>Ga0247727_10013904_pt1 | contig 13471 bp, 13 predicted proteins | sample WisWelCaveWW1625_FD_202498 | JGI IMG/M metagenome (GOLD analysis project Ga0247727, IMG submission 202498) | Biofilm microbial communities from Wishing Well Cave, Virginia, United States - WW16-25 | ecosystem: Environmental > Aquatic > Deep subsurface > Groundwater > Cave microbial mat | place... | reverse complement strand
TTTTTAGCAGTTTATCGAGAGGTTTTTGAAACGGTACTTTTTCTCCAAACCTTAAAACTTCAAAGTGATGGTCAAAGTTTGTGGATCATTTTAGGGATTGTGGGGGCCTTGTTTGCCTTAGGAGCTGTTGCTTTGGCCATCTTTTATACAGGTCGGCAGCTCCCTTTCAATGCTTTTTTTTCAGTCAGTGGTCACTTCCTTTACGGGCTTGCTCTTGTCTTTGTTGGGCAAGCTATACACAGTTTAGGAGAAGCTAACCTTGTTTCTCAAAGTCCTGCACCATTTGTAACCATACCTCCGTTAGGGATATTTCCTTTTTGGGAGGGATTGATTTGCCAAGGAGTTTTGCTTGTTGGATATATTTTGGCTTTTTTTTGGAAAAAGAAGGCAGACTTTCTTAAGTTAACTGCCTAAATAGACTTGTTTCAAGACTAGAAGAAATCCAAAATCCGAACAACTTGACCGTATAGCTTTCTGAACTTCAGTTATTTTTCTTGGCCTCCATTTTGCCATTCAATCGTTTGTGAAGCCTGAGCTAGAAATTAGGGTTGGGAGCCATGGCTTGCCCCGTACTTGGTATTTCTTTCTTCATAAAACAAGATATTGGGTGGGGAAAGGACTCAAAAACGATATTGTTCTGTTGGGTTTCGGTGTTCCAGAAAAAGCTGGTGTAGTGGAAATAAATAGCGCTGGAGTCTGGTGGTTGCCGGCCTCAAATAAGGCTTACAGACGAAATTTGTCTGAGTCTATTTTTGTTGGTCCGTTTGAACTTCGGCTAAAACGACAGCCAAACTCCTTTTTTCTTATTTTGGGAGTCTTTTCATTCATTGCAAATCTTTTGATTTTTCGTTGGTTTTCAAATTTTCCCATTCATCGCGACACATTTTTGACGTCTCTTCCTGTGTATGAGCTTAATTTACCTGCGCGTGGACCGTTTGGGCCCTTAAAAGGAGGTTACGAGGTAGACGAGCTAAGTTTTGTATTTACCTACCTAAACGATCATGACATGACATTGCATTATTCTCCTGGAAATATTCAAAACCAAAATCAATTGTTGATTCAACTGAACGGGCAATCGATCGGGTTTGCTCCACCTGCACCCGGCCGATGGGAGCTTGAGCAACGGTTGCAACTTCCAAGTGAAGTTTTAAGTCAGGGAATGAACTATATCTCCTTCAAAGAACATCTCCCCACGAAAACTCAGGTTCCATGGGGAATTCGTGACATCTACGTAACTGAAAAACCCAAAGAAATCGTCAAAGGAATCAAAAGTATAGAGTCTTCCTGCGAAGCAGCAAGACACCTGTTCAAAAAAGAAAATAGCCAGTTAAGCCACCTGATTCGAGCGAACAAATTTATTCAGAACTGCATTTCACATTTTCTTGCAAAAGAAGGAAGGATTCCCCCCGACATATCTGAACTCAAGACTCAAATTTCAGAAGCTGAGGAAAAAATGTTTTCTCATTTGGTTGCCAAACTCAAATGGGCCTTCAGTAAACGCGATTTTAAAGAAGCTCGTCGACGTTATGAGCAGATTGCAAGTGAACTGATTGATCCATCTGATCCGAGAAGATTGGAAATTGACCGCCTATGGAAACGCTTGACTTCTTAAAGCCTTCTGGATGGCTCAGAATCAACGGTGATTATGTTGGATTGAGACCTTTCAGTGTGTGGAGGGTGGTAGAAATTATTTTTCTGATTTCTATTGCGCATTCTGTTGTGTTGAGTTGTTTCTATCTTTTTTCACAAGAACGTACGAAGCAGTACACAAAGAGTTCTGTTATCGTTCGAACAAAAAAAAATGATGATCATTTATCTTTGGGAGTATTTTTTGGGGGGATCAATAAAAAGAAAGATGTTGGAGATTTTAAATTAAAAGGACATCCCACCATTACCAAACAGCCATTAAGTCCACCATTGCAAACAAGGAGTTTTCCTCTTTTGTTACAGAAGGCAAAACAAGGATTCATGAAAGGAGATTTGGAAAAATCTGAGGAGTTTTTAAAGGCGATCAAGTTCTTGAGCAAAGAAGAATTAGAGCCATCGGTTCGAGGAACAATAGCGGAAATGAATTATGCTATTTGTCGAAGGAGTTATATTCAAGGCAATTGGAAAAAAGCGGTTCGATTCTGCGAAGGAGCTCTCTTTTGGGAAAATCACTCGTTGGCGAAGAATATTTTAAAAAATTTAGAAAGTAGAGCCCGTAGACTTTATTTGGAGGCTTACGTGATGGAAACAGTTCATCCAAAAGAAGCAAAAAAACGGTATATGGAAATAATTGTTACCTCACCTCATCGAAGTGAATACAGACTTAAGGCAAAATTAAAAGTTAATAATTACAATTAGTTACTGTTTGTTGCCCCACATTGTGAGATTTGAGATAATTCTATCTTAATACTAAATGGTTACCCAGGGTACGGAATGAAGAAAAGCGCCCTTATTGTGGCACAACGGAATTCTCCTACCGTGTCCCAACTTGAAAAGGCCATCTTGATGCATGGTTTTGACACCCTTCGGGTGGGCTCAAAACGAGAGGCCTTATATCGACTTGGGAACGAAATTTTTTCTGTTTTGATCTGTGTAGATGAATCACAAGGCAGCTTTCAATCCGAGTTTGTAGAAGCTCTTTTGAGTAGTCCCCTTGGGATGATCACCCCTATTGTGATCTTGTCCTCTAAGCAAGAAGTTAAGGAACCTAGCCAATCAAATTCTCTTTTAGATCAATATTTTGCACTTTCAACCGATCCTCAATTGATAGCCGAATTTTGCGAAGAAACTCACATTCTTCGAGCTGAAAAGGCAAAAAGAGGAAGACTTGGTACAATTTCTATCCCCCAGATCTTACAACAGGCCGCAACCCTTCGCTTAAATGGTGCTGTTGTGGTGGAACAAGAAGATGAGAAATGCATCATGTATCTTGAGAATGGGTTTGTGGTTTTTGCCTCGTCAAATCGTGATGAGAACCGATTTGGTGAGTTCCTCGTACATCAAGGAATTATCTCCCGTGAGCAGTACAATAGAGCTGTCCGTGTTTTGGCAACAAGTGACAAGCGATTTGGGCACATCTTGGTGGAAGAAGGAATTATTAAACCTCAGGTCCTTCAAACGCTCATTCAATCGCAGGTCAAACATATCATTTATACGGTCTTTGATTGGCCTGCAGGTGAATACTATATTCTTTTTGATGAGAAGTCTGGCCAAGGGGGATCTATCGCACGCTTTGACATAGCGTCGCTCGTTTTGGAGGGAGTTCGTTATAAATTTACGGAGCAGAGACTCACTTCGGAATTTGAGCCTTTTGATCAAAAGGTTTCACTGGGTATTCCCTTGGCTGAGGTTCAAAGGCAGATACATTTGGATAAAAACGAGTTTGATTTCTTGCGGTTAATTGGTCTGGGTAGACCTATTGTGGATATGTTAAATCTCAATTCCTACAGCCGATTGGAAAGTCTCAAATTTCTATACGCATTCAAGATCTTAGGCGTCATTGCTTTTGAGCAAGGTATAACCCCAGTCCAAAAATTCATTCCCAAAAATGTGGAACGAGCCAAGGCTGTTGAAGAACTCTTTGGAAATAAAGTAGCGAATTCCAAAATAGAGCGAGAACTTCCAATATTTCCTGAGCCAATGAAAGATATAGATACATCCATTGTTAGGCGATCAAGGTATGTAAACTTTCTTTTAGGGGCATTGGCTCTTTCTGTTTTTGTTGCGATCACCACATTTGTGGACCCAAGAGCAAGCCGTGAAAGTCAAAGTATGGCGGAACGCAAACTTATAACTCTTGATCCTTCTCCTCATACATTGTCTCAAAAGCCTGTTGTAACTCCCACACCATCCTCTGAAATCGAATTGAAGGCGCAGCAGAAAATGAGTGAACCTCAATCCCAGCAAAATATCTTATCACCCCCTCTCCCAGCTGATCAAAAGATGGTTGTCGCGAGTGTGATGAAAGATATAGAGCTGGGAAAAGGGGATCGCCTCCAGAAATTAATTGAAAGAGCCCAAAAGCAGGAAGAAGGTGGCGAGTTAGAGGCAGCTTTACGTTCATACAGGCAAGCATCCAAGGTCGATCCTAGAAATATCGATACGCAGCTTGCTATTGGAGATCTTTTGTTTGAGCTGGACCAAAGTGAAGAAGCGAAAATGGTTTTCGAAAAAGTGATCAAGGTCGATCCCACAAATGCAAGGCCCTATTTGTCTTTGGGAACAATTTTTTTACTAGACGCACAAAAAGAAAGGGCAGCTAGAGCGCTGCGAAAGTATTTGGCTCTTGTCCGAAAAACACCGGAGACACAGGGGCGGATCATTGAAACTCAAAAGATACTTCAAACTCTGGAATAACAGGATAAAGTGTTAAGTTAAGATGAACCTGCTTCAAAGGCTTGGCAGATCCTTTACCGCTTTTCTTTTTCTCTTTTTTCTTTCCTGTATCAACCCCATTTTACGGCTGGGAGGGCTGCCTGAGGACGTCTTGTGTATCGCTGTGATTCCTTTTGAAGTTCGTTATGAAGCACCTTCTTCTGAAGAAATATTATCAGAATTTTTGTCATTAGATCTCTACCGAATGGGGGCTAAAGGGACGTTAGGGCCTCGTGAATTAACCCAATTATTTCAGCGAACACGCAATTCTTTACCATCTTTCGTAACCACAACATCTGCAAAGTTAATCGGTAACAAGTTGGCAGTAGATGCAGTTATTTTTGGGTCGACTTCCAGGATTCCATTGTTAAGAGACGTAGAAGCGGAACATCAAGAAACGGAGCTGAATATTGACGCGTACCTTCTAGATGTGCGAAGCGGCATTATTCGATGGGCTTATGGGACCAAGGAGACGATCGAAACTGAAAATTACATTGATCGGATGAATTTTCACTCTGAAAAAATGGCCCAAAGTCTTTTGTTTCTTCGCAAGGGAGGAGATCGTTTTGGCAAAAGAAACTGCTGGTCTATCCCACCTGAACCTCCAAAGGAAGTCACCTCCGCTATGCTGACTCAACCTACTTCTCCATCGGTATCTATTCCTTTGACAACAATTCAAAAAGAGCTCCTGGCGCGGCTTTCAAATTCTGAGGGAATTCAACTTGGGCCCGATATGTTAGAAGAACGAGAAGATAGACTTACCAAAAAGGCAATCCCACTTTTGCGGGAAGTTGCGTCTGTAGTGAAAGGTGCTCCAACTCTTCTCGCTGTTCGAATCGCTTCTCATGTGGATGCAACTCAAGATACGGCGGACGATCTTAAGATTTCCAAACTTCGAGCAGAAGCTATCAAACAGTACTTGATTTTCATTGGATTGCCTGAGCGTCAACTTGAAGCTGTAGGATTTGGTGGGACACAACCTTTGGTACCCAATATCAATCGAAAAACGAGGTCTATGAATCGCCGCATTGTAATAACGACGATCGAGGCGTCACCTTCTCCCACCCAATGATTCCACTTCGAGATGAAAACCGGACACGATCGTTCCCTTTTTTTGTTCTTCTGATCATCGCTGCCAATGTAGCCGTGTTTGTCTATCAGTTCGTTTTAGCAGGTGGAAACTTTCCATCGTATCTAAACGAATACGGACTTATTCCTAACGAGATCACAGGGGTTGGGAAATTATCTAAGTTTCATCTAAAGAATACTGTTTCAACTGATTTCGTAACGGCAATGTTTATGCATGGTGGCCCTGGACACCTTTTGAGTAATATGTGGTTTTTATGGATTTTTGGGGACAACATTGAAGAACGATTTGGACATTCAAATTTTCTTGTATTTTATTTCCTCTCCGGGGTCCTGGCCAGTTTAACCCATGTTCTTTCAGATTCAACCTCGCAAGTCCCCATGGTTGGGGCGAGTGGAGCTATTGCTGGAGTCCTCGGAGCTTATTTTGTGTTGTTCCCCTTTCACCGAATTTTGACATTGGTCCCTTTGGGGATTATTTTTACCACCGCAAGAGTACCGGCGGTTATATTTCTTGGAATCTGGTTTGTGATGCAGCTTCTTTATTCAGCTCTTGGAGGAAATGTCGCTTGGTGGGCACACATCGGAGGCTTTGTGGCCGGGATATTTCTAGGCCTATTTTTTCGAAAAAGCTCAAAATAAGCCCTCTTGTCCTCTAAATTTTTGTTTTACATTGAGATGTTCATAAGCCAATGGAGTGGCAACTCTTCCTCTAGGTGTTCGGCTGATGAATCCTCTTTGAAGTAGAAAGGGTTCATAGACCTCTTCAAGAGTATCTCTTTCTTCACTGATGGAGGAGGAGAGGGTATCTAACCCAACGGGTCCACCGCCAAATTTTTCGATAATGGTTAGAAGAATTTTTCGATCCATTGAATCAAAACCTTCTTTATCTACTTCCAGCATCTCCAATGCTTCATTTGCAGATTTAGAGTCGATAACTCCATTTCTTTTGACCTGAGCGTAATCCCGAACCCGTTTTAAGAGTCGATTGGCAATCCTTGGAGTGCCACGCGATCTTTGTGCAATTTCGGAAGCTGCTCGGTCTTCAATCTTCATAGAAAGGATTCTCGCTGACCTTAAAATAATCTTTACAAGTTCGGGCGGTTCATAAAACTCCAGACGTTCCACAACGCCAAACCGATCGCGTAAGGGCGAGGTAAGTAATCCCGTCCGAGTAGTTGCACCCACCAAAGTAAAGGGGGAGAGTTCCAATTTTACAGTTCGAGCAGCAGGGCCTTGGCCAATGAGGATATCTAATCGAAAATCTTCCATGGCTTGGTAAAGCATTTCTTCGACCACACGATTCATCCTATGGATTTCATCAATAAATAAAACATCTCTTGGTTCCAAATTCGTGAGAATCGCAGCGAGGTCTCCTGTTTTCTCTATGACAGGTCCGGAAGTTGATTTCAGATGAACACCCAACTCATTTGAAATAATATTCGCCAACGTTGTTTTTCCCAATCCTGGAGGTCCACAGAAGAGGATATGGTCCATGGCCTCTTTGCGCTGACATGTAGCTTCAATGTAGATTCTTAGCTTTTCGACGAGTTTGGATTGGCCAATGTACTCATCAAGGCGTTTGGGACGTAAGGTGACCTCGTCAAGAAATTCTCTTTCTAACGTTTTTGGATCGACTTGGCGTTGATCGAACGAGGTCATTTTTTATCTTGCCATGACTTTGAGAGTTTCCTTTAAAATCCTATCAAACGTGGAAAATTTAGAGAAATCAACTTGAGATAGCGCTATTTCAGCTTCTGGGCGTTTATATCCAAGATTTAAAAGTGCTGAAACCAACTCGTCCTTACTTGTTGAAATGCCATTTTTTGTAATTTGAGAAATATTTTGTTTTCTTAGGTTAAAATGATCACGTATTCGATCAGAAAGTTCCGTAACCATTCTTTGCGCAGTTTTTTTTCCTACGCCGTGGCAACTCTGAAGTAGGGCCACATCTCGATTTTGAATCGCTTCGATTAATTGCGGAAGAGGAAGAGAGGATAGAATGGTCATGGCTGTTTTGGCTCCAATTCCATTAACGGACAAAAGCAGCTGGAATAATTTGCGATCCTCTATATTGGGAAACCCGAATAGCAAGATGGCATCTTCCCGAACATCCGTGTGAATAAAGAGTTCAATTTTTGAGCCGATCAATCCATATGTGGAAAGCACAGAAGGGGTTACATGTACTTCATACCCTAATCCGCCAGAATCAATCAGCAGGTTGTCATCTAGGTGATGACGTACCATTCCAGAGATCCAGCCGATCAAATTGCCCTTTCCAAACTTTTTTGAGTTCGATACGTGTTCAAATGACAGAGTGCCACCGCCAGCGCATCACTTTGGTCGGAAGAAGATAAATCTTCCTCTCTTGGGATTCGGAATAAGTGGCGAATCATATGCATGACCTGGTCCTTCTGCGCCCTTCCATAACCAACAGTCGCTTGTTTAACTTCCATGGGGGAATATTCTTGAACAGGAATGCCAGCTTGAGCGGCAGCAAGCAAAATAATTCCGCGTGCGTGTGCAAGAGTGATTGCGGACCTGACGTTTTTAGAATAAAAAATTGTTTCAATAGCAATGAAATGAGGTTGGGTATTTCGGATAATCTCCTGCAATTCTTGGTGAATATGCAGTAGTCTTTGTTCTAGTGGGGCACTTTTGGGGGCTCGAAGGGAGCCACTTTGAATGTGAATCAAGCGAGTTCCACTTTGTGAAATAACGCCAAAGCCGGTCGCATGAGTACCTGGATCAATGCCAAGAATGATAGGACTAAGTTCCCCCAAGTTTTTCCATGACCTCGTCAGGGATATCTGAATTGGTATAGACGTGTTGCACATCGTCATTGTCTTCCAAAGCTTCAACAAGTTTAATCATTTGTTCTGCTTGTTTCCCTTCAATTTGGACAGGGGACTTAGGAAGCTTGGCAATTTCAGAAACTATAAAGTTTAGCTTTGCGTCCTCCAGCTTTTTTTTGACATTTTCGAATTTGCGAGGATCGGTTGTGATTTCAAAGTTATTTCCAATCTCTCGTACATCGTCTGCTCCCGACTCTAAAGCTAACTCCATAAGTTTCTCTTCATTAATACTATCCTTTGATAGGGCTAGAAGTCCTTTTGTCTCAAAATTCCATGCGACACAACCAGTTTCTCCTAAGTTTCCGTTGTGGCGTGTGAAAATGTGACGAATTTCTGAGATCGTTCTTTGTTTATTGTCCGTCATGACATCTACGAGCAAGGCAGTTCCCGCAGGGCCATACCCTTCATAGGTAAACTCTTCATAGTGGACGCCTTCTAATTCACCTGTTCCCTTTTTGATAGCTCTATCCACATTGTCACCAGGCATATTTTGTTGTCGGGCAGCGGTTACAGCCGTGCGTAAACGGGCGTTGGAGTTTGGATCCCCACCTCCAATTCTTGCAGCAACTGTGATTTCCTTGATTAACTTTGTAAAAATTTTTCCTTTGCGTGCATCTGCCACACCTTTTTTTCTCTTAATTGTGCTCCAACGAGAATGTCCTGACATGCTTTAGGGGTAACATAACTTAGGGGTTAATGCCAATGGATCTGTCGTCGTTATTCTTGTGAATCTTTAAAGTCTTTGGTAGGGGCGTTGAAATGGAAATACATGAAAAAGCTCCAGCTAAGATTAATCTTTCTTTAAAAGTGTTTGAAAAAAGAGCGGATGGCTATCATAGAGTGGAATCGGTCATGCTTAAAGTATCCTTGTTTGATGACGTGTCCGTTGAAGTAAGTGATGGAATGGGTATTTCGGTAAAGGTTTTGAACCAACCTGATTTGAGTGGGGAGCATAACTTGGCATTTAAGGCGGCGAAAGCTTATCTGGATAGAACAGGTGTCCAAAAGTCGATCTCGATTAAGATTTACAAAAGAATCTTTGTGGCTGCAGGCTTGGGAGGGGGGAGCAGTGATGCTGCGGCAGTATTGCGAGCTTTGAACAATATGATCGGTAAATTGAGCCAGAATGAATTGGCCAATCTTGCATGTGAGATCGGTTCCGACGTTCCTTTCTTATTAGAAAATGGTGAAATAGCCTTAGCTGTTGGAAGGGGAGAAGAATTGGCTTTTTGGCCTGCCTTGCCTTCTCGCCCAATCCTTTTGATGAATCCAGGCTTTCCTGTCTCTACTCGAGATGCCTATCAGGCGTTGAGCCGTTCATTGACTTCAACGGATTCAAATGGTAACTCCCACGCCTGCACCGTTGGTCCAAAAAACTGGAGTGATCTTCATAGGTTAGTTGAGTTTAGGAACGACCTTCAGGAAGGCGTTGAAGAACGTTATCCCAAGGTACGAGAAATCCGGAAATTGTTGACTCGGTTGGGGGCTAAGGTAGCGCAAATGAGTGGAAGTGGAGCTACAGTATTCGGTTTGTTTGATGAAGAACCAGAGGCTCAAATTGCGTACGAAAAGATAAACAAGAATCGGAAAGTAGTACTTACAAAAACAGGGATTTCTGATTAAAAGAATTTTGGATTGGGGCGTCGACAAGCGGTAAGTCACGGGCCTTTGGAGCCCGCATTCGGAGGTTCGAATCCTCCCGCCCCAGCCACTGTTAAAGAGGGTGTATGGATGAAATAAAAATTTTTACGGGAAATTCAAATCTTCCTTTAGTTACAAAAATCTGTACTTCGTTAGGGATCCCTTTGGGTGCTGCTGCTGTTAAAAGCTTTAGTGATGGAGAAACGTGGGTTGAAGTTGGAGAAAACGTAAGAGGAAGAGATGTGTTTATTATCCAGTCAACGTGTTTTCCCGCAAACGACCATTTGATGGAACTTCTTGTCCTTATTGATGCTCTCAAGAGAGCTTCGGCAGATAGGATTACCGCAGTGATCCCCTATTACGGTTATGCAAGACAGGACCGAAAAGTGGCGCCAAGAACTCCGATTACCTCCAAATTGGTCGCGGATCTTTTGGTGGCAGCAGGAACAGATCGGATTCTTTCAATGGATCTTCATGCAGCTCAAATTCAAGGGTTTTTCAATATCCCTTTTGACCATCTCTATGCCACACCCGTACTGATTAAACATATACAATCTATAGGTCATGGAGAAAATATAGTGATGGTTTCTCCAGATGCTGGTGGTGTGGAAAGAGCAAGAGCTTATGCCAAAAGGGTAAACGCATCGTTAGCGATCATCGATAAGAGAAGGGAAGTGGTTAACGAATCCCAAGTAATGAATGTCATTGGAGATGTGAAAGGGAAAATCGCAGTCATCGTGGATGATATGGTGGATACAGCTGGCACGTTAACTCAAGCAGTACCTGTACTTTTGGAAAATGGAGCTTCCAAAGTATTGGGCGCAGTCACTCATGCAGTACTTTCTGGGCCTGCTATTGAGCGGATCAATAACTCATCGATCACTGAACTTGTAGCGACAGATACCATCCCGCTTAGAGGAAATGCTCTTGCGTGTCAGAAGATTACTGTGTTATCCGTTGCAGAACTTTTAGGTGAAGCCATACGTAGGATTCACAATGAGGATTCAGTGAGTTCATTGTTTATTTAAGGAGAAGGATTATGGAGAGGACGGAACTACATGTCGAAATTCGTGGCGGAGTTGGAAAAGGTGAAAGCCGCCGATTAAGAGCGCAATGTAAGGTTCCTGTTATCTTATATGGTCCTCACATGGACAATCCTATTCCATTGAGTGTCAATGAAAAAGATTTGCGTAATGCCATTCACCATAAAACCAATACGCTTTTTACTCTTCGTGCATCAGGGGAGCAATCCTTGGACGGGAAATTGGCGCTGATTAAAGAAGAGCAATTTCACCCTTTGGACGGAAAACGTGTGCATGTGGATTTATATGAAGTTCGGATGGATGAAAAAATTAAAGTGAGTGTAAGGCTGGTATTGGTCGGAAAAGCCAAAGGCATTCAAGAAGGCGGAATTTTGGAACAGATTCTTCGAGAGCTCGAAGTGCGTTGTTTGCCCAATGACATACCCGAAAAAATAGACGTGGACGTAAGTGGGTTGGGAATTGGAGACTCCATGCATTTGAGTGACGTTGCTCTTCCACAGGGAGTTAGCATTCTTGGAGGAGTCAATTACACTGTGGCAGCAGTTGTGCCGCCGGACAAAGAGGAAATTCCACAGGTTGCTCAAGCAGAAGCAGTTCCAACAGCTGAGGTCGGCGCAGGAACTCCTGCCACTCAACCTCAAACAACTTCTGAAGGTGCTTCGCAAGGCGCTGCTCAAAAAGAAGCTTCAAAAGGTAAAGAAACTCCCAAAGCTAAAGATAAATGAGACTAGTTGTCGGGCTTGGGAATCCTACCCCCCGCTATCAATTTACACGGCACAATTTGGGGTTCCTGGTGCTCGAGCACTTTTTGGCACAGAGAAGAAAACAAGCAACGAAGAGGATCGAAAATGCTTTGTGTTGCCAATTGGAAGTTGGTCAAGACCAATGCTGGTTTATCAAACCTCAACTATACATGAACCGCAGTGGAGAGGTCGTCGCACCTTTTGCACAAATGCATGGTATTTCACCTCATGAAACCCTAGTTGTACATGATGAGGTAGATCTTGAACCAGGACGAATCAAGCTCAAGTTTGATGGTGGCGCAGGAGGGCATAACGGGCTGGAGTCTATTTTTGTACAATGGCAACATAGAGACTTTTTTAGACTTCGTATAGGAGTTGGAAAAGATTTGGGTCGTGACACCACAGACCATTTGCTTGAGGCGTTACATGAAAAAGACCTGCATCCATTGGTCATTGGTGGCGCAAAAGCCTTAGAGACAGTTCTCACATTGGGTCCTCAACAAGCAATGAATATCATCAACAGTCCTAAAAAAAATCTTCCCATTGACTGATGATGGGATGATGTGATTAAGGAAGGATTATGACACAACTTGTCACATCTTCTTTGGGAAGGGTGAGGGGTGCTGATTTTTCAAGTCAACCCAAACAGGGTGGGCAAAGTGCACAAATCAACTTGAGCCAGGGGGTTAGTAGGGTTCCGATTGAGCCCTCTGTTTTTCAAACCGCAATTGACGCGATGTCTACCGGTAAGAATGGCTACTCAGAACCACGCGGAATCCGTGAGTTGAGAATGAAAATATCCAGGAAACTCGAAAAGGAAAATCATTTTTCTGTTAATCCTGACTCTGAAATAGTAGTGACCCTTGGAGCAACAGGAGGGTTTGCTGCGACTTTAGCAGCACTATTAAAACCTGGAGATGGAGTCCTTCTATTTGATCCTTACTATTCTTATCATCTTTCAGCAATCTTAGTTTCTAATTTGGAACCTCAGCTTGTAGAACTCCTGCCACCAAAATTTACGATATCGGAGGCTGTCATCCAAGGAGCGATCAAATCGAACACTCGAGCGATTGTTGTTTCTACGCCTTCCAACCCCACCGGCCGGGTTTTTTCTTATGAGGAACTCATGGCCATCGCACGCATAGTTCATGCAAACGATCTTCTTGTGATCACAGATGAGACATATGAACATTTTTGTTTTGACGGATTATCCCATATCTCACCGGCGTCTGTGGGGCAATTGCATGACCGAACAGTCACCATTATGAGTTTATCTGAGACCTTTGGAGTCAGTGGATGGCGTATTGGATATGTTAGCGCACCAGAGCCATTGGCTCGCTCCATCGGACTCATACATGAATTTCTCTATGCTTGTGCCCCAACTCCTTTTCAGTTGGGAGCTATTAAATGTTTTGAGCATTCTCCAACTTTCCTAGAAAGTTTAAAAGATACCTATGAGAAAAAACGAAATCTTCTTTGCTCAGTTCTAAAAAATATTGGATTTGATCCAATTGTGCCTCAAGGAGGCCTTCACGTTTTGTGTGATGTTACCCACGCAGGGTACGCAACGTCTTTAGAAGCTGCTAGCGATCTGAAAAAAGTCGTCAATATTTCGGCTCTTCCATGTAACGCTTTTTCCCGATCTTCTAAAAACAAAAATCTCTTACGATTTTCTTTTGCTCCTGAAAATCGTATATTGAATGAGGCATGTAGTCGTTTACAAAAATTACGTCCTCTTAGA
>Ga0247727_10013903_pt1 | contig 13472 bp, 11 predicted proteins | sample WisWelCaveWW1625_FD_202498 | JGI IMG/M metagenome (GOLD analysis project Ga0247727, IMG submission 202498) | Biofilm microbial communities from Wishing Well Cave, Virginia, United States - WW16-25 | ecosystem: Environmental > Aquatic > Deep subsurface > Groundwater > Cave microbial mat | place... | reverse complement strand
GTCCCCATGTTCCGTGGCTCCCAGGACCAACGACCTCGTGGCGGTCATGCTGTGATGGAGAGCCAGCTGGTTTGAAATGGCTATGGCGATCGCCTCGCCGTAGTCGCGGTACTGACCGAGCCGCAAGAGCTCGTCCAGTTCATCCTTCGTTTTGGTGGAGCAGTCTATACAGATAACCATGGCACCTTCCTTGCTCGATTACTGCTGGCTGAGAGTTAGAAATATAGCATCCCAATGAATCGATGTCAATAGCTATCTATACAAATAGGTAGCGGTTTTTATAAATGGTTAGCTCTACATACAACGCCCGCGTTGTGGAAGCGTGTAATGCCTTTACTTTCAATCGGTTACAATCGAACCGGGGCTTTTGCTCGCGAACGGCTGGCCTCACCGGCTCAGCGGGTCAGTGCCCTGGTTGAGGATAGCGAGGTACCGGTCGTAAACGAACAGCCGGCGCCGCTGCTTGCCGGTGATCTCCCGGAGCATGCCCAGCTTCCTCATGTGCTCGATCGCCTTTGTCACGGTCGGTGCGGACAGTGAGAGGGCCTCTGCGGTCGCCGGAATCGAGATGATCGGTTTCCTTTGCATGTGCTGGTGAATGCGCAGTGCCGAGGCTGCAGGGCGACCGAGGCCTTCGATGGCTCGCCGGTCGGACTCGAAGAGCGCCAGGATCTGCCGGGCGGTCGCGGCGCCCTGTTCGGACGTCTCCTTGACGCCCGTAAGGAAGAACTCCAGCCACGTTTCCCAGTCGCCGGTTTCGCGCACCCGCTGCAGCAGCTCGTAATACCGCTGGCGGTGCGACTTGAAATAGAGACTCAGGTACAGGATCGGCTCGCGCAACGCGCCGGCAGCGCACAGAAGGAGCGTGATCAGCAGGCGCCCAAGGCGCCCGTTGCCGTCCAGGAAGGGATGAATCGTCTCGAACTGGACGTGCACCAGCGCCGCCCTCACCAACGTCGGTAAGTCCGGTCGGTTTTCGTGTAGGAAAAGCTCCAGGGCCCCCATGCATTCCATCACCCTCTCGGGCGGGGGCGGCACGAAGGTCGCGTTTCCGGGGCGCGTCCCGCCGATCCAGTTCTGGCTGCGTCGGAATTCTCCTGGCTGTTTCTCGCTACCGCGTCCCTTTGACAGAAGGACTTCGTGCATTTCGTGTATGAGCCGAAGGGACAGCGGCAACCCTTCATCCAGTCGCCGGAGGGCGTGATTCATCGCCGCCACGTAGTTGGAGACCTCCTGGACGTCAGCCAGCGGAGCACCGGGCGCCTCGGCGCTTTCATACAACAGCAGGTCCGACAGCGACGACTGCGTGCCCTCGATTTGCGAAGAGAGGACCGCTTCCTTGCGGACGTAGAGGTAGATAAACAGTGAGACATCGGGCAGAATCGTAGCCAGCCCGTCGAGCCTTCCAAGGGCTTGGTTAGCCTGCTCCATGAGGCCGAAGAGACCGTCCAGTTGGAGCGGCGGTTTGGGCGGAAGAGGTGGTGGGACGAACGCACGCACACGCTCGCCGCCGACCGTGGAGACGATGTAGGTGCCCAGCCTTGATTTCCGGTCAGCCCGCGCCATGGTAGCGAAAGTATCCTTTCGTTGACAGACCCATAACGAAACTATACGCCATTTTCCTTTCGTTACGCCACTTGAGATTTTTCGTTTACGAGGGAGCTTTCGCTTTCTCTTCGCCCGTGCTAGAATGGCAGGTTGTGCTTCAGGGTTCCCCCGCCGACGTCGCTTCGGCTGGGTTGGACCGGTGGCCCGGCGCTGACCACCTGCACACGCAATCCGGCCGACGCACGGGGACGGCCGAGTCGGCCTTTGGAGGAAATCCCTATGCCCACTTTCTTCCCGCGCCGCTTTACCAATCCTGAGTTCTTGCGGACGATCGCCCCGGAAAACCTGATCGCATTTCTATCGCCGTTCGCCGAATACCTGGCAGAACAGGGTTTGACGCTGCCAGCGAGCGGCGACGGGAGACTCGATTACGAGACGCTGGTCAGCATCCTGGTGAGCGCCGATGGCCAAATGCCAAAGGGACTCGTGGACAGCCTGTACTACGTCCACGAGATGTCCACCCCCGATGCGATGAACACTCTGCTTGAGAAGGCGCCGCCGGGCCTGCTGGACTTCAACGGCACTGGCGATCCAAGTCCGGGCGACGTGGCCATCGTCGCCTGGCTCAAGGACCGCGCCTTCGTCGAGGAGAGGCACTCGGAGAGGTTTATCGAGCGCACCAAGACCTTCATCTGCTACCAGGGCGGATTACACAGGCCCAGGGAGGCGCCGGCCTTGACCGAGGAGATAGGGAGTGCCATCGAAGCGGACCTCGACGAGTGGTTCGACGGAAAGCGCCGCGGGCGCGGTTGCCGCGTTTTTGTACACCCGCGTGGCGACGAGGTGTGGTTCTTGGTGCGCCACGGTGATCCGATCCGGCGAGAAGGCACCTACGACAACGGCAAGGCCGACAGCGTTTACTATCGCCCGGAGAAGTACGACGTCCTCATTTACTACTGCGAGCTCGATCGGCTTGCCGTCCATGCCGCCACCCAGGGCGAGAAGGCGCTCTACAAGCGGGTCTTCGGGAAGCACCTGTTCGGCGACGTCGAGTACTTCGGCGACGGCGTCAGCTTCACGCTCGAACCGCTCCGGCAAAACGGCGAGGCAGCGCTGAACTGCGAGTGCGTGCCCGGCATCGAGTGGATCAAGCTCAAGGAGATGGAGATCTACCAGGCCAACTCCATGACCGTGATCTACAAGGCGGCGGACTTTTTCGGGGTGCTCCGGGACCGTGCCGCCGATGTGCTGGACTCCGGCCACCTCTGGCGGGCGGGCTTCAATGTCAAGTTCTCGGATTCCCGGACCCCGCGCGTCCTGAACCTGCGCCCGCCGGCCGGCGCCGGCTACATGCGGGACAGCGATCGCGTCTCGATTGAGGCGTGGATGCGTCACCAGGGTTTCTTGGTGGTGGAGCCGACAGATGGTGAAGCTTCAACGACTGTGGCCGGCGCTTGAAGCCCCCTTTGGCGTCGCGGGGGTACGTGCTGAGCTGGTCCGGATCTTCGGCGACGAATTGCCCTTCGCAGAACCTTTTCTGCGTCGCCTGCCGGAGCCCTCAGAAATCTACCCCTGCGAGCAACTCGGGTGGAGCGGGTGTCCTCGTCGAATAGCTACGCATCCAGACGGCAGAATTGTGGCGGTTTGTGGCTGTGACCCGCCGGCATGTGAAACGCTCGAGCTCCGCGCCAAGCACCTGGTTTGCTACGAACTCGACGTGCCGCTGCTGTGCAAGTGCCTCGGACCGACGCTCGGCTTCACGGTCTCGCCGGCGAAGCTTGCTGGCCGGCAGGATGTGTGGAGCGCCGGTTTCTTCACCGGTGACGGTGCGGTGCGCTCGCCGGTGTTTCTGATTCTTCCGGCGTCGCGGCACGAACTGCGGAGGGTGATCGACCATCTGCTAGCGGAGTACGCAACCGCCTTTATCGTGCTCGTGCCGACCTTGCGCTTGGTGGACCCGAGCCTCGAGGAGCGGCTGGGGCGCCGTGAAGCAAGGCTCGTGGTACTGCAAGACGCCCTTGTGGTTGCCGACGGAAAGCTGCTGGCATCGCAAACCCTGCCAAGCCTGGTGGTAGCCGCCGCGGAGCAGGTGGCTCCTCCTCAGCCTGCACCGCCCGCTGGGCGGCCCCGGTTGCCTCGCTCCGCCGGCAGTCCGCAGGCCGTGAGAGCCGTAGTGGCCTACATGGAAGGCCGCGGTTTGGGCGTCACACAGTTCGCCACCCAGGTGGACACCACCGACCGCACGGTTCGCAACTTCCTCAAGAGAGGCAAGATGCGGCGGTCGTCGTTCAAGACCATGGCCGCTAGGATGGGGCTGACGACAGAGCAGCTCCTGCGTGGCGAGGTGCCGAAGGAGACAACATAGCCTCTCTCTCCCGGTGAATTTTCCGGATTTCTTCCGCTTTTCTTCCGTTTAGCTTCATATCGGAAAAACGGAGCTTCGGGCATTCTCGATGCAGACGCTGTGAGAGAAACCCAGCGTTGAGCATCGATATGACGCCTGCTCTACCGCAAAGACTCCTCAATGAGCACGAAGTAGCCACAACGTGCGCCATCAGCGTCGCGACGTTACGCAAGTGGCGGACGCTGAGGCGCGGGCCCCGATTCCTTAAGATCGGCAGCCTGGTCCGATATCGAGCCGAGGACATCGCCGCTTGGATTGAGCAGCAGGAGGCGCATCCAGCCGAGCCCGTGGAGGTGGCACGATGAAGCGCCTCCGACCCGCCTCCACTCGTGACCTCCGCCCCTCTGAGCGGCTACTTCTGAACGCAATTAGCGCTTTGGTTTTTGGCCGGCTCGAGTACCTGCAGATCCGCAACGGGGAGCCAGTCCTTGCCCCGGGGCCGACGATGGTCCGCGACATCAAGTTTGGCGTCCAGAGCGGCCCTCGCACGCGCACAACGCCAGAAGACTTCGATCTGAAGCAGCAGGTAGCCGAGTTCTTCGAATACACCCGCAGCGTCGAGGACGGCGAGATCCGCGCCTTGGAAGTGCGTCATGGACTCCCATTCGCGATGGAAGTCGAACTTGCGGGAGGCCGTCATGCCTGAGCTGACCTTTGAGGACGCCTACCCTGTTGTCCGCACGCTCGCCCGTCAGAAAGCGCTCGCGGTCATCGGCTGCTGCGGGCTGTGCCAGGCCGACCGCGAGGACATCGAGAGTGACCTCCTGCTCGATTTCTACTTGCGCTTCTCGAAGTTTGACAGCCGGCGCGCCTCCGTGAGGACGTTCGCTTCGCGCGTGATGGACAAGAAGCTGAAATCCATATTGCGCCAGCGCAGCGCGAGGTGCCGGGCCGGTCAGAACGGCCTCACCTCCATCGATGACATGGCTTTGGCCTCCGCGACTGTCCGACAGGCAGAGGAGCGCCAGCAGTTCTGGGTGGATGCAGGCCGTGCGTTGTCCTCGCTGCCGCCAGGAGCGCGCCAGGTCGCGCAGGCCCTCTGCTGGGGCTCGCCGGCGGAGGTGAGCCGGTCACTGGGTCGATCGCGGAGCCGAATCTACCAGCGGATCGAGCAGCTACGGAGGGCCTTTCTGACTGCCGGCATCGGTCCCGACTACTTCGCAGCCTCGGGGGTTGCCCCATGAGCCGCAACGCCCCAATGGTTTCGACCTACTCCATGTGGAGCCTGTTCCGGAATTGCCGGAAGGCGGTTGAGTGGCGCCACCTCCACGAGCTCGTTCCTGTTGCGCGTGACCGCAATTTGCACTTTGGCTCATTGATCCACGAGTGCCTTCAGACCTGGCACCAGAACCGCGACCTCCAGGAGGTGCTCGATCTCATCGATCGCCTGTGCGCGGCCCGGCACCAGGACGAAAACCAGCGCCGGGACTGGCACCTGGCCACGGCCATGATGAAGGCCTACGCGGCGCGGTACGCGGCCGAGGACTTCGAGGTTATCGCTCTGGAAAAGACCTTCCAGGGCACGATCGTCAACCCGGCAACCGGCGCCGCCTCGCGGAGCTTTGTTCTTGCTGGCAAAGTCGACGGCATCGTTCGCATCGGCGCCGACCACTTCATCCTGGAACACAAAACTGCCTCGCAGCTTGACGCCGACTACCTCGAGCGGCTCTGGACCGACTTCCAGATCACGATCTACGCTCACTATGTCGAGCAGGTGCTTAGCATCCCGATTACCGGTGTGCTCTACAACATCCTGGTCAAGGCCAAGCTCCAGCAGGGCAAGGGCGAGACCGAAGAAGAATTCGAGGCCAGGCGCGCCGAGCTGCTCGCGAAGTCGAAGACCGGCAAAACGACAGCCAGGCGGAAGCTTCCCGAGACGGATCAAGAGTTCCAGCAGCGGCTCGGGGAGAAGTATGCCGACCCCAGCATGTTCCACCGCGAGATGCTGTACCTCTCACGGGACCGGTTCGACATTCTGCGCGGCGAGCTGTGGGAGTTGACGAAGGCGTTCCTCGACGCCCGGCGGCGCGGCGTCTTCTACCAGAACACCAGCTTCTGCTTCAACTACCAGCGGCCGTGTCCCTACTTCGCGCTGTGTCGGTCGAACGGTAACCCCAACGTCATCGAGAACTTCTACCAGCGGGTGGCGCCCAACGAGGAGTTGCGGGTGCTGCCCGGTGACGCAGCCGAACCAGCTTTCTGAAAGGAGACTGACAACCAATGTCGATTCTGCCAACTGACAAGACGCAGCCCAAACCCAGCCTGGCCGATCTCACCGTGCTGGTGTACGGGCAAACCAAGATCGGGAAGTCGACTCTCTGCTCCCATGCCGAGGGCGCCCTGTTCCTCGCCACCGAGCCGGGGCTGAACGCGCTCGACGTCTACCAGGTGCCGATCCAGACCTGGGAGGACCTGCTCAACGCCTGCGCCGAGATCGTCGAGGCCAAGCATCCCTTCCAGACCGTCATCGTGGACACGATCGATAACGCCTACAAGTTCTGCACGGATTACATCCTGCGGAAGTTCAAGATCGATCACGAGTCGGATCTCGCCTACGGCAAGGGCTACGCGATCGTCAACAACGAGTTCCAGCGGGTGCTAACCAAGCTGGCCTTCCTGCCGTACGGGCTTTTCCTGGTGTCGCACGCGAAGGAGATCGATATTGAAACACGCACGGGCAAGTACACCCGCATCGTGCCGACGCTGCCCGACAAGGCGCGGAAGATCGTCCTGGGCATGGTCGACATGGTTTTGTACTGCGACCTGGAGCTAACCACCGGCGAGAATGAGGAGCCGCAGATCCGGCGTGTAATCCGAACCAAGCCGAGCCTGTACTACGAGGCCGGCGATCGCACGGGGCGGATGCCGGAAACGATTGACCTCGACTTCAAGAAGTTCCTCGACGCCTTCAACGCAGCCGTGGCGCCGGTCAAAGCGCCGGCGGCCGGCAAGCTCGTGGCGTCGGCCAAGTAAATCAACCAAGGAGAACCCAATGAGCAAGCGCACTTCGATTGACCTCTCGCAGTTCGACGAGGAGTTTCGCAACGAGCAGCCCGAAGAACGGGGCGAGTTTGAGAGCGTTCCCGATGGCAAGTACCAGGTAGCCGTCGAGAAGGTGGAGTTGACCGAGGCCCAGAGCTCCGGCAACCCCATGCTGAAGTGGACGCTCCGGATCATCGCGCCGAAGTTCGTGAACCGGCTGCTGTGGCGGAACAGCGTCATCACGCACAACACGTTGAAGTACGTCAAGACCGACCTGCACCTCTGCGGCCTCGATCTCGACAAGCTTTCGGAGCTGCCGAAGCACCTGAAGAAGCTGCTCGACCTGAAGCTTGAGGTCACCAAGAAGACCAAGGGCGACAACGAGAACATCTTCTTCAACCGGCGGATCGAAAACGACCGGGCGCCCGGCAAGTTTCGGCAGGAGGCGAAAGACGCTCTTGTGCCGTTCTAGCCGGACGCCTGCGTGCCTGGTGGTTGATACGCGGGAGCAGGAGCCGTACGTTTTCGATTCTCTGCAGGCGACGGTCGTTCGGCGGGCGCTCCCGGCTGGCGACTACTCCGTGGCGGGGCTTGAGGAACTGGTGGCGGTGGAACGCAAGACGCTCGACGACTTCGTGTCCACCGTTATCCGTAGCCGCGCGCGGTTCCGGCGGGAGCTGCGAAAGCTGGGCGGCTACCGGGCGGCCTGCGTCGTAGTGGAGGGAAATCTGAGCGACATCCTGCTCGGCCGCTACGGCGGTGGTGCGCACCCGAACGCCGTCCTCGGGAGCGCACTGTCGATCATCCTCGATCACCGCATCCCAGTGTTCTTCTGCTCCAACCGCCAGGTGGCCTGCCGGTTCGTACAGGCGTACCTGCTGGGCGCCCACGCGAGGTGGAACACATGAAGACCGCGAGCCTGCCGGTGCCTCGCACAAGCCTTCGCGGAGTGGTGGAGATGGTCTTTTACTCCGGGCCAGCGTTCACGGCCGGAAAGCTCCGGACGCCGGATGGCTCTTTGGTGAAGTTCGCCGGCAAGGTGTTCGCCAGGCCGAACGACCCAGTCCGCCTCGAGGGCCACTGGGTCGACCACCCAAAGTACGGCCACCAGTTCGAGGCTGATAGCCTCGGCCACGACCTGGAGCTCGACCCAGAGGGACTGGCGAACTACCTGGCCAATCATCCCGACGTCAAGGGGATCGGCCCCGCCAAGGCCAAGCTGATCGCAGACCACTTTGGCGCTCGGTTTGACGCGGCAATCCGGGATTCTCCCGAAGCCGTGGCGGAAGTCGCCAAGGTCCCGATCGACACTGTCCTCAACCTGCGCAGAATGTGGATCGCGAGCAGTGACTTCAACGCCGCGATGGCGCACCTCTCGGCCTACGGGCTGACGCACCACCAGGTCAAGACGCTGGTGGACAAGTTCGGCAGCCAGGTTGTGCCGATTCTGGAACACGACCCCTACGTGCTGATCCGGGAGATCCCTGGTTTCGGCTTCAAGCGCGTGGACAAGATCGCCCGAAAGATGGGCACGCCCAAGGATCTGCCGTCGCGGATCCGGGCCGGCATCCAGTACTGCGTACTCGAAGCGCTGGATGACGGCCACTGCTGGGTGGAATACGAAGACCTGCTCGACCGCGCCAACACGCTTCTGGTGATGGACACGCTCGATAGCCGCGAGCTGATCGAAAAACACCTTGAAGCGCTGATCGCCGAAGGTGCGTTGACCTGCACGCCGTTCGAGCGCCTGGTCGTAGCTGATCCGGAGATCCAGCGGATGGAGGAGGAGCTGGCCAGGATCTTCAAAGACGCCCAGAAGCCAAACCCAGCCGTCAAGGAGACGGGCGACCTCGAAAAACTCCTGGATGCCGAGGGTGCGGAACTCAATGCGGAGCAGCGCGACGCGGTGAAGAACGCTCTGCTCTTCTCCATTTCGTTGATCACTGGCGGCGCCGGCAGCGGCAAAACCTATGCGGTCTCGACGATCAACACCATCGCCGAGCGATTGGAGTTGAAGGTCGTCCTGGCGGCGCCGACCGGCAAGGCCGCCAAGCGCCTCGAGGAGGTGATCGGCCACGAGGCGAGCACCATCCATCGGTTGCTGGGCTTCAACGGCCACACGTTCGCCCGTGGCCCCGAGAATCCGATCGAAGCCGACATCCTCGTCGTTGACGAGGTATCCATGGTGGACGTCTCGCTCGCATGGCAGCTCTTCCAGGCAGTTGACCGCGAGAAGACAGCCGTCGTGCTCGTCGGCGACCACAACCAGTTGCCGCCCGTTGGACCGGGGAATCTTTTGCGCGATCTCGTGCAGTCGCGGGCTGTACCGACCACGCTCCTCACGAAGATCATCCGCCAGGCCGGGATTCTGAAGGAGAACTCGACGGTCGTGCTCACCGGCGAAGTGCGCCCCACGTCGGACCACGTGCTGAACGGACGCCGCCCTTGGTATGTGGTCGACCAGTTTACCGACCGCACCGATGTCCGCCGGATGCTCACGCTGCTGTTTGAGGAGGTGCTCGCCGAGCGCCTGGGCTTCGACCTGATTCGCGATGTTCAGGTGTTGACGCCCACGCACAAGGGACCACTTGGCACTGTGGAGTTGAACGTCGAGCTACAGCGGCTGCTCCAGAAAAAACTGTTCGGATTCGAGGTCCCTGAAGTCGAGCCGGGGCGTCGCCCGAGGCTGTTCCCCAACGACAAGGTCATCCAGACCAGGAACGACTACGGCATCGGCGTCATGAACGGAGCTATGGGAGTGATCCTGGCCGCGGAGGAAGACGGCGGACTCACCATCGACTTCGACGGCAACGTGGTCGAGATCGACAGCGACTCGCCGGAGCTCAGCCACATTCAACTGGCCTACGCGACCTCAGTGCACAAGATGCAGGGATCGGAGTTCCCGTGTGCGGTGGTGGTCGTCCACAAGTCGCACTCTTTCATGCACCATCGCAACCTGCTCTACACCGCGGTGACGCGCGCCAAAGAGTCCGTCATCATCCTCGGCGACCGATGGGGTATCGACAACTGCGCCAACAAGCGCCAAGTCGATCGGCGGAATACGTTCCTTTCGTTCTTGCTGAACGGGCACGCATGACTCTCAACGACGTGCACGGCTACTACCGCCGGGTCACCGACGTCGACATCGGGGAAATCGCGCGTGCTCTGTTGGCCGGCAGGATCACGCAGGAGTCCCCGCGCACCCTCTTCTGTGACTGTCCGATCCACTGCAGCCAGTCCCACCGCTCCCTGCACATTATGCTCGACAAGCAGGGCTGGTACTGCTTCGGCTGCGGGGTGGGCGGCGACGTGCTCCAGCTCGTCGAGTTCGTACACAACGGCGTTGTGACTCGCGGCCAGTCCGGCCGCATGCCGGAGTCGCACCGCGAGGCGCGCGATTTCCTGGCCGCGCGGGTGGGGCTGACGCCGCTCTCAAAGCTCGGCGCGGGGCCTGCCGATCTGGAGGAGATCGAGGAAGCCCACCGGCTGACGCTGCGGGTTTGGGAGGCACTCACGGCTCTGGCCGAGCTTTACCGCGAGCGTTTGACTGGCAACCCCGAAGTACTCGGTTGGTTCCGCAGCAAGTACGGCATCAGCGACGAGATCATCACGCGGTTGAAGATCGGCTTCGCCGACAGCGGGGAGCCCAGCGTTATCCAGGCTTTGATGAATGGCGCCGGGGCCTTCACCATGCGGGAGCTGGCGGCCACCTCGGCCTTTCGTCCGACGGCTCAGGACGGTCTTGCCCCATTCTTCGAGGGACGGATCGTATTCCCTTACTGGAGCCGGGGCCACGTGGTGTTCATGATCGGCCGCCGGACGCCGTGGACGCCCGACGAGCCCTGGGAGAAGTCGAAGTACAAGAAGTTGGCCGTCCACAATGATCGCAACCACAGTCATGTGGCGCCGTGCATCCGCAACGATGTCCTCTACAACGAGGACATTCTGCTGACCCGGCCCGAGCGCGTCATTATCACCGAGGGAGTCACCGACTGCATTTCGCTCATGGAGCGCGGATTCCCGGCGGTCTCGCCAGTGACCGTGCAGATCCGCGAGGCCGATTGGGAGCGGTTATTGCCGAAGCTCGCCGGCGTGAAGACCGCCTACATCTGCCAGGACAACGAACTCTCGGAAGCCGGTCTCAAGGGCGCGTTGCGAACGGCGCGCGTACTGGGCTGCCAGGGGATTCTCACTCGCGTGGCAGTCCTCCCGCTCGGCGAAAAGCAGCAGGACGCGCGCCGCCGGTTGCGTGAGCGCTTCGGCGTCGATGCCGGCCTCAGCCCCAAGGAGCTCGCCAAACTTCTCGATGGCCGGAGCGAAGAAGAGACCCTCCAGGCCGAGGCGCTGTTTGCTGACGCCAAGATCGACGTCAACGAATACTTTGCTTCAGGCGAAACGGCGGCAGACTTCGAGCAACTTGTCGCTGCTGCCCAGACGCCGCTGGAGCTAGCGATCTCCAAGCTGGACGCGAATACGCGCGACGAGGACCTGGACCGCTTGCTCGAACCCATGCTGGCCGAAATTGGACAGCTCAATCCCATTGAGCAGGACCGTCATCTCAAGTTGATCCAGAGCCGCATCGGCAAAGGCAAGCTTCCCGTCAGCACCCTTCGCCGACAACTGAAAGTCATCGTTCTCGACCAGCGCGCTCGAAGAAAGTACGGGCGATCTTCAAACGGCGGCCCACGCGGTGGTGGTCAGGCGGTGCCCGCGGCTCAACCCCAGGGTCAGCCGGGGGATGATTGGCGATCGTCGTTGCTCCTCAACCTCAACGGCACGATCAAACCGGTTCTCGCCAACGCAATCACCGCCCTGCGGTGCGCGCCGGAATGGGCCGGCGTCCTGGAGCACAACGAGTTTTCCCATTGCACCGTCATGCAGCGCCCGGCACCGTGGATGCCGCCCGACAAACGGATGCCGCTCGAGTGGACCACACGGGAGGACATCCTGACGGCCGAGTGGCTGCATCACCAGGGCATCTTCGTGTCAGCCGAAGTGGCCGGCCAGGCGGTCGAGGCGATCGCCGGGGCCCATACGTTCCACCCCGTGCGCCAGTACCTGCAGGGGATTCAGTGGGACGGCTCGCCGCGGCTGAATTCCTGGCTCTCGGCCTATCTGGGGGTCGGGCCATCCGGGTACGCCACAGCCGTGGGCTCACGCTGGATGGTCTCAGCCGTCGCCCGCGTGTTCGAACCCGGCTGCAAGGCAGACTGCTGCCTGATCCTCGAGGGACCGCAGGGGATTAAGAAATCGACCGCGCTCCGGGTGCTGGCGGAGCCCTGGTTCACTGACGAGATCGCCGATCTGGGTTCCAAAGACGCCGCGCTGCAAACCCGTGGCGTGTGGGTCATCGAGATCGCTGAGCTCGACTCGATGTCGCGCTCGGAGGTTGGCCGGATCAAGGCGTTCATGAGCCGGTCAACCGATCGCTTCCGACCGCCGTATGGCAAACGCCCGATCGAATCACCGCGCCAGTGTGTCTTCGCCGGCAGCGTCAACCACAGCACCTACCTGCGGGATGAAACCGGTGGGCGGCGGTTCTGGCCGGTGGAGTGTCAGGCCCCGGTCATCGACGTCGACGCACTCGCGCGCGATCGCGATCAACTCTGGGCCGAGGCCGTCTCTTTGTACTTCGATGGCAAGGTCTGGTGGCTGGACTCTGTCGAGCTGAACCGCCAGGCGGCCGACGAGCAGGCCGACCGGTACGAGGGAGACCCGTGGGACGAGTTGATCATGGAGTGGGCCGCCGGGCGCGAGTCGGTCTCCATCAACGAGGTCTTGACGCTCTGCTTGGACCGGCGAAAGGACCAGTGGACGCAGTGGGACAAGATCCGCGTGGCGCGCTGCCTGAGGGCGCACGCGTGGGAGCGGTTCAACTACGGGCCAAAGGGCAGTCGTGAGTGGCGATATCGGAGGGCCGAAGAGTGACGATCACGGGCGGTGTCCCAGTCTCCGCTGGCGTGTTCCAGTCGGTGTTCCAGTACTGGAACACGGGCAACCGCATGAACGTCAAGCCAGTTGCAGGTGGTGTCCTAGTGTCCCAGTCTATTTCCTCCCTATTCGTGAGAAGAAGAATCACCTATGGTGCAAGTGAGATAAGAGGGTGAAGCAATATTTTTATAGGAAGTGTAGGAAGGCCACTGGGACAACTGGACCACTGGGACACTGGATGGTAACCCGCCGAAGATCAGTGGGTTACGGTGGTCCAGTCTCGCCATCTCAGACTGGTACAGGACTGGTCCACAGGAGGGCGTCATGACCGCGGTCGTGATTCCACCTCCGAGGCAGCGGCCCGCGGCGTCCACGGTGTTGTACGTTTCACCCGCGCTGGACACGTGGTCCACCGACCGGCCCGAGTGGTTCGCCCGCGATGTCCAGATCAACGACACCTGCTATCGGCGGCTCGACCCGGAGTACTTCGCCTGGCTGCGGTCGAAGATGTTCCTGGCCAAGCAAGCCGCCGAGGGAGGCCGGCTTGACTCGGCGGCGTTCGACGAGTTGCGAACAAAGTTCAACATCATCCAGGAGTGGGCGAAGG
>Ga0247727_10013902_pt1 | contig 13473 bp, 21 predicted proteins | sample WisWelCaveWW1625_FD_202498 | JGI IMG/M metagenome (GOLD analysis project Ga0247727, IMG submission 202498) | Biofilm microbial communities from Wishing Well Cave, Virginia, United States - WW16-25 | ecosystem: Environmental > Aquatic > Deep subsurface > Groundwater > Cave microbial mat | place... | reverse complement strand
CCGCCGAACTCGGTCGTGAGCTCGGCGAGGATGAGCTTCTGCGCGCCCATCGTGTTACCGGCCTCGACCATGGCCGCGATCTGATCGCGCTGCGACTCGGTGAACGCTACGCCGACCCGCTGCAGCGCCGTCACGCCCTTGATCGGGTCGTTCAGCGCCTTCCCGAGCTGGATCGCCGACGCCGACGTGTCCTGGCCAAGCGCCGTGGACATGTCGGCCATGATCGCCGTGGTCTGATTGAAGATGTCGTTGCCCTTGCCGGCCTCGTTGCGGATGTTCGTGAACGTCAGCAGCAGGTTCTGGCCCGACTGCACGGCCTCGTCCGACATGCCCGAGTAGCCCTGGATCTCGCTCGCGAGGTCGGCGATTTCGGTCGCCGTAACGTTCGCCGCCCCCCCGGTCGACTCGAGGACGGCCTGCGTTTGTGCGGTGACTTTCTCGGCCTCGATCGCGCTCTTGACGGCGATCGTGCCCATCGTCGCTAGACCCGCGGCGGCGATCCCGGCACCAACGGCGACACCCTTGCCGACCGTCTTCGCCATCGAGCCGAGACCGCCCCCGACCTCCGAATCGAGCCGGTTGATCCCCGCGATCGCGTCGGAGGTATCGGTGTCGACCTCGATGACCAGCGTAGCGAGCGTTGCCATCTACTCCCCCGTCGCGAGCTGCTGCACGACCGCGAGCATCTGCTCGGGCGTCTGCTCGGCCCGATCGAACGCGAGCAGAAAGTCCTTGAGCTGCGGCGCCGGCGCACCCTTGCGGCGGAACGCCGACGCGAGTAGCTGCGCAATCAGCGCCGCCTGATAGTCCCCCCGCCGGTTGTCGATCGGGCCGTGGACGCGCTCGTACGCGATCCACTCCGTCAGCTCACGCGAGGAGATAGGGCGGAACGCCCCGGGGAGCCCGAGCTCAAGCTCGGCTACGGTGCGGCCGAGGGCAAGGGCGAGACGGAATCGGGCTCGCCGGCGGTCGCTCCGTCGAAATCCTGCACCAGCTCCTCGACGTCCTCGGCCGTGAGCCCGGATAGGCGGCGTGCGACGCCCCATACCCGGTTCAGCGCCTTCGCCGACTTGTGACCGAGCCGGGTCACGTCGGTATCGGTGAACAGCCGCTGGCCCGTGTCGTCGATGCAGGACCGAGCGACGAGCTTGGCCCGCGCGTTCTGCAGCCGGAGCTCGACCTCGCTCCCACGGATCCGCGAGATGTCGAGCTCGAACTCATCGCGCTCTGCGCCGGTCAGGCCGCGGACGCGAACGGTGCCGCCCCACTCGGGGCAGGACACATCCGCGAACTCGACGTCGTCGGCATCGAGGATCTGGTCACGCGTGAGCAGGTCGCCCATCACCGGCCGCCGTTCGGCCGCACGTCCGTCGGTACGACGATCTTCGGCACGGTCAGCGCGGTCGACGCCGCCGGGCGTGAGCCGACCCCGACCGCCTGCGCCAGGTCGAGGATCTCCGGCTGGCCGTTCTTGAGCGCCTCGTGGATTGCGCGCATCCCGGCCTCGACTCGGTGTTCGCTCCCCTTGATGAGAATCGACGTAATCCCCGGGCCGTAGGCGACAAGCGCCGCGTTCCCATCGGGCAGGACCGCCCGACCGAACGCGAACGCGACGTCGACGTTGACGATGTCCTGCCCGTCGTCGCCGATGATGTACATCCCCTCCCCCTTTCGCTACGCGAGTGTTCCCGGTCCCGAGAGCCCGATGGTCACGGCCGCCTCGAGCGCACCGTCGACCGTCGCCTCGGGCGTGATGTTCGTCACCATGCCGTCGAACGACCAGGTCGTCGCGGTCGAGTCAGGGAACACGATCTGGAAGCCCCGGATCTCCTGCCGAGCGACGAGGTCGGTCCGTAGCCCGATGTGCCCGGCGTTGTCCGGGTCGAACACGACGTCGAGCGACACCTCGCCGAGCGCGATCAGACCGGCGACGAACTCGCGCCAGGCCCCGGTCGAGTCGTGCGTCGTGACATCGACGGTGTCCATCGCGAGGCCCGGCCCAGTGATCGTACGGACCTGGGCGATCGTCGCGAACGTATCGGCGAGCTTCGCCCAGCCCGTGCCGGCCGCAGTCGCGACGCCCGGGTCGGCGATCGTCTGTGTGAACGTCGAGCCGGCCGCGCCGCCGATCGTCGCCGTGTTGTTGTAGCCGGCAGGCGACATGCCGACGACCTTCACCGTGTTGCCGTTTGACCACCCGTGCGCCGAGACCGTCGTGAACGTCGCGGTACCCGCCGCCCAGGTCGCCGAGGCGACGCGGATAGCCTCCTGGTCGCCGAGCTTCAGCGCCGCCCCGTACGCCGCGAACTTCGTCATTCGCTCACCTCGCCGTCGTCGTGAGTCGCGGCCTTCGCTCTACGCGGCGCGGGGTGCTCGCCGACGTGCTCGCGGATCCAGGCCTCATCGAACGAGTCGGCGCCGCAGCGGTCGCAGACGTAGAGCGTCCGGCCACGCCAGACTGTCGCCGTGTACCCCTTCGCCCGGTCCTTCGCGACCACTACGTCACCGTGATCGCGCCGGTCGTCTTGACCGTCACGTTCGCAACGAGGTCACCGTCGGCCGATGCCTCGGGGGCGAACGCGGTGACGAACCCGGTGAACGACCAGATCTGCGGCGTCGGGTCGACGAACCGGATGTCGTAGGTGTTCGACGTCCGCGACGTGAGATCCGTCCGCAGGTTCGCGTGCCCGGTGTTATCCGGGTCGAAGATGAGCTCGAGCGAGAACTCGCCGCCGTCGATGAGACCAGCTACGAACTCCCGCCACGCGCCGGTGGAGTCGTGAGAGGTCACGTCGATCGTGTCCATCGACAACCCTGGACCGGAGATGCTTCGGACCTGGGCGATCACGACGGTCGCCCGTCGGAACTGCACCCCGAACGCGCTGAACTTCGCCATCCGTCCTCCTCCTGACTACACTTCCGCCCAGGGAGGTGATCCCGTGGGTGTCATCCGCAAGTCGGCCTCGGTTCTGACCTTCGGCCTGATCGATTTCCGCTCCGACAAGGAGCGCACGGCCCGCTACACGAAGAAGACCCTCGAGCAGGTCGAGGAGCAGACGCAGCTCCTGCGCGAGAGCGCAGAGCGCGACGCACGCAACGAGAACCGAGAGCAGTCCTAGAGCGCCCGGTCGATCACCTGGCGTAGCTTGCCCGCCGCCGCGTCCGTCGCCTGCGACTGCGACTGTGCAACGGCCGGTACCAGGAACGGCTCGGCGGGCATCTTCGACGTCCCCCGCTCGAGGTACAGCGCGGCGCCACCGGCCACGACCTTTCCGCCCTCGGCACGGATCGTGGCCCGCGTCGCGCCGCTACGAACCTCGACGAGGGCGCGCGCCCGTGTAGCGATCGCCTCGGCCGCCGCCTGCCGAGCCTCCTCGCCCCCGGGGCGCAGGCCGTCGATCAGATCCCGTAGCCGCCGCTGCAGGACGTCGAGCCCGCGGATCCGCGTCGTCATCGCGTCAGCGCGTAGGGCAGGGCATAGGGCTCGAGCGCCTTCTGCTCCTGCATCGTGAGCACCATGTCCGGCCAGTACCCCCGGGCCTCCGAGAGCCCGTCGAGCGCGAGGGACTCGATACCCGGCTGACGGAACGAGTAGGCGCGACCGGTGATCGACAGGCAGATCGCGCGGACGCTCTGCGGCAGCGGGGAAAACCCATGCGTGTACGTGACGACGATCGTCGAGGGATCGGACTCTGTACCCCACGCGCCGACCAGGCGCCGAAGGACGCCGGAGGACGCCGCGTCGAAGTCGGCGGCCGGTACGGCGACCGCGTCCTCGGTGATCGACGCGATCGAGACGACCGGCAGCTCCGGTAGGAGCAGTGTCTCCTCCCCGCGGCCGATCAGCGTGACGGCGTCGTTCGCGACGCGTTCGATCGTTTGGCGGCAGTAGTCCTTGATGAGCTGCGTCGCCTGCGCGAGGAGACGCTTCGCCCGGCCCATGTCGACGTTCTCGTGGGCGATCCCGAGGAAGTGCCGCAGGTCGGTCGGCGTCGCGAAGTCGGCCATCGCTTAGGCGTACTCGATGACGTAGAGGACCGGGGCGCCGTAGTCGCTGTTGGCCCCGATACCGAGCGTCGACGTACGAACTCGGTAGCTAGGCCCGATGAGCAGATCCGACGGTAGTGGCGCGTTCGAGTGAACATTCGCGCCCGATCCAATCTGGCCCGTCAGCGACAGCCCCGGAGCGAACGTATAGACGCACGTCGTCGAGGCGGCTTGCGCGGCGGATGATCCGAAACCTTCGAAGAAGACCGTCGCACCGTCGTCGATCAGCAGAATGGGCTGAGGGGTCTGCGTAATACCCTGGACCATCGTGAGCTTCACGGCAACGAGTTGCCAGTACGTCGCGACGGCGATCGCCTCGGTGATCTCCGTGTTCGCCGCGGGGTTCGTCCCCGATACGACGCGGAGCTCGCCCGAGCCCAGGGTAACGCCCGTCAGGTTCATGGCCTACCTCCCCGCCCGTCGGCGCGCGGTCCGACGCCGCGGCACCGGAGGCTTCACGTCGGTCGTCTCCGGGGCGCCCTCAAGCGCCGTCGACTCGAGCTCGCCCTGCGGCTCGGGTTCCGGTTCTGGATCCGGCTCTTTCATCTGGCCTCCCAGCCGCCTGATCTCGGCCTTGATCTGCGCGACGAGATCCTCCCGACCGCGCCGTTCGGCGTAGCCGAGCTCCCTCCGTAGGCCCTCGAGACGTCCTTCGTTGATATCGCCCGCCCCCTGCGTCGCCACTCGCTGCTCCCTCCCCGTGAACGCGGACGTTACCGCCATCTACTCGGCCTTCTGCGCCGTGGCGAGCTCCTTCGCGAGCTTCTCGGCGTCCTTCGTATCCCCGCTCGCGGTCGCGGCGGCGATCCTCCGCTTCAGCTCGGCGACCTTCGCGTCGTCCGCCATCTCGGTCCCTCCTCTCGGCTCGGCCGGTCGGCCGTTCCGCCCCGCCCCCCGTTGCCGAGGGGCGAGACGCAGCAGCCGGCTTAGAACACCGGAGCGATGAGGCCCGTTCCCGTAATCAACGAGCTCGCGGCCGGGTACCTACCCGCCGTGAATGCTGAGTAGCTGAAAACAACCAGCTTCACCGTCAGGTTCCCGCCGAGCGTCTCCTCGAACCGGAGCTGGAACGGCTCCCCGGGGAGCTCGAACAGGATGCAGTTCGAGCGGTTCAGCACCAGGATCACGTCCTCGGTCCCGGCCCCGGCGGTCGTCGGGATGTTCGCGTCGAGCGCCACCGGGATCCCCTGGAAGGAACCCACGGTGGGGATCACCACGCCGGCCTGTCCAACACCCATCGCGTTGACGGCACCGGCCTCGGCCACGACAAGCGGCCGTCCCTGCGTGTCCAGCGCCGAGAGCGCCCACGCCCAGCGGCGGGGGTGCATCACGGCGAGGTCCGCGTTCAGGAACGGAATCGTGTTGACCCGCTGCCAGGCGTCGGCGAACTTCGGGTAGAGCTCGCCGAGCGTCGGGGTCGCGTCGGTGTAGGTCACCGTGTTGATCGAGCCGGTCGACCGGACCCCCAGGTGCGTGCCACCCGTGCCGTCGGCGTTGATGAGCGCCGAGTCGAGCGTCGTGTGGTACGCCGAGAGCAGGTCGCCGATCAGGATCTCCTCGATCATCTGTCCGCGATCGAGGGCCTGCCGTGAGACGTCCTGCATCCCGGCGTAGGTCCGCACGTTGACGGCGAGTAGCGTGTCGTCGGCGTCGGTCTCCTGAACCGCCGCGTTCTCCGTCGCCTGGGCGGCGACAGCGGTGCCCGTCGTGATCCGCGACACGTTCAGTACCAGGCCCTCGTCGGGGAGCGGAATCCCCCGGCAGAGGTCCGCGAACACCCGACCGGCCCGCGTGAACGGGGCCACGAGGTCGATGAGGTACTGCGGAACCACGAGGCCCGTGAAGGCCCCCGTGCCCACGTCACGGTACTCCGGGTGGTTCCCGAAATACTCGTCGATCCGCATCTCGTTGTGGCGCCCGAGCCGCTCGCCGGCCTTCGCGTCCGCGGAGAACTTCGCCCGGAAGGCGTCCACCATGAAGCGGTGCTCGCCACCCGGCCGATAGACGTTCTCCTCGGCGCCGACCTTGATGCGGAGCTTCCCGTCCCCCGGTTCGCTGGCAGCGAGCTCGGCGGTCCGCGCCTCCATGCGCTCGGCCGTCGGGATGTCGTCGTCGAGCGCGACGATCCGCTCATCCTTGCCGTGCAGGTCCGCGCGCTCCTCGTCGGTGAGCTCGCGGTTCTCCGTCTTGGCCTTGTCGACGAGGGCGTTCATCTCCTCGATGAGCGCCGTACGCTGGGCCTTGAGGTCTTTCGAGTCCATCGTCAGGGTTGGGGATCCCCCTGCGATGGGCCAGACCGCGCGGCCCGCGCGCGTGTATCCGAGCGGCCTCATCGCGACCTTCGCCGCGATCGGGGCGCCCGGGATTCGCAGGCTCATGCCTCCTCCTTCGTTCGATTCGATACCGGACCCGCGCGGGGTGTCCTTCGGGGGTGTCCTCGGGGGTGTCCTCCCCGTACGGGAGGCCCGACCGAGGCCCGACCGAGGCCCGACGAGCGGTGTTGCTAGGACCGGTGCGCGAGCGCCAGCAGGCGATCGCGTGCCGCCGCCACGCTGCGGTAGTGCGAGGCGTTCGCCTCGTCCTTGGTCGCCGCGGCCAGTAGGGCCTTCAGCGCCTCAATCGCAGCGCGGACCTTCTCCTCCGACGACGCCGAGAGGACCTTGCCCTCCCGGCTATCCTCGACGATCTGCACGAGCGCGGCGTCGAAGTCCAGCAGCGCGCCGCGTGCGTCGTTCTCCTCCGATGCCTCCTCCTCGGCCGCCTCGAGGTGCGCGCGCAGGTGCGCCTCGACGCCCCCGCGATCGCCGTCGGGGATATCGGCCTGGGGGAGCCGCGAAAGGCCGTTACGGACCCCGGGGAGGTTCGCCGGGCCACCCGACGTCGCGTGGTGCGGGAACTTGTAGGACGCCTTCGCGTCGGGATCAGCGTCGCCGCCGAGGAACCAGGCGTGGCAGTAGCGGAGCGTCGCGGCCTCGGCGGGCATGCTCGCGACGGCGCTCGGCCCGTCCCAGTCGCCCTCCTGCACCGACGTGTCGTGCGACGGGATCGCCGCCCGGATCCCGAGTCGCGATCGGAGCTCGAGCGGTACGACGATGAGGCCGTTCATCTCAGCGTCGGTATCGGGGTACGCGGGGAACGTGACCGGGGAGACGTCGAACAGTTGCACCTCGAGGAGCGTGCGGATCGGAAGCGGCGTCGCCTCGTAGTCCATGTCCTCGCGAATCGTGCGGAATCCGAACGACATCTGATCGAGGTCACCACGGCCCATCGCGGAGGCGAGCTCGACCACGGTTGGGTTCCGACCATCGAGCGACGGAGCGTGCGACCGCAGACCGACATCGTCGGTCGTGAGCTCGAGCGTGCCCGACTTCGTCCGCGCGATAGGTACGCCATCGTGGTTGACGAGCATCCGAACGTCGGCCCGGTCCTCCCCAATCGTCACGGTGAAGGCGTCCGGGTCTACCTGTTCCACGAACGCCCCCATGATGGGCTCCGACAGTCGGTTGAACACGGCGGGGTGGCCCGTGAAGGCGATCCCTCCGTCGTCGTTCTCACGAACCTCGATATCGGTGACGGTGTTCGTCCGTCGCTCGCGTTCCATCGTTCCTCCTATCGGTGCCCGTTCAGCTCGGCCACCATCACCGCGACGAGCTCGCGGACGTTCTCCTCGGTCATCGGCTCGGCATCGACCGGGGCGAAGTTCAACGGGTTCAGGTACGCCTCGCCGGCGTCGCCGCCGATAGGCTCCATGTCCTCGATCGCGCGCCATTCGTCGGCGTTGACCACGCCATCGAGTCGCATGATGTGCAGCGCCGCGGCGCGGGCGCGCAGGTCCGCGCGCTCGAGCGCCTTCACGTTCCACTTCGCGTAGAGCCCGGGGGGGGAGGCTCCGGCTAAGAGTCGCTTGTTGATCGTCCGCTCGTTGCGCGAGATCCAGCGACCGAGGCAGTAGCGGACGAACCCGAGCCCCTGCTGCTCGATACCGGTCCCCCACGAGGTCGCCGGCGTGACGTCACTGATGAGATGAGGCGGGATCGGCCCGAACCACCGCATGATTTCCTGGAGCTGGAACCTACGGAGCTCGAGGAACTGCGCGTCCTCGTTCGATAGCCCGGTGTCCTGCCACTGGCCGCCCTCCTCGAGCAGCCCGATCAGGTGCGCCTGCTTGGCGCCCTGGTGAAGCGTGTTCCAATTCGCGACGAGCCGATCGTACGCCTCCTTCGAGAGCGTCTTCGGAACCTGGATCACGCCGCCCGGCGTCGCGTCGTTGTCGAAGAAACGGGCCTCGTACTCCTCGGCCGCCATCGAGACACCGACGCCCTGGCGACCGAGCCAGATCGGCGAGTAGCCGATGGGACCGCTACCGAAGGCGCGGAAGTGCCAGACGTCCCGTTGGTCGAACCCAACCCGGCTACCCGACTCCACGCCGGGCGGACGCTCGAGGTCGGACCGCCCGAAGTTGACGATGTATCCGAGGCGCCCGGTCTCGCGGACGCGGACGACCTCGACGCGGTTGGCCGCCAGCGGCCATATCGCCTCGACCAGACCCGTTGTCCGATTCGACGGCGCGTAGATGTACCCGTTCCCCCGGATGAGCTGCCAGCCGATCGTCTGCGACCAGAGCTCGTTCGACGTCAGCTCCGGGTTCGGATTCTCGAACAGCAGCCGCTGGTAGGGGTGATCCGGCTGCGGGATCCGCCGGTTGCCGTCGCGCTGCAGCACATCGCCGGGCAGCATGGCGATCGACTCGGCGATGAGCGTGACGCACGCGTAGACGGCCGAGACCCCGAGCGCATTCTCCGGTGTGACGTGCTTGCCCGAGAACGTCTTGGTGCCCAGGCGCGAGTCGAGGATCTCCTGAAGTCCCGTCAGCTCCCGGCGCTCGCGCCTATCGAACAGCTCGCGTAGGACCGGCACCTCAGCCGGTCCTGCTCAGCCGCGGGATAACGGGGCGTCGGAGCTCGGTCAATCGTTCCTCGATCGTGGGCTCCCCCTCGGGCTCGATGTCTTCGCCGTACTCGGTCCAGCCGTAGTTGGTCAGCAGGATCAGCGAGACGCCGGCGACGACGAGCCCCAGCCACGGGCGCAGTACCCACGCCCCCGCCGTGACGAGCGCGAAGCCGGCGACCTCTAGTGCCCGCGTGATCCAGATCATCGGACCTCGACCTCCATGAACAGTTCCCGCGCCCGCGCGGCGCCCTCGACCGCGTCGTTGCGCTCGGTGTAGCCCTGGCCGCCCGACGTCGCGACAATCTGGCCGTTCGACGAGATCAGGCGCCAGTCGAACAGGCCGTCCTCGCGCTTGTAGAACTCAAGGTTCGCCACGGTGATCTCCCCTACGTCGTGACGTCGGCAAGATGCCGAGCGTCGACTACGTCCGCGTCTCGACCGCTCGCGGTCACGTTGGCCATGTTGCCCGCGGTGATATCGGCGGACGTCGGCCCCGGGATGACGACGATCCCGATGACGGTGAACGTCACCCGCACCGCGCACGCGGCGGTAACTCGACCGACGGCGCGCCCGCCCTTGAACGCCGTAGCCCGGTTCCCGACGGCGACGGCGACGCGACCTCGGGCGCTCCGCGCCGCGGAGATCGTCGACCGCGAGGCGCACGCCACCGCCGCACGACCGGTCGATGCCCGACCGCCCCGGGCCGTGGATCGGACCGCCAATCCGGCGACCGCACGTCCTACGGCCGAGGCGTTCTTGACGGCCGTGCAGCGCGTACCGATCGCGGCCACTGAACGTCCGGTCCTCAAGGCGGCCTTGGTGGCCTGCGCCCTCGAGGCGATCGCCGACGTAGCCCGCCCGGGTAGGGATGCCGCCTTCGTCGCGACCGAGCGATCGGCGACCGCCGGTGCGATACGCCCCGACCTCGAGGCGTTCTTGACGGCCGTGCAGCGGATCGAGACCGCTACGCCGACTCGAGCCGCCCGCGCGGCGCCCTTCGCCCCTACCGATCGAGCACCGATCGCCGCGATCGATCGACCGCCGATCGCGGCGGCCTTGCTCGCGATCGACCGGGTAGCGGCGGCGACCGCCGCGCGGCCCGGCTCCGAGCGAGCGCCGGTGGCAACTGCCCTGCAGCCCACCGCTGAGGTGACGCGGCCGGTCCTGGAGACGCCCGCGCCGGTCTCGATAAGCTCGTGGTCAAACCAGCCTTCGTCGAACAGCTCCGGGTCGAACCATGCCTGGGCGTGGCTCTCGGGGTCGAACCAGCCGATGTCCGGCATCGGCTGTTAGTCCCCGGTACGGATGAGGCTGAGCGAGCTGCCAGCCTTCGTCGTGGTCAGCGCCGCAGTCTCCGAGCCGTGCCACAACTCCAACTCGCCGTCGACGGTCACCGTGCAGATGCCTTCGATGACGTAGAGGACCTCGGTCGTCGCATCGTGCGACACGAAGGCCGTCAGGGCGGTGGTGGACTTGGCCCGTGCGGCCTGGACGTTGAACAAGCCACCCGTGGTCAGCGACACGTCGCCGTCGATGATGCCGTCCGAGGCCGTGGTGGTCGCCGACACCGAGTAGACCCAGTAGACGAACTGGGTCACGGTCCCGGAGTGGTTGACCGCGAACTTCGGGGTGGTGGTCGTGACCGAGGTCGTGGTGATGATCTTGTACCGGAAGTCGAAGGTCCCGAGCCCCGTGATCAGCGAAAGCCCCGTGACCTCGGTCGCGGTCGTCGTGGAGTTGGTTTGGTCGGCGGTGAGTTTATTCGTCCGCAGGAGTGCGTTCGCGGCAACCGTCAGGACGAAGAACCCGACACCCTCCACGAACTCCAGGCATTCCCCCGCACGCAGTGTCGTCTTGTGGAGCTCGAAGTCGGTGCCGTTCTGGTCGAAGACGACCGTGACGTCCACCGATGTCGTAGCGTGCTTGTTGCGGATCAACAGGCCCTTCACGTTCCGCGTGGTCCCGGCGGCAGGGGCCGCCACGATGTCCGTCGTCGTCGCGGTCGTGATCGCAGTGTTCTGCTTCGCGCCCTCGACGTTGTCAGTGGACAGCGTGTGGTCCATCACCGACGCGTGTACGTCGACAGTCACCGCCGCGCTCGTGACGAGCTGGAGCTTGTCGGTGGTGGCGGTAAGCAACAGCACCTTCAGGCTCCTCTCAGCAGGGGTTTCGGGAACTGGGCGGTGTGGTGCCGCTTCTCCCCCTGGCGGGGGCGGTCGGTGTTCATCGGAGCCCCGCCGACCACGGTCCCGTTGTTCCCGTTCCCCGACCGGTCAAGCTCCGGGGAGTCGGTGCCGGTCAGGGGCCAGTACCCAACGAGGTTCGCGGCTTGGACCGCGCTCGGCAGCACCCCGTTCGCGAGCTCTTGTATCTGGGCGGCGGTCAGGGCGACGTTCCAGATCCCGCACTCGGCCATGAGCCCGATGAGCGTCTCGGCAGCATCGACATCCGAGCCCGCGGTGGTCAGCCCCGGACCCCCGAACTGCAGCTCCGCGGCGGTGTTGGGGATCGTCCCGGTCGAGGCGGTGCTGTCGGTCTCGTTCCCGTTGTAGTAGACGCGGAGGCTCTGGCCCGCGACCCCGTCCTTGACCAGCGCGTGGTGCTGCCACTCCATCGGCCGGACGATCTCGTTGCCGGTGTCACCGGTAAAATCGTTTGTGGAGCCGGTCCCGGTCCCGATGCCCCCCGCGGGACGGCTACTGGTCTGGTGGATCGACAGGGCGTACTGCCACACGGGGGTACCGGGGGCGCTCTCCCACTTCGCGAAGCAGGTGATCCACTCCGAGGAGGGAACAACGAAGGGCTTGACCCAGGCCGAGAGCGTGAGCGCGGTCCCCGTTATGTCGATCGTGGCGACATCCCCGACCCGGATGACCTGGTCTGTGCCGTTGAACTGACGCGACATCTACGCGGCCCGGAACGCCCGGCGGCGCGCCCAATGCCTACGCGAGTCCTGCAACGCCGCAGCAGCGTCGGCGGCCCACAGACGCCGTAGCTCCGGCGCGACCTCGGCGAGGTCGAGGATGCGCGAGCCCGCAACGAAGCCGTAGCCGACGACGTACCGCAACCCGTTGGCGAACACGATCACGATCGGTGACCACACAGGCGCCGCCTACGCTAGGAGTGCGATATCAGTGTCCGTGACGGTCAAGGTCCCTTGCGCGGCGAAGACCTCGGGCAGGATGCGCTGGACGAACCCGGCGCCGTCGGTCGTGAGGTCGATCGCCACGCCGCCCGAGGTCAGCGCGAGCTTGAACGTGTCGGTCGTCGAGTCGCGAACAAAGTAGACCGTGCCCTCGGTCAGGCCGGTCGGGAGCGCCCCGGAGGTTCCGACGTCGATCACGATCACCTGCGTCGTATCGGCCAGGCCGTGACCGTCGGCCGTGAGAACGTCGGTCGTGTCCTCGGCGGTGAACAGGAACGGATCGGCCGTGGCGCCGAGCGGCACCCATCCGTCGAATACACCGAGCGTAACCAAGCTCCACAGCCCGGAGTACTGCACCGTGGTCGAGGCCGGCACGTCAAACACCGGAGCGTTGGAGTCGTCCAATACTCCACCGGCCGCGGCGTTCCAGGTATGTGCCTTGCGGGCATACGCCGGCGATCCGCCCGCGAGCTCGTTGGCCCCCGTTGTACCCGGGAACCCACTGTGCAGGCTGAGAAAGCCGTTCCGGCCCCCGAGGGTATCGAGCATCGCGTTCTTCGCGCCGTCCGTAAGCTGCGGCATCTCGTCCGTCCTTTCGGGAGGGTCGGTCTACTCGGCCCCGAGGATTCGGAGCCCCGGCTCGGCCTCATCGGCACCGGCGGTATGAGCGACGAAGGCCAGCGCGATCAGCGCCTCGACCGGATGCCCGGACTCGGCCTCGACCAGGCGCCAGCCCCGCTCGTCCTTGCGCGCCCGCCCACCGAGCACCTGGGCACGTAGGGCCGGGTCACCGTCATGCACGAGCTCCCCGGCCGAGATCAGTCGGTACAGCGCGCCCGACGCCGTCGAGATCCGCTCGAGCGACCCCGGGAGCTCGACCATCGGGAAGCCCTCATCCTCGAGGAGCCGGGCCGAGCGGCCGAAGCCGCGCCCGGGGTGCGTGATCTGCCGGACGTCGTACTCGACGCCCACCCGGCGGATTGCCTCCTCGACGTCGGGGTAGGTCGCGGCCTCGAGGATCTCGGCGCGCACCACGAGAACCCGGTCACGCCGCGCCCCGATCACGATCGCCGCGCGCTTGAACATCACGCGGACATCTACCCAGCACGGCTCGTCGGAACCGATCTCACCCGGCCGCGCCAGGCGATCCCACTCCCGGGGATCGATCCAGGGCTCCTCGGACTCGGTCCAGATTCCGCAGGCAAAGCGTAGCCACTGCCAGCGCGTCATCGAGGGCGAGTCCGCCCGCCGAGCGAGCTTGGCCACCGTCTGCGCGCGTAGCGGGTTCGCGAGCTTGACGACCGCGATGTTCTCGACGTCGTCGTGGTCGG
>Ga0247727_10013901_pt1 | contig 13473 bp, 12 predicted proteins | sample WisWelCaveWW1625_FD_202498 | JGI IMG/M metagenome (GOLD analysis project Ga0247727, IMG submission 202498) | Biofilm microbial communities from Wishing Well Cave, Virginia, United States - WW16-25 | ecosystem: Environmental > Aquatic > Deep subsurface > Groundwater > Cave microbial mat | place... | reverse complement strand
TATAACCGTTCGGCGTTGCCGGTTGCACGAGTTGGCCGTTATCGCCGAGATAGGGAATCTGTTTGTGCGCCACATGCCACGGGAGTTTCATGCCGTCCCGCACCTCGCGTTCGATGAAATCCGTTTTAAATAAGTGGATCGCAATACTACCGGCGTTGTATTTGAACGTGCCATCAGCATGGCGCGCTTCTTTATCGGCGCGGCTCATGTCGCTGTACTCAATCACTTGCAGCCGGCTCTTCCCATTCTGCTGTACTTTGCCAATCACGCCGACTTTTTCATGGGGATCGCGCTTGCTGCAAACTTTCGCGCTCATCTCGGCGTTGGCGGCAAGATGATAGCCCAGAAAAAGCGAATCACACATTTTCAGTAAAACATTGTCGACTTGAAAATAAAACACTTCCTCGATGCCGCGCCGGCGCATATCGGCGAGCGCGCCGCTTTTCTCCAGCGCGGTGAGCGTGCCGCCGTGGCCGTTCGGATTCACGAAAATATGATCCGGCGCATCGAGAATGAGTTTGCCGTTTTCATCGAGTGCCGGAATCATTTCTTGTTCAAAGAAAATAATGTCTTGCGGTGAATATCCAAAAAATTTATGGGCCGCAAAAAAATCGAGTGTATCGCCCGCGTTGGTGTCGCTGGTCATGATGTACCACGGAATCGTAGCGCGATAACGCCGCGACAACGCCAACAGTTTTTCAGCGTGCAGTTGAAACAAACTTTTCCGGCTCACCGGCCCAATGGGGTATTCGCCTTTGGGTTTCGCAAAACCCAAGCGCGTGGCCTGCCCGCCGGCAACCAACAACGCCGCAACTTTTCCCGCCCGCAGTTTCTCCTCGCCGCACGCTATCATCTCTTGCATTTCCGCCGGATGCGCGCGTTGATGTGTCAATGTCACAATTTCCGCCGGTTCCAAAGCGCCGCTGGTCGCCGCCGGCTGGACTTGAATATAATCACGATACAAACGCGCCAGCAAAGTGAAATCAATTGCAGCCAATTGCTGTAAAAGCTGGTGGCGCGATTTTTCGGTTAACGTTTCCCAGGCGCGCAAAACGTGCTCCTGCCCGGTATCGCGGACAAGATTGAACAGGGCTGGCGCCCGCTCCGCATGTAGCTCTGCCATAAATTCTCATCTCTCCAAGTTGCAGTTCTAAGTTGAGCTAAAATCTGCCAAACTTTTTTTAAAAAAGCAATAAGTTTCTACAGGTTTTGCCGGCTAAACTTTTTTTAAAAACAAAATAAATCAAAACAAAATTTAACAACAAGCTCAGCAGGCTAATGGGTAGCAAACGCAGGAAAAAACCGCCATAGCTCCAGCCGGAATATATTCCTACCAACATATTCTGTGGATTGCCGACGAGAATCATCATGCCGAGCAGCAGCGTGATGGTGTCGTAGTTGATCGCCTGATACGCTTCGTCGAGCGTGAGCACGCCGCCGATGATCATCAACACGCCACTCGGACGATCGAGGTGCAAATAAGGAATTTTCCGGAAAGCGATGACGAGATAAGTGAGCGCGAAAATCGCGAGGGCGAGGCAGGGGTCACGGGCTGTTATTTTCTATAGGTTAATTCAGAATCGTCATCGCGAGGAGCGTTTTTTGCGACGAAGCGATCTGTTAATTTCAAGAGATTGCTTCATCCCGCAAAAAGCGCGGGACTCGCAATGACAGCAGTGTTTCACGTCATCGACAAATCGCGAACAGCTTTTTTTCGGCGAAACAACGGCCAAAATTTTTCTTTTTCAAAATTGGCGGGCGCCGCGGCATTTTCTTTTAACATCATCCGCCAATTGCGGCCGCGGCGCAAAAGCTGGAGCGCTTGCTGCGTGCGTATGCCTTGCGGTTCTTTTATCGGGCGCAAAAACAACAGGGCAGCAAAACGGAGCGCGCCGGTTAAAAGAAAAACGACTTTTAATCCGGCCATTGAGAAAAAAATCAAATCGAGCTGATGCAGCGCCGACCATCTGCCAAGCGCGCCGCCGAGCAGCGCACCGGCGCAGGCCGCGAGTCCGTTGCACGCGGCCCACGCGCCGAAATAAATCGAATTGCGCTCGCGCGGCGCGAGGCGAAGCATGAGATTGGTCGAGCATAAATTATAACCCGCCCAGAAAAATCCGCCGGCGGCGTGCAACAATGGAATCATGAAATAATAACTGAACGAACTTTTAAACGTCAGCAACCAGACCCACGGTAGCGCGGTGAAAACGACCGCCGCTATCGTGATGACGGGCTTATTGCCGGTGCGGTCGGAAATGTGCCCCCAAACGCGCATGCCGAGCAATTCAAAGACGGCGCCGATTACCGTGTACGTGGCGACCAGCGCATAGCCGACTCCGACTTCGGTTAGCGTGTAAACCACAAAAAAGGGGGAGGCGAAATAAAACGCGAATTGCCAAATCACCGAGAAGCGCAATAGCCGGCGAAAATTGGGCTGCCGGAAAGGCTCCAGATAAAGACGAAAAAAATTTTTCTGCGGCGGCGCAAGAATTTTTTTTGGCTCGGGTTGTTTGATGAGCAGGATGGTGCAAACCGCTCCGGCGATGGAGGCGATGATGAAGAGCATTCCGAACGCGGTGCGGCTGCCGTGTTGCGCCTCGAGAAACCAACCGCCGGCAAATGTTGCCAGAACCGTCGCGATGCTGACCAACGAATTGCGCAAGCCGAAATATCGCCCGCGAATGTTTTCCGGCACGACGTCGGTCATCCACGAGAGCCACGCCACGCCGGAGATCGCCAGTTGCGCATGCACGAGAATCAACAGCGCCAGCAAAATGCCGCGAATCAGGATTGGCTCTTGTTGAAAGACGAGCATCGTCAAAATGATCGCAGGCGCCCAGAGCACGCGCGGCAGGCTCGAAGCCACGACGCAAAGTTTTTTCCGTCCGGGATAATTCTCCACGAAGTACGCGCCGACGAGCTGAAAGAGATTGGCGAAAAATGGAATCGCGGCTAAAGCCCCGATGTAAAAATTATTCGCGCCGAGCGCGAGCGCAAAGGCGGGCATGAAAACGCCGCCGGTCAGCGTCAAGAAAATCTGCGACGGAAACGCCTCATAAACGGAAATCTTCAGCGCCGCGATAATGTGCGGCGGCGACAAAGCGGCGCGGCGACGAGAGGCGGCAGGTTGGGCTTGAATCGGCGAGACTGGAACGGGGGATAGCTCTGCAGGTTGAGTGGAATAATCCATATATGAAAATGCCGTCCGTGGCGGGGTAAAACTCTCGTGTTGCTTCCTTATGCAGCAGCAACACTGAGATTTTCGCTTACTTTTTCTTTCATCCAGCGATTGACTAACACTTCAATTGAAACGCCCTGCTTCCGCGCGATGTGAGAAATTTGTTTGCTCAAAGTCAGATCGACCGGGATCGACATTTCGATCTCGTTCAAACTGTCGATGATGCGGACTCGAAAATCCGGCGCCAACTCAAAATGCGCCGGAGTCGTTTCCAAATCAGCGGTGGAATGCGTATCAAGCCATCCACCGGCTTCTGCATAAGAAGAGAATCGGGGTATTTTTTTATTTCTTGCCATATTGCCTTCTCTCGTTTTTGTTCATGTTGTCGCGAGCGCTAATGACGAACGCATCGTGATTTAGTTTATAGATAAAGAAAACACTCAAATAACGGCCCGCGTTCGTTTGACCATAAGCCCCGTATAAATCTTCGCCTTCAATATCACCGTTTTCGATTTTGCGATAGTGAGGACGGCTTCTGAAAATCTCGTCTACCTCATCTTCACGCACGTGATGCTTGCGCGATATCTTGTCTGCAAGGGTTCTGAAAATCAGTGATTGACGAATAAACATTTTCTACACTGCGCATCAAGCAAATCTGTAGCCATAAAAATAAATTAAAATTTGAGCAACTAAAAAGTTTTTCTTATGCGAACACCTTCTCCTTAAACACCCGTTAGTTTTGCGGCGGTTAACGCCCACCCTGTGTTTCATCGTTCATTCTCTTTGCAGATAATAGTAAAATAGGAAAAAACGTTTTCAAAAGCAATATTGAATTCATAGCTGATAAGTATTTGCAATAAGACAAAGCGGGGAAGAGTTTTGCAAGTGCTCACCGCAACAAACAGTTTGTCGACGGTCATCGCCAAAAGGGTTTCGATTTCGACTTGATCCATTCCTGCGAAGGCGGCGGCTGCATGACCGGCGGCTCTTGATCGCGATGAAACCAACCGCCTTGTGTTATTTGTAGATCTTGATAATATTTCGCGAAGTCGCTGATATGCGGCAGCATTTCGGTAACTTCCTTTTGTTTTTGCACGCCCTCTTTCCAGGCGGTTTTTTCCGCTGTGCCGATGACCAGATACTCGTTCCCAATAGCCGCTGGGTCAATTCGACGAAACAAGCCGGTGAGCAAATGTTCGACTTCGTGTTTCTGGGCGATCAACAAATCGCACGCTTGGCAATAACGACAGGTATAATTGAGCGCGATCATATACATCGGCTCAATATGAACCATCAACGGAATTTTCCGTTGGCCGGTTTTGCGTTCACATACAGGGCAACTTGAGACGCGATGATCAGGATAAGGATTGAACATGAAACCGTAGCGGGGCGGCAACTGGCCAAAGTGTTTGCTTTTTGTTTTTGGCATGTTTGTATTACTCCGGATAAACTATCACATTCGTGAAGAATTTTAGTGAAGGCATCCTGTCCGCTTAATTTGCAAACTGGAAGTCTGCGTTACGAACTTTTCAAATCGCATTCACGATAAAATCGCCGCACTCGCGCGTTCCCAGTTTGCCGCCGACGTCGCCGGTGACTTGATTTTCATCCGCGGCTTTTTGCACGGCGGCTTCAACGGCACTGGCGGCGTGGCGATGGCCGAGATAATCGAGCATCATGGCGACGGTTAAAATCGCGGCGAGGGGATTGGCTTTATTTTTTCCGGCCATGTACGGCGCGGAGCCGTGCACCGGCTCAAACAGCGAGGTTTGGCCGGGATGAATATTGCCGGAACCGGCCATGCCGAGGCCGCCCTGCAAGATCGCGCCGAGGTCGGTGATGATGTCGCCGAGCATGTTTTCGGTGACGATGACTTGAAAGTGCTCGGGATTCTTGACCATTTTCATCACCAGCGCGTCGACGAAGAAATGATCTTTTTCGATGTCGGGATATTCTTCGCCGACGATAGCGAACACGCGCTGCCAGAGATCGTGGCCGTAACGCAGCACGTTGGATTTGTCCGACATGGTGACGCGCGTGCGGCCATGCGATTTCGCATATTCAAACGCGGCGCGAATAATACGCTCGACGCCTTTGCGAGTGTAATACGATTCCTGCGTGGCGACTTCATCGGGCGTGCCTTTTTTGAGAATGCCGCCGGCGTTGACATACGGGCCTTCGGTGTTTTCGCGAAAGACGACGAAGTCAATATCTTTTACCGTTTTTCCTTTTAACGGACACAGGCGCTCGTGCAGCAATTTCACCGGACGCAGATTGATGTAGAGATCGAGATCGAAACGCATGCCGAGCAGAATCTCGCGCCCGTGGCGCATGTCGGGAATGCGCGGATCGCCGAGCGCGCCGAGATAAACCGCGGCATAATTTTTTCGATAATCATCCATTTGTCCGGGCGGCAGGCCGACGCCGGTTTTGAGATAATGCTCCGCGCCGTAAGGAAATTCGACGAGTTCGAGTTGCAAATTAAATTTTTCATTGACGCGCCGCAGCACTTTCAGCGCTTCAATGGTAACGTCGATGCCGATGCCGTCACCGGCGATGATGGCGATTTTTTGCATGGAGATTTTCCTATTATTTTCAATTCACGTAGTCCCCGCCCCTTGTGGGCGGCTTTCGCAGAACATAGATGTATTTTTGTAACAGCGCCCCACAAGGGGGCGAGACTACGAATTTATTTTTTACCCTGCAAAATCAACAAAATCGGAAAATTCAAATATTTTTTTGCTTGCGGAACGGCGGTGACGAGCTGCTCATCGCCGCGCCATTCGTGTTGACGGAGATCGACGAAGCCGGCGTTTTGCAGCGCGTGCACGTAATCTTTGACGGTGTGGCGATACGCGCCGAGGCGAAACTCGACGTCGACCTCCTGAAAATTCGCTTCGATACCGGCGGCGGCCATTTCGGGATGATATACGGAGAACACGATACGCCCGCCGGGTTTGAGCACGCGCTGCATCTCGCGAAACACGCGATGCAGCGGCTCAAGATGCTCGCCCACGAGCGAGCACAGCACGGCATCAAAATAATTATTGGCGAACGGCAGGGCGCGCTGCAAATCCGCCAGCAACACCGGCACTTGCGGAAATTGCCGGCGCGCGACGCGTAGCATGCCGTGCGAAAAATCGGCGCCGAAGACTTTGCTGCCGGCGTGACGCAAGGCCGAAAAATGTCTCCCGGTGCCGCAACCGGCGTCGAGAATCCGCTCGCCCTTTTTCGGCGCGAGCGCGATGAGCGTGCAGCGGTCGTCCATGCTCACGACCGGATTCGGCGTGTTGTCGTAAGTTCTCGACCAGCGATCATAACCTTCGCGCGCGGTGACACGCTGAACTCTTCTTCCTCCGACCGTAAGGGACATGGTGTTTTCACCTTTCTGTTTTTTTCGTGTAACGTGGAACGTGTAACGGTCTAAATTTTTTAGTGCCGTCAGAATTGAGGCACACGCTTTCATATTAAGAACGTTACACGTATCACGTTACACGAACAGATTCACCTGCGTTGAAACATCTCCATCTTCGTCAAAAAATTTTGAATCGACGTCAACTCACCGATGCGGCAGCCCATGTTGTCGATGCGCGTGCCGTTGGGATACTGCGGGCAAACGGTGCCGTGCCGGACGGCATGAAATTGCTTTTCGCATTCGCCGATGGTCGGGGCCGCGGCAAGATAAAATATTGCCGGCACACTGGTCAATTCGACTTCGTCGCGACCAACCTCTTTCTTGATCTCGGCGTTTTTAAATTGCAGCCGCATTTTGCCTTTAAAAAAACCGAAGAGAAAGCGCTCGTAATGTTGCCGCTTGCTCCATTGATCTTTTGCATGATGATTCGGCACGAGCGCGAGACAATTCAACAGTCGCTCCGGTTGCGCGACTTGATCCGGCACGCTGAAAGTTTTGAGATCGACGATTTCATTGAGCACGCGCAAATCGAAGCGATCCGGATCGGTGTGCGGCGTCGCGCCTTCGGCGCTAAGATGCGGGATGGCGTGTTGGCGCAGAAAGCGGAGCAGCGTGGCCTCGCAGGTTTTGCCGAGCGCGATCTTCGCCAGGCGCTGCGCCGCATCGTCTTTGTAGCCCATCCGATCAAAGGTGTAATGCAGCGATTGCAACGCGTAGTGCAGACCGGCTTCCACCTCCGCCGGCAAAATCGCCAGGCAGATTATTTCTTCGGCGCGCATAACTTGAAATTTGCAATTTTAATGACAGAACCGCAACAAAAATATTTGCATCGCGCAAAAAAAATCGCGATATTGGATACGCCATTGCGTAGTAAAAGCTGGAAAAATTCTGACTTTTATAGTGTCATCAAATAAATTAAGGCCAACGGATAGAAAAACGACCAACGAATTAAGAACCGTATTTTTACTTAAAGTTTTATCAAATGCCGACGCGCTATATCCGTTGGTCGTTTTTTAATCCGTTGGGCAATTCTTTTGAATCTAAAACGAAAAAAATTATGCCATCTTCTGAAGTCGATCCGAAAAATCGCATGAATGATTTGGACAGCCGCCGCTGGCTGCAATTTCAAAAAAGCTGGTTTTTGTTGAGTGTGGAAACACCGGCGGAATTTGTCACGTTTTTCACCAAAAAAATTCTGCCAGGCGGCGAGTGCGCGTCGCCACAGCGTTCGCGCGTGGGGATTTTTCCGGAAAACGCCGCGGCGCTACAGCCGGTGTTGCAGCGGCTCGACCGCGAGGCCGTGCTGCTGCACGATCAGCTTTTGCTTGCGCGCGATCATCAATCTACGACCAACAACGATGCCGCGAGCCAACCGGAATTGGATTACGTCATGGTTGACTTGCGAAAAATTTTTACTGCTGAAGAAAGCTACAACCGGCAGGTATCTCTGTGGCTCCAACGCTTGCGAGCCACCGTCGCGCTGATGAAACCAAACAGCTATTTAACGATTTTTATCGGCAATGCCGACGACGGCCAGCGTCGCGTTCCCGTTGCGTGGGAATTTGGCAAGCTGGTCGGCAACTTTCTTGCGATGAAAGACGAGAAAATCGGCTGCAAAATCGGCGAAAATGATTTGCCGAAAAGCGATCCGACGGGCAACGAATCGAAAAGCGGCCATGAGGCGATTTACTGCCTCCATTTTCGCCGGGATATTTCAATCACACCAACGGCGGCACCGCCGAATGAGATCAATGAAATTCCAACAATAAAACCAACCGAAAATATTTTGGCGCCACATGACCCGCGCGCGTGGTTCATTGTCAAGCCGCCGCCGCGCGAAAAAAACGTCCTGCTGCATCCGGCAAAATTTCCAGAGCCGTTGATCGGGCAATTTATCGAGCGCTTCACGCAGCCGGGTGAGCGCGTCTTCGATCCGATGGTCGGCACCGGCAGCGCGCTCGTTGCGGCGACGTCGTGCGGCCGCGAAGCTTACGGCGTGGAACTGAATCCGGCGTTTTATGACATTATCAAACAACGTTTCTCATTGCGCCCAACAAACTTGAAGTGGCAAGTGAGCTGCGGCGACGCGGGACTTCCTGAAACTTACCGCGAGTTGCCGGAGTCTTTTCATTATATCATCACCAGCCCGCCGTATTGGGACATGCTGCGCATGAAAGGCGCGGAAACGCAGCAGAATCGCAAACAGGCCGGCTTGCCGCAATTTTATTCCGATGAGGCGCGGGATGTCGGCAATATTGCGGATTACGAAAGCTTTCTCGATAGTCTGGCTAAAATTTATCGATTCGTCGGCACGCGCCTCGCGCCGGGCCGCTACCTGACGATCATCGTGAAAAACATCAAAAAGAAAGGTCAGATTTTTCCACTCGCGTGGGATCTGGCGTTGCGCCTGCGCGAGGATTTTATTTTAGGCCGCGAGCAATTCTGGTGTCAGAACGATCAAAGTCTGGCGCCGTTCGGCTATCGCTACGCGTGGGTCAGCAACACGTTTCATCATTACTGCCTGCATTTTCAAAAACCGTAACGAAGTGAGGTTTGAATTTACCGCAACCAGCGCACCGCCGCGCAAAAGCCTTATTCAAAAGAAGGTCCGCCCTCTCAACTCGCATTGTTGCGCGGCGGCACAGCAGGCTCGGCGCCCGGCAACGTCTCGCCGTTCGTTCCCGCGGTCTCCGGCTTCGCACTGTTGTTGCCATTCGCCGCCGCTTCAGCAGAGTAAAACGATTCGCGGTGCCAGATGCGGTGCTCGGTGCAATACATGTTTTGCCGCGCCGGGGCTTTGTAGGAAGATTCAAATTCCTTGCCGCATTTGGCGCAGATGTAATGAAAAACGGTGCGGTCGCGATCCGGCTTCGGGGTCAATTTTAATTCGCGCAAATAATCTTGAAAACGCACGACCGGAAAATCGGAGAAGCGGACATTGGGGCGCGGGTAGAGATAATCATACGCCGCCGAGCCGTCGATGGTGAAAATCAAGACGCGCTTGCCGAGCTGGCGCACGCGCTCGAGGGCGGGCTGATAATCCGCGTCGCCAAGCACGGCGATGGCGATGTCATACGCATCGATGGCGGCAAGATACAACATGTTCACGCCCAGCGCCATATCGATGGTGCGCTCTTTCGGCATGAAATTCGGGTCGCTCTCTTTTTCCAGGCGATCCTGCATCGCCATATGATGGCCGCGAAAATCGATTTGGTGCAGATGCAGCTCGAAGCCGAGCGCCTCGCTGAGCAGCGCGTAAAATTTTTCCTGATCTTCCAGCTTGATCTCGTCATCGGGATGAACGTTTGCCGGCACGCTGGCGAAATAATACGTGCGGAGCAAATCCAGCATCGGCGCTTCATTGCCGAGCGTGTTCGCGAGATGATCCCGAATGATCTTCAGGGCCACGACATTAATTTTGCTAAAATCGATTTTATACGGCGCGGCGTACGCTTTCACCAGCATATCTTGATTGTGATACAGCCAGGAGCCATCAATAAACGTCATGCAGCGCACCAGGCCGTGCCCGCGATTCAACCTTAAATTTGACGCATTTTCATGCGCCGGGGTTATAATTTGTTCTGCTACGGTTCCTTCGATTGGCGTCATTATATCCTCATTATGTTTTTGCATAACGCCTGGCGAGGGGTGAAAGGCGAAAAGCGCGCCCTTCGCCCCTCGCTTTATACGCTATGCGCCTAAGAAGCTCTCCGGGCGAATTCGTTTTAATTGTTCCTGATATTCCAAAAACTGTTGCAGCAACCCGGCGACGTCGCCGCCAGATTTCTCGCGCGCTTTGAGTTGCTCGCGCAAATCGTGCATGTCTTCTTCCTTTTTCAATCGCACCAACTGCGCCATGCAATCGGCGCTCCAGCGGCGATAATCCACTTCGACGGCTGGCGTTTCGGTTTCCCCCGCGGCGGTTTCGGTGGAGCTGAGATAGCTGTGCAACGTCCGGCTGACAAACTCGGCCTGCCGCGGCTCGGTGAAATATTGCAACAGCATCTCCGCGTCGGGCTGCAAGCGCAACACGCCGTGCTCCAGCAATTCATGATAACTGCTCGCAATCCCGCGCATGTTTTCATCTTGAAAATCATCGACGCGCATAAAACTAAAAATAAACGGCACGGCTTCGTAATGCAAAATCATGATACGAATCAAATCTTCCTCCGCGGCCCGACAGCGTTCGGCGTAACTGCGGCCGGCGGAAGCTAGCGCGCTCCAGTTTTCGCCCTTTGCCGTTGGCGGCTTATCGCCGGGGCGTGCCGTGCCACGCCGCGCGCTCTCGGCGCGTGGATATTGCGCCCGCCGCAGCCGCCCCACTTCTTCCCACAAAATCCTTTCATCAATTTGCAAGCGCTCCGCCATATTGTGCACCAGCGTTTGCCGCTCGAGTCCGTCTTGCACGCGCGCCAGCGTCTCGGCAATCGAGCGCAATTGCTCCGTGCGTTTCGCCACCGGATCGGTGGGAGCGACTTTGGCGCTGGTGGCGCCGGTGAGAATTTTGAACTCGAGCAACGGCGGCGCGGTCTGCAAAATTTGCTGCATTGCCGTCGCCGGATTTTTCACCAGAAAACTATCGGGATCATCGCCGGCGCTTAATGTCGCCACCGCCACCGCCAAACCATTTTCCACCAAAATATCGGCCCCGCGCAAGGTGGCGGCTTGTCCGGCGGTGTCGCTGTCAAAGAGCAGGGTCACGTTTTTCGTGTAGCGTAAAATCAACCGGGCCTGCTGCTCGGTGAGTGCCGTTCCCGAAGTGGCGACCGCATTTTGAAAACCGCACAAATGCATGCGCATCAAATCGAGATAGCCTTCGACGACAACCACCCGATCCGCCGCTTTTAGCGCGTCGCGTCCGTGATACAAACCGTACAACACCGCGCCTTTGTGATAAATCGGCGTCTCCGGCGAGTTCATGTATTTCGGTGAATCATCGTCATCAACGAAACGCCGCCCGCCGAACGCCACCACGCTGCCGGAGAGATTGTAAATCGGAAACATCACGCGATGGCGAAAACGATCATAAAACCCCCCTTTGCCTTTTTCGCTGTCGCGCGGATTAACCAAACCGGCGAGCGCCATCACCTCGAGATTGACCGATTTCTCGCGCGCCAGTTGTGTGAGTTTCTCCCACGCATTCGGCGCATAACCGATGCCGAATGTCTTCAGCGCCTCATCGTTGAAACCGCGTTTGTGCATGTACTCGCGCGCCGGACGGCCCATGTTATCAAAAAGCATTTGCTGGAAAAATTCCGCCGTCATTTTATTCACGAAATACAGCGCGTCTTTTTCTTGCGCGACGGTTGCCTCTTCGGCGTCGGGTTCGGGAATCGCGATGCCGGCGCGTTTCGCCAACAAGCGCACGGATTCGGGGAAACTGATATTCTGTTGGCGCTGAATAAAAGTAAAAACGTTGCCGCCCGCGCCGCAGCCGAAACAGTGAAAAAATTGTTTATCAGAGTTGACGTTAAAGGAAGGAGTTTTCTCGGGATGAAACGGACAGAGGCCGAGAAAGTTTCGCCCGCTCTTTTTAAGCGTGACATAATCCGACACGACAGCCACGAGGTCGGAAGCGAGGCGAACTTCGTCGACTAAATGCGGCAGAATTGTTGACATACTAAGTCCTACGGCGCGCGCCTATGCGAACGCCGGGAAATATTTTTTAAAAATGTAAATTAAACTAAAATTTAATAACGTCGACCTCGGGCATCGCCCTTATTCTAACTTACGAAATTTTCACCAACGAAACAAGCACAACGACTACTCATCATCCTTGTCCTCGTCTTTATCATCCGTCCGGCGCAGCCCTTCATAAAGTTTGCGGCGAACGAACAAATCCACCAGATCGGGATCGAGCTTGCCGCGCGCCGCTTCTTCCTGCAAAATTTTCAGCGTTTGCTCCAGCGGCATGGCTTTTTTGTACGGGCGATCCGGCGCCGTCAACGCGTCAAAAATATCGGCGATACATAGAATGCGCGATTGCAGCGCAATTTCGTCGCCTTTCAAGCCCTTCGGATAACCGGCGCCGTTCAGATACTCATGATGCGCCGCCGCATAACGCGGAATGTTTTCGAGATCTTTCGTAAACCGGATCTTGTTCAAAATCGCCAACGAGTAATCGACGTGTTTTTGAATTTCCTTGTATTCGGCGGCGGTCAAATTGCCGCGCGTCACCGCGAGATTTTCGTACTCCGGTCCCGTCAAGAAATAACGCCTCTCGCCGCTGATATCGTGATAAGTGCGTTCGGCAATTTCGCGCAGCCGTTTCAAATCGTCCGGCGTCGAATTGTAGATGGGGTCGTTAAGGCGCTGCAAAAAAGCCAATTGCTCATCCAGGGCTAGGCTTTCAGCCTGCAAACAGTTTTCGCTTTCCAGGCGCAATTCGCTCGCGTCGCGATTGGATTCCGCCCACTCCAATTTTTGTTGCATCGCCCGCATCCAGAAACCGGCTTTGATCGCTTCAAAACGCGCGGCAATCGCTTCCATTTGCGAATCGTTGAGCTTGGTGGTTTTTTCCAACACCGCTTCCTTCACGCCGATCTTGCCGATGTCGTGCAGCAGGCCGCACATGTGCAGCTCTTCAAGCTGCTCCGGCGTAAATTTGATCTGGCCCAGCCGGCCTTCGGTTTCTTCATTAATGGCCTCGGCAAAACGTTTCGCATATTTTGCCACCCGGCTCGAATGGCCGGCCGTATGGCGCGAGCGCGAATCAATGGCTTTGATGGAATAATGCACCAACGAGCGAAACAAATTTTTGATCTCGGCAATCAAGTTGGCGTTGCGAATGGCCACCGCCGCCTGGCTCGCCAGCGACAGAATCAGCAGCTCGTATTCCGGTTTGAACGGCGTCACCTTGCCATTTTTATCCATCGAGTTG
>Ga0247727_10013900_pt1 | contig 13474 bp, 15 predicted proteins | sample WisWelCaveWW1625_FD_202498 | JGI IMG/M metagenome (GOLD analysis project Ga0247727, IMG submission 202498) | Biofilm microbial communities from Wishing Well Cave, Virginia, United States - WW16-25 | ecosystem: Environmental > Aquatic > Deep subsurface > Groundwater > Cave microbial mat | place... | reverse complement strand
CGATTTGGCGCCCGCGAGGGCAACCTCCATAGCATACCGGGCGCGGTAAATGGCCCGAGATTGGTCGTCACATTTGTTCCTAAATAATGAAAGTAGAAGAGATTTGAGCTGGAATCCCCAGCCTTAGATATTGGATGTAAGGCTTAAGTTTGAGACTGGGCATCTAGCGCGTGAACCGGACAGCGGGGTGGCGGTTCTATCAAGCAGGTTGGGTGGGTTCCGCGAACAGAATTTTATATTCAGATAAAGTCATTGGTGATGCCGCTCAATTTTTGGGGGAAGTAAGCGGGCTGTCTGTGCGACAAATGATTTTTAACGATGGAGCCGTTTTTAGTTCAAATTAACGAAGCGGTTAATTTTAGCCCAATCCAAATGCCAGCGATCATACCGGTCACCATACTGAAGTGGGCGACCAGCACCTCAGCATCAATCATCGTTGAAAAAAATGGGGACAACAGGTAGCCGCCAATGACCATTCCGGCTAACATACTTCCATGACATTCAAATGAGCGCAAGATACGCTTACCGGTTGAAGGGGCGACAACGTGCCGGATACAAAAAAACTCGCAGGCAGGAATGCAAAAAATCAACATGAGCAAGATTTCGAAGCTTAGGATATGTCCCAAAAAACTTTGATTGGTGGTGAAGTGAGCATGGTGCGCCGGGATCAACTGTGAATCGAGCCATCTCCCCAATGCCATACCGAATCCTCCGACTGTCCCCGAAACCAGCAAAACCGTGACATAGCGGTGTCGTCGGTGCTGCTCCCACAATTTGGTGGCGAGGAAGCCAATCGCCAGCGTTACAACGACGGCGATCATCGCTGATCGGGATGTGGGATGGACGAAATAGGTCAAGAAAAGCCCCTGTAGAATCGCAGCGAGAAATATGGTAGATTTTTCGATGAAATGTTTATTCACTTCGGTATTTGCCATAATCGTCAGAGGTATCGATATCTTTCAGGATATTATCCGACGCCATTTCTATTTCCAACACTTGGTCGGGGTTTTCTTTAATGACGCCTTTGCAGCCTTTCAGACCTTTGTGGGCTAAGATGTCATTTTTGAACGTGGCTGAGAAGATGACCGGGTTTCCCCGTTTTCCGCTGTAGACTGGCACGACAATGTGCTTTTCTGTTTTTGCGATAGCGATTTCAAAAGCGCCGATAAGCCGGTTGAATTCTTCTGAGGTGATCAGCGGTAAGTCTGAAAGACATATCATAAATCCACTGGTGTCGGTGGACGCGATTTCTACTCCGGCGCGAATCGAAGTGGTCATGCCAAGTTGAAACTCCGGGTTGACGGCGAATCGGATGGGGCGGCCCTTCAGCGCCGCTCTGATCTGGTCGGCCTCGTGGCCCAACACAACGATGACCTCGGATGCCGTGCTCTGCAGAACATTGTCAGCCACCTGCTCGACGACCGTGCTGGTTTTGAAGGGCAACAGCAGCTTGTTCTGCGAGCCCATGCGCTGCGATTCGCCGGCGGCTAAAACAATGGCTGAAACCACCTGCCTTCACACCTTTTGATTCAGGGTTACCGACAAATACTGCTCCGGCTGTTTGTCAAAACGCGTTTTACATCCTGCGCAGCAGAAGTAATAGTTTTCCCCGTGAAGCTGAGAACGATGCTTCGCGGTGGCGACATCGACGGACATGCCGCAAACGGGGTCAACGGCAGCCGCGGGCTCTTGCGGACGCTTCAGATATTTTTCTGGCGACTGATCAAAAGATTGCTTACAGCCCGCACAGCAAAAATAAAAAGTTTGTCCCTGGAAGTCGGAGAGATGTTTCGCGGTTTTTATTTCCACTGACATGCCACACACCGGGTCGGTAGCGATTTCTTCTGTCTTTTCCTCAACCGCAGACATTGCGGCGGCGCTGTTTCGCACCTGAATTATCTCCGCTAAAATACTCACCGCGATCTCTTCCGGCAGATGGGCCTTGATGTCCAGACCGGCCGGAACTTTGATACCCTGCAATTGCGTCTCGGTCACTCCTTGGGTTCTGAGAAAATCGAAAACGGCGGCTGCTTTTTTTCGGCTGGCGACAAACGCAAGGTAGATGTTCTCGATTTTCAGAGCGGATTGCAGAGCCCGCTCATCCTCCTCTCCCTGGGTGGATACAATCACGCAAGCCTGCCGGCTATTCAGCCGTTCGTGCAGATCGAAGGAGTCGCTCAGCGAATCGACGTGCGGAAATATGGTTTTGTCCGCGTCTGGCGCAATCACAGAAACGCGATAGTTCAGCACGCGGCCCAACTGTGCCAGGGTCTGTGCCACCGGCGATTTCCCAAAAATAACCAGGTGCGTTTTCGGCAGCACCGGCTCGATGTAAACATCGATCGTGCCGCCGCTGTGGCAGGTCATGTTATATTCCAAGATTCCCTCCAAGTGCTCTTTACTTGATGTCGGTGTGACTCGCACAAAGCGCGCTTTGCCGTCTTTGATGGCGTTCTGCGCCTCCTTGATGACGATGGGTTGGGTGCAGCCGCCGCCAATCCAGCCGGCAATCGTCCCGTTAGCCAGGATGATAGCCTTGTCGCCGGTTCTGCCGGAAATCGGCGCTTCCCGCCGGACAACCACCGCCAGTGCGAACGCCTCGCCTTGGTTCATCAAATCGTTAGTTTTGCGAAGGATTTCATCAAACATGGATGAGATGTTTCTCCAATTCCAAAAGGCTTTCTAAGTTGTGCGCAGAAATAAACAGGTCGATGAGCGGCAGGGCAGCGCTCAATCCGCGGGTAATCGGCTCGTAGGCATCCATTCCGAGAAGCGGATTTAGCCAGACGATTTTGCGGGTGCGGCGCTTGATCCGCTGCAGCTCCTGACTGAACAGCGCCGGCTCGCCCGTGTCTAAGCCATCACTAAGTACCACGACGATTGAGTTTCGCGCCAGCACTCTTTTGGCATGGCTGAGATTAAACGTTTGCAAGCATTCGCCAATTCGTGTGCCGCTCGACCAGGCGTCTGCATGTTTTGCAATGGATTTTAAAGTTGCCGTCAGGCCATTTTCTTTAAGCGCTTCGGTTACATGCAACAGGCGTGTGCTGAAAATGAAGGATTCCACGCGCTCGAAATGCTTTTGCAGCGCATAAATAAATTTCAGAAAAAATAAGCTGTACTGGTCCATCGAGCCGCTGACATCGAGCAAGATCACCAAACGCGGTTTGATCGAATTCCGTCCGCGGTATTTTAGTTGAATGGGGACGCCGCCGCGCGCAATATTTTTGCGGATGGTTTGTCGCAGGCAGATCTGCTCTTTTCGCCGTCGGTTTTTCATTCGGCGGGTGATGCGCCGGCTCATTTGTCGCCACAATTGCTGAGCCAGCTCGTCCAGTCTTTCTATTTCATCATGAGAAAGCCGAGAGAAGTCGGTTTTCCGCAGGCGTTCGATGGCGCTGGCGCCGGTGACTTTCTTGCCCTCGTCGTCGGCCGTCTCGTTATTTTCCAGGCCTGACATGACGAGGGAGTGATTGTTTTCCGGGGTGGTGTATGGCTGCGAGATTTTTTTTTCGATCCCCTGATGGCCGTACGAGGAGCGCCGTTTCCAGTAACGCTCGAAAAGAGGATCGAAGCGCACAAACTCCTCGTGACTCGAACACATCAAGGATCGCAAGGTGCGGCGGAAGTGACTCTTTGGCATCAACAGGGAGCGGCTCGCGGACTGTAGAGCCTCGCAGGTTTCTTGTATGCCAACTTTGAAGCCTTCTGCCCGGGCCAAATGGCAGAACCCGATGATGCGGCCGGTTATTTTGTTATTTGGAGTATCACGCAACATTGAAACTCAGTTACTCCATTTGAAAATAATTGTAGGGTTTTTAATTGCCTTCATGGTGAGCGGAGTCGAACCATGAAACTTCACCCTTCGACTTCGCTCAGGGTGAAGGAAATAAGCAGCACTCTCGTCTTAGTAAAGCCCCACACTCATTTCTGAAACGGAGTATTTTTTAATGAATACTACTTTTACGATCGCGCAAGAAACCGCCGGTTCGTCCCCGCATAACGGCCTGGATTTCGGCGATGATCGATAGGGCGATTTCGTCCGGGTTATCCGCGCCGAGGTCGAGCCCGACCGGCCCGAACAACCGACTCACCTGCTTTTCGCTGATTTGAGCCTGCTCTTTACAGATATCCTCAAGCAATTGCATGCCGCGCTTTTTGGGGCCGATAAGACCAATGTACGGCACCGGGGAGTTGAGCAATTCGATTAAAAATCTTTTGTCAACCAAGTAGTTGTGCGTCATGATCACACAGGCCGTGTGCGCATTGAGAGTCAATTCTGCAGGCGGCGAATTCTCGTGCCAAAGCAGCACGCGATTGGCCTCTGGAAATCGTTCTTTGTTGGCAAATGCCTGCCGATGTTCAACAATAGTCGTGCGCCAGCCCAACCGTTTTGCTTGCTCGAGCAGCGTCCGCACGTCATATTCGCCGCCAAAAATAATCAGGGATTGCGGCGGCGGGATGAACTCGATGAGCACGTCAGCGCGCCCATCTTCAAGCGTGTAGGTTTTGTTGATGTTTTTGCCGGCCGACCAGACTTCGCGGGCATCGGTGCGGATGGCCGCGCTCAATTCTCGATTATCACACAAATCAAATACCGTCTGATCTTTGGCAAATAGCACTCGCTGCCCGGTCATGTTGTTCCGCTCTGACTCGTGGCGATATACCGTGGCCAGCACGGCCGGTTCATCCTGATCGAGATGGCCGGCCAATTGCGCAAAGCAAACTGGAATGGTGGCGTGGCAATCGACCAGCGCATAAACGGCGCCGCCGCAGCCCGTTCCGGTGCCCCAGAAAAGATCATCGTCCGAGGTCGCATCGTATTTGACCAATTGCGATTTGCCGCTGCCGATTACCTGTGCGGCGCGTTCCACAATATCCTTTTCGAGACAGCCCGCGCTGACCGTTCCGATGGTTTTGCCTTTTGGAGAAAGCAACATACGGGCGCCGGTGCGTCGGTATGTCGATCCCGATACCTCCACGACTGTCGCCATGGCGTATGCCGCACTCGCGGCTTCCAACAATTGCATCTCTTTGAGAATCTCGATCAGCTCTCTCATTTACTCCGCTCCGATCAAGGCTGCGACGCCCTCAGACCTGGCGAGGGTAATGTCCTCTTTTGACTTCAGGATGCAGCCAAGCGTTTTTTCGATAAGACTGACGCTGAGCTCCTCGGCATGGAGCGCCAGTAACGACATGGCCCAATCGAGGGTCTCTGCGATGCCGGGAGGTTTGGAGAGTTTCATTTTTCTGAGGCCCTGCATGAACTGAACGATTTGCGCCGCCAACTGCCTTTCAATGCCCGGCATCCGTTTTTGAATAATCCTCAGCTCTTTCTCTTGGTCGGGATATTCGATCCAATGATAGAGGCAGCGTCGCTTCAACGCATCGCTGAGCTCGCGCGTGCGGTTGGAGGTCAGGACGACATAGGGAATGTGCGTGGCTTTGATGGTGCCCAGCTCCGGGATACTGATTTGATAAACCGATAACAGCTCCAGCAGGAAAGCTTCGAACTCCTCATCCGCGCGGTCGATTTCATCTATGAGCAGTACCGGCGAGCCATTCGGCGCAGATATCGATTGCAACAACGGGCGCTCCAGCAGAAAATCCTTTCCGAAAATGTGCTTCTCTCTTTCTGCTTCAGACATCTCCGAGGATTCGAAAATTTTTATCGAGAGCAGTTGTTTTTGGTAATTCCATTCATACACTGCCGAGTTGACGTCGAGCCCCTCGTAACATTGCAGGCGAATCAGCTTCGTACCCAAAAGCTGGGCTAAGACGTTGGCGACCTCGGTTTTGCCAACTCCCGAATGTCCTTCCAATAACAGAGGGCGTTGCAGTTTTAATAGCAAAAAAATAACCGTCGCGATGTCCACATCTGCAACATAACCGGTTCGTTCTATGTCCTCGGCGAGCGTATCGATGTTGTCAATTTTCATGAAGTAATTCAAATCAACCGCAAAGACGCAGAGACGCAAAGTTTGAGAACACAAAGCTTAGAATTGAAAACAACAGCAGTCCTACCAAGAACTTAGATAAACAAAACCTCCTAATTTGTTTACTCATTCTCAGCGTCTTAGCGCCTTTGCGGTGAAAGTTTTTGACTAATGCAAATTAGCTCAACTCACGACGCCTTTGTCTTTCAAAATAGCCCAGACTTTGGGCGGTGTGATTGGAATATCGATGTGCGTGACTCCGAGATGCGATAACGCATCCACCACGGCATTGGCAATCGCGGGCGGCGCGCCAACGGTAGCCGACTCGCCAACGCCCTTCGCGCCAATGGGATGGTGCGGAGAGGGCGTACAGGTTTTGTCGGTTTCCCAGCGCGGCGTTTCCACGGCCGTCGGCAGCAGATAATCGAGGAATGAGGCCGAGATGCAATTGCCATCGGCATCATAGATCATCTCCTCATACAGAGCGGGCGCCAATCCCATAGTCAAACCGCCGTGTATTTGCCCTTCAACGATCATGGGATTGATGATATTACCGCAATCATCGACCGCCACAAACCGCCGCACTTTCACCTCGCCGGTTCCTTTGTCTATATCGACGACGCAAATGTACGAACCGAATGGAAAGGTCAGGTTGGGCGGGTCATAATAGGAAACCGCCTCAAACCCGGCTTCCATTCCCGGCGGATGATTGGTGTAAGCCGCAAAAGCAATTTCCTGGATAGTTTTTGCTTTGTCCGGAGCGCCTTTCACGTAGAATTTGTTGATATCCCATTCCAAGTCGTCTTCACTGACTTCCAAAAGATGAGCCGCGATTTTGCGGGCTTTGTCGCGGATTTTCCGGGCTGCTTTGGCAGCGGCGGCGCCGGCGGTCGGCGTACTGCGGCTGGCATAGGTTCCCAAACCGTAAGGCGCGGTGTCGGTGTCGCCTTCTTCCACGAGAATGTGGTCGGCCGGCAGGCCCAGCTCTTCCGCGATAATCTGCGCGTAGGTGGTTTCGTGACCCTGTCCCTGCGACTTGGTGCCAAACCGGGCGATTGCTTTGCCGGTGGGGTGAATGCGGATTTCGCAGCTATCGAACATTTTGAGGCCGAGAATATCAAAATGTTTGGAATTGCCGGCGCCGACAATTTCCGTGAAGCTGGAGATGCCTATGCCCATGAGCTCGCCCTTTTTGCGCTTGTCGGCTTGCTCTTTGCGCAGTTTATCATAGCCGATGATGTCCATCGCTTTTTTCAACGCCGCTTCATAGTTGCCGCTGTCATATTCCCATCCCAGAGCAGAATGATAGGGAAACTGGTCCGGCTGGATGAAGTTTTTGATGCGCAGAGACGCCGGATCCGTTTTTAGTTTCAGCGCCAGCACATCCACCATACGCTCGATGGCGTGCACGGCTTCGGTGACGCGAAAAGAGCAGCGGTAAGCCACGCCGCCCGGGGGCTTGTTGGTGTAGTAAGCATCCATTTCGGCAAAGGCGACCGGGAAGTCATACGATCCGGTGACGATCGAAAACAGTCCCGCCGGGAACTTGGATGGGTTGGCGGCGGCATCGGTGTAGCCGTGGTCGGCGATGGTTTTGATGCGCAGCGCCTGCATTTTGCCTTGCTTGTCGGCGGCAACTTCAGCGGTGATGTGGTAATCGCGTGCAAAGGAATCTGCCTGCAAGTTTTCCATGCGGTCTTCGATCCACTTGACCGGCTTACCGATAACCACCGAGGCAGCGACAGCGATCACGTAGCCAGGATAAACCGGCACTTTTCCGCCAAAACCCCCGCCGATGTCCGGCGAGATGATGCGGATTTTTTCCTCAGTCAAGCCAATGTGCCCGGCGACCAGCGCAAATACCGTGCGGATGGCGTGCGGCGCTTGCGTCGTCATATAAACCGTCAGCTTGTTTTCGACTTTGTTGTAGTCAGCCACGCAGCCGCAGGTTTCAATGGAAGCCACATGAATGCGCGGGATGTAAATATCCTCTTTCACCACAACCTCGGCGCCGTCGAAAGCCTGGTCGGTCGACTTGCGGTCGCCCACTTCCCAGTGCCAGATATGGTTATCTTTCTTGCCGGCTTTGTCAGTACGCAGCACCGGGGCATCTGCCTCCATGGCACGAAACGGAGTCATAATAGGGTTCATCGGCTCGTACTCGACTTCAACGGCAGCGGCGCCATCTGCCGCAGTGTATCGGTCGGTGGCGATGACAGCAGCGACTTCCTGCGATTGGTACATAACCGTGTCGACCGGCAGAACCATCTGCGTGTCCGACATAATAGTCGGCATCCAATGCAGGTTAAATCCTTTGAGGGTTTCGCCGGTGATCACCGCCAGAACGCCCGGAATTTTCGTGGCTTTTTCAGTATTGATATTTTTTATTTTGGCGTATGCAAACGGGCTGCGCACGATATCCATATACAACATGCCGGGCAGCTTAAAGTCGTCGATATATTTTCCCTTGCCTTGCAGAAAGCGGGCATCTTCTTTGCGTTTAATGCTGTGCCCCATTCCGCCGATTTCCGGAGGTGTTTTGCATCCCATTATGCCGCTCCTTTCATTTTGTTGGCCGCATATTGAATCGACTTGACGATATTGACATAGCCGGTGCAACGGCAGAGGTTGCCGCTGATGCCCCAGCGAATCTCTTCTTCACTGGGGTTGGGATTTTTCCCCAAAAATTCATGCGCGCGCATGATCATACCGGGCGTGCAAAAGCCGCATTGCAGCCCGTGTTCCTGGTGGAATCCCTCCTGCAGGGGATGCAGGCCGCTATTGGTTGCAATTCCCTCGATGGTCATGATCGCTTTGCCGTTCGCTTGCACGGCAAACACGGTGCAAGACTTGACGGATTTGCCGTTCAGGAGAACCGTGCAGGCGCCGCAGTTGCTGGTGTCGCAGCCGATGTGCGTGCCGGTCAGGCTGAGTACTTCACGAATAAAATGGACGAGCAGCATTCGTGGTTCGACATCGGCGGTGTGTTTCTCGCCGTTGACCGTTACGGTGATATTATGTTTCGCCATAATCAATGGCCTCCTTTCGCTCGATCGAATGCGAGCCGCAGAGCACGTTTTGTCAATTCTTTGAACATCGCTTTTTTATATTCAACGGGTCCGCGCAAGTCAGCGAACGGCTCCGCTTCATTCTGTGCTAATTGCGCAGCCTGCTCGATCAGCTTTTCGCTGGGTTTTTGACCCTTGAGTGAGTCTTCCGCTTGCTTAGCGCGAATGGGAACGGCCCCCGCGTTTGTCAGTCCAATTCCGGCGCCTTGGCACACGCCTTTTTTATCGAGATTGACTTGAGCCGCGACGCCGGCGGTCGCAAAGTCGCCGACCTTTCTTTCTAATTTTAAGTAGGCGCCGCCGCTCCCCTTAGGTGGAATTGGAATTTGAATTTCGGTGAGAATTTCATGCTGTTGCAGTGCCGTTTCAAACAAGGATACAAAAAAATCATCGATTGGAATCGTTCGCTTGCCGTTTGGGCCGGTCGCCACCACCTGAGCGCGCAGCGCCAGCATGGTTGCCGGGTGATCGTTAGCCGGGTCGCCGTGGGCGAGATTCCCGCCGACGGTCGCTAAATTTCTGACCTGCGGATCGGCGATCATCTTTGCCGTTTCAAAGATAATCGGGTAATTTGATTGAATCAATTTGGATTCCTCCAGCGCGCACTCTCTGGTCAGCGCCCCGATTTTCAAATAACCGCCGCCCTCCTCGATGTACTCCATCCCCTGAATCTCGTTGATGTCTACGATGTAAGCCGGGCTGGCAAGTCTGAGCTTCAGCATAGGAATAAGACTGTGGCCGCCTGACAAAATCTTGGCCGCCTCTCCATACTGCTGCAAATAGGAGATGGCTTCCGGCAATGTCTTTGGCGCCAGGTATTCAAACGCCTCTGGTATCATTGGCTTCTCCTTCGTTTAGTTGAAAATGATTGGTGAGTTGGGGGATGCGATATACGGGGGAGGAAAGTGCTCGCTTTTGATTAGAATGGCTTGGCCTCAAGGGTAATCTGCCCAACAGGTTGTCATACTTAGTCACTACCGTAGGCTCCTTTTTTAGTGACATCAGCAACAACACCGAACGATAAGTCTAAACAGGCCAGCCGGCTTCGTTTATTCCGAATCCACTTCGATAGCAGAAATTGTGACTATAATTGAGGACATATTATACTGATACCGAAACAAAAAAGCAAGCCTTGATTTCTCAATTGGTGCAGCGGTTTGAAGTCAACGCCGCCACATGGCCGGCTGGAATCGCGGCGGCGGGGGGAGCCGCAGTTGCCATTTGTGCTGCCGCTCAATTTTTGAGGAAGTGAACCTTGCTAAACGAGGCGGTGCGTTTTGCCGCGCTCGACTGAGCGTTTGGTCAGGCGTTGGGTAGAACGTGTTAAATTAAGAAGTGACCTCAATGCCTTGTTAACTGCGGATGAATCTGTAAAAACCTTGGCTACATCCGGTTCAAGGACAACGACGTTCGCCCCTTCCTCTAACAGTCGTTTGTAGTACTTGCCACGAACAGCTGTGGAATAGTCGAAATCGTACTCAGGACGTAGATCATCCCGTGCAATTTCTTTTTTAGTTTTCATGTTTTTTCCTTTCATGTCCAGTCGCCATTCGTGCGCTGATAATTCTTATGGCTTCGCCTCTTTCCGCGTACGAAACAACCAGCAATCGTTTTTGAGAGGAAAAGCCAATGGTAATAAATCGTTGTTCCCCGACGGAATGATCTGGGTCATTGAAAGTTGCATTTAAGGGATTGTAAAAAACGCTTACGGCTTCTTCAAATGATACTTTGTGTTTTCTCGAGTTCTTTTTTGCTTTTTCTTTGTCCCATTCGAAACGCATTGCTTAGAGTTCTCTACAGTTGGCCATCATTTTGGAAATATAAGAATTCTTTCGCACTTTACAAGAGATTTGTTATCTTCGTTTATCACAAATACTGCCACTTATAAACAGCGTTTGAAATTAGCATGTCACGATTAGTCTCTCTTTACCAACGTTCGTCTCCCTATATTGAAGCCGTATTAAATTTCATTTACCTGCCGGCGTGCATCGTTTGCGAATCTTTGCCCGAGCCCGAAAAGAAGTTAATTTGCGAAACCTGCTGGCAGAAGTTGCCGAGATTGAAACCGAGCGACGAGTTGGCTGCGCATCCAATCGAAATGGGTGAGAATGAAATCAACCCGCTACTGGCTCTTGGGGTGTGGGAATTTAACGACGACATGCAGACTGTCATTCACGAGATGAGCTTCCCGGCAACAGCAATTACTCCTCGGGAATTGATGCCCGTCTATTTTTTATTTTCATTGATATCCTGCAAGATCATCTGTTGAGTACCTAAAAGACTCCGCGCCACGAGTTCTGCAAATGGTCCCAAATTCCCTTCATCTGCCAACGCCAACGTTTCCAGATAAGCTCGTCTTTGCTCCATTTTGATGATTGCCGGCGCATAATGATTTTTTATCAACATGAGATTCATCAATATTCTTGCGCCGCGGCCGTTGCCATCATCAAAAGGATGAATTCGAACAAAATTATAGTGGGCTACGGCTGAAACAATGGCGAGGTGTCGGTGAGGAAGAGAATCTTGTATCCAATTGAACAGCTCATCCATTTCCGCAGCGACGTGCAGCGGCTCAGTGTATCGGTGGATGGTCCCATCCGGTTTTAGTAGGTGATTTGGTAATCGCTTATACTCTCCGGGTGTGGCCGGTTTTTTCACCTTTTGCCCATTTCATCGATGGCTTCGGTGTGGGTGATTCCTGACAATAGCAATCTATTGAATTCTTTCGCCAGTCCGGGTGTAATTGGGCGCTCATCTTTGATGATCAAGTACAAATAGTCTATCGCTTCCGCATGATTGCGCGCATCCAAAAAATCTTTGAAGGGCTTGCCCTCAACGGTCAGGCCTTCCCGTAGAAAGAAATAAGTCTCCCCTTTTGTTAGCGTGCTTCCTTCCAACGCGTTGGAATCGTACGTCCACTCAATCCGCAATTTTTCCTGAATGGTCGGCCAAATTTCTTCGCGAAGAGGTTTTTGTGAATCGATTTTAGCTTGTGTGTCGTCGATCTCCGCAAGGAGCTTGGTCAATGACGAGGTCTGTTCGACACTGTAAGGCTTCGACATTTTTAATCTCCATCTGATGTTATAAATATACAAATTCTCGTGCACTTTACAAATGAAAGTTTCTTTCATAAACTTGTTTCTCTTGGCAGAATTATTATCTTATCACAAGACTATTGTAAAAAATCAAAATCGTGCGTGCACGTAAGGCGAAATTTACTTAAAATCATGCCTATATTAGAATTTTTACAATAGTCTTGTTATCATTCAAATTTAGAATTCATTTTTTGAAAATCACAATGCTAAGCGTAGCCTCCCTTTACCAACGTTCGTCTCCCTTCGTCGAAGCGGTACTGAATTTCATTTACCCGCCGGCGTGCATCGTTTGTGAGTCGCTGCCCGATCCCGAAAAGAAACTAATCTGCGAGGCCTGCTGGCAGAAGCTGCCGAGGTTGAAATCAAGCGATGAGTTGACCACGCATCCAATCGAAATTGGTGAAACTGAAGTCCACTCGTTGCGGGCCTTGGGAGTGTGGGAATTCAGCGACGCCGTGCAGACGGTCATCCACGAAATGAAATTCCACGGCAAGAAATCCCTGAGCCGATTGTTCCACTAGAAAAATCATGATGTTTCATTTGGAGTGTTTTAACATCTGCACACTTTTCAATATGGTTTTTTGATCAACCAATTGGTCCGTAATATATTTGTGCAATACACTGGATATGAGCGTCTGATACGGAATGCCTTCTTGCTCTGCTTTGCGTTTCAACAGTTCCAAATCCTGAGTGTTTACCCGCAAATTCACACTTTTCTTTTCCCTTGCTCTTTTGATGATTCTGTTGATCTGAATCCTCTTTTTATCCGACGCACTGTTGTATTCTGAAATGTTATTTTCAATTTCCTGCTCATATTTATCTAACTTCATTTTTCACCTCGATATTTTTTTGTGTAATTTCCTGCTTGGAAATGCTGTTTTAAGTATTATATTTTCATCCTCATCTAATGTGAACGGTACGGCGTAGATGTAATTGTTTATCTCCAATACAAATATCTGCTGATTCCGTTTCCGAGGATGGTCTAAAACATCAAGGAATGCTTCTTCTAAAATGAGTTCTGATATTTGCTCAAAAGAGATATTTCGTTCTATCTTCAGTTTGCTATTTTTGTTTTCATCCCATACGATCACACTTTGAATATAACGCTAAAGAATAGACGATGTCAATTATTTTTGCGGTTAACATCCAATGATACGATTAGCCTCCCTTTACCAACGTTCGTCTCCCTTCGTCGAAGCGGTACTGAATTTCATTTACCCGCCGGCGTGCATTGTTTGCGAGTCGCTGCCCGATCCAGAAAAGAAATTAATCTGCGAAACCTGCTGGCAGAAGTTGCCGAGATTGAAGTCGAGCGACGAATTGACTACGCATCCTTTCGAAATGGGTGAGAGTGAAATCAGCTCGCTGCTGGCGC
>Ga0247727_10013899_pt1 | contig 13475 bp, 10 predicted proteins | sample WisWelCaveWW1625_FD_202498 | JGI IMG/M metagenome (GOLD analysis project Ga0247727, IMG submission 202498) | Biofilm microbial communities from Wishing Well Cave, Virginia, United States - WW16-25 | ecosystem: Environmental > Aquatic > Deep subsurface > Groundwater > Cave microbial mat | place... | reverse complement strand
AAGGCTTATGAGTCAGATGATGATGACTTGAAAAAAAGCCTGAAGAAAAAAGCGCCGTTGCATGAAGTTGTTTTAAATGCAGTAGTCACTCATTTGCCAAATCCAAAATCAGCCCAATTATACAGGATCCCGAAGATATGGCATGGGGATATTGAATCACCCTTTGGTAAATCCCTTGCATATTGTGATCCAAAAGGAGAACTTGCATTCGTCATCACAAAAATTGTAGTAGACCCACTAGCAGGCGAAATTTTAGCAGGAAGATTATTCTCAGGTACAATGAGGAAGGGACTAAACGTCTATCTTAACGGCGCAAAAGAGAATTCAAGGATACAGCAAGTATATGTATACAACGGAGCCAAAAGAGAAGTAGTAGATGAAGTCCCGGCAGGAAATATAATTGGAATTGCAGGCCCTAAAAGCGGATACGCAGGAGAGACAATAACTCTTACCCAGCAGGAGCCCTTTGAGCAGATAAAGCACTTGTTTGAACCTGTCATGACAAAAGCAATAGAAGCAACAAAACCATCAGACTTGCCAAAATTAGTAGAAGTTTTAAGAAAAGTAGGAAAAGAAGATCCTTCTATCCTTATCCAGATAAATGAAGAGACAGGGGAACATTTGATGTCAGGCATGGGAGAACTGCACCTTGAAATCATAGAAAACAGGATAAGGACTGAAAAAGGATTAGAAGTAAGGACAACCCATCCGATTGTAGTATTCAGGGAAACAGTATTAAGGAAGTCCAGAGAGTTTGAAGGAAAATCTCCTAACAAGCACAATAAGTTTTATTTCAAGGTAGAGCCATTATTGCCTGAAGTTGCAGCCGCAATAAAGTCAAATGAGCTTCCTGAGATGAGAATAAAGAAGAAAATGCCTGAGATGTGGGAAAAACTCATGACTCTAGGTGTCGACAGCAAAGAAGCAAGAGAAGTCAAAGATATCTTCAAAGGCAACATGCTTGTCAATGCAACAAGGGGACAAGTTCATCTGGGAGAAGTAATAGAGCTTGTAAATGACATGTTTGAAGATGTAATGTCAGCAGGACCACTGGCAAAAGAGCCATGCATCGGTGTCAAAGTCATTTTGGCAGACATGACGCTTCACGAAGATTCAATCCACAGGGGCCCTGCTCAAGTATATCCGGCAGTCAGAGACGCTATAAGAGCTGCAATGATTGACGGGGGCGCAGTAATGTTTGAGCCTATCCAGGTAATAGAATTTGACGCACCAACACTATTCCTCGGAGAAATCTCAAAACTTTTATCTTCAAAGAGAGGACAGATGCTTGAGATGGAAAGCGAAGATGAGTATACAAAGATAAAAGGAAAAATGCCTGTTGCAGAGATGTTTGGATTAAGCAATGATGTAAGGGGAGCAACAGAAGGAAGAGCAAGTTTTTCAGTAGTTGACCAGTTTTTCGAGAAACTTCCTGAAGAACTGCAGAATAAAATCATAATGCAGATAAGAAGCAGGAAAGGATTAAAAGAAGAAGAGATGCAGGTAGGCCAGGAAGCTTAAATGCAGGGATTCAAAAAAATAGTAGAGCATAAAGAAAAGAAACGCTTATAAAGGGAAAAAATTTCCATACACCATAAATTTGATAATTCAGAATTATAAAACGGAGGAAAATTAAAATGGCAAAAGGCAAAGAGCACTTGAACCTTGTAGTTATCGGACACATCGACCACGGAAAATCAACAACAGTCGGTAGACTTATGTTTGATTCAGGAGCAATTTCAGAACAGGAATTAAGGAAACTCAAAGAATTGGCAGAATCACTCGGAAAAGGAGGATTCGAATTTGCATATGTCATGGATAATCTGAAAGAAGAAAGGGAAAGGGGTATCACAATTGACCTTGCCCACAAGAAATTCGAGACTGCAAAATACTTTTTCACAATAATAGACGCACCTGGACACAGGGATTTCGTCAAGAACATGATTACAGGAGCATCACAGGCTGACGTAGGTTGCCTTGTTGTTGCAGTAACAGACGGTGTTATGGCACAGACTAAAGAGCACGTTTTTTTAGCAAAAACTCTTGGTGTACACCAGCTTACAGTTGCTATAAACAAGATGGATATGGTTGGTTTTGACCAGGCCAAATTCAATGCAACAAAAGCTCAGATTGAGGTACTACTTAAAACAGTCGGCTACAAGCTTGACGTAGATATTCAGTTTGTCCCGATTTCAGGATTAATGGGAGATAATGTTGTTAAGAAATCAGACAAGATGGCATGGTGGACAGGATCAACACTTGTAGGAGCATTCGACAATTTCAGAGTACCTGAAAAACCAACAACCTTGCCATTAAGATTGCCTATCCAGGATGTATACAACATCACAGGTATCGGCGTTGTTCCGGTAGGAAGAGTTGAGACTGGAGTCATGAAACCAAAAGACAAGATTTTTGTTGTTCCTGGAAGAGAAGGTAAAGGAGTCTCAGGCGAAGTCAAGACAATAGAAATGCATCACGAGCAGCTTGATAGAGCAGAGCCAGGAGATAACATCGGATTTTCAGTCGGCGGTATAGGCAAGAAAGACATGGCAAGAGGAGACGTATTAGGACATCCTGACACACCACCAACTGTTGCAACTGAATTTACTGCCCATATTGTAGTTTTGAACCATCCTACTGTTGTGACTGTCGGCTATACACCGGTATTTCACATACACACAGCACAGGTTGCATGCCAGATAACAGAGATAGTCAAGAAGATTGATCCAAGAACAGGAGCAACACTTCAGGAAAAGCCTGACTTTTTGAAAAACGGAGATGCGGCAATCATAAAAGTCAAGCCGACAACTCCATTAGTCATAGAAAGGCAAAAAGACATTCCGCAGCTTTCAAGGTTCGCAATAAGGGACTCTGGGACAACAGTTGCCGCAGGAATGTGCATAGATTTAATAGCAAAACCAATGAAATAAAGGTTTTTTAACTTTTATTTTCATGGTAAACTGATAATTATCATGAGGTAACCGAGGTCAAAAAATGCAGAAAGCAAGGATTAAACTGGCGAGTACAGATATTGGTAAGATAAATATGGTATGTGCCAGCATCAAAGAGATTGCAGACAAAACTGGAGTAGACATGAAAGGTCCAATACCTTTGCCAACAAAAAAGCTTAAAGTGGCAACACGAAAAAGCCCTGATGGCGAAGGGACAGAGACCTGGGATAGATATGAGATGAGGATCCATAAAAGACTCATTGACTTAGGCATTGATGAAAGAGCTCTTAGGCTTGTGATGAGAGTCACTATTCCTGATGGTCTTAATATTGAGATTGAGATGGTTGATATATGATTTTTTTGTTTAAATAAACTTCTTATTTTTCTTATTTTCTGAAACTATTGTTTTATGTTCAATTCAAAAAATATTAATACTCCTGATAATTGGAGAAGAATATGAAAAAGCAGCTTCAAATCCTTATAGCCATCAATTCTTTTTTTGTCTTTGCAATGAGCATGTTTGCGCCTTTATATGCTGTTTATATCCAAAAAATAGAATCCTCGACATTCCATATTGGTGGGATATGGGCATTTTATCTGATGAGCGTTGCGATATTGACTTTTACGATAAGCAAATTCGAGAACAGGAGGCAATATGCAGACTATTTCCTGATACTTGGTTTTTTTTGCAGGACAGCAGGATGGTTCAGCTATATCTTTGCAAGTTCACTTTTCCACTTATACCTTATCCAGTTGCTGATGGCACTTGGAGAATCCTTCGGCACGCCTTCATTTGATTTTTTATATACAAGCTTTTTGACAAGAGGCCACATTGCATCAGAATGGGGTTCAGACATATCTTTAAATGCCTTAATTACGGCAGTTGCATCTTTAGCAGGCGGCATAATTGTGCACACATTCGGATTTACAATATTATTCTGCATCATGATAATCTTATCTTTCTTAAGCACAATAATAGCTATCAAGTATAGGAGAGCTTTTTCCTGAGATTTATTTGCGCAACTTATGTTGAAGAGTGCTTTACTCATAAATAAAAAAGTGCGTCACATAGTTCAAATACATACTACTCAAAAGTAGTTAAAATAGAAAAACATTTAAATCAACATAAATTTACATTGAATATGGCAGCTAACTTTATAAAACTAAATGAAACGGATTTAGAAGAAAAACTAGCAGGTTTAAGCCCATATAACGCAACTGTACCTGTGGAAGTTGAAGGCATTATTGAGGGTTCTGCCTACAGACAAGGTTATCTTATATTTCTCCCAATGTATAAAGGATTATTGAGAATCGGAGAAACACTAGTTGAAATTGAATATGAAAAACATGATTTATGGGACTCCTTACCTTTGTCCATAAACCTTCTGCTTGCCTCAGAAAAAACAAGTAGTCCAATTAAGGTACAAGGACAGCTTCAATCTTACATAGATAATATGAAGGAAACACATTTTCTCATAAGAGTGTCTGGATTAGAATATAAAGGAATAAGGGAATCATATACTACCCTCTAATCAATTTCCACTAAAAATATAATATAAAATAAAAAATAATTATCTCTTTTTCTTCACTGTATCATCTCTTTTCAAAACCTTCTTATAGGCAATGAAAAGTATCAGGAGAAGTTCAACAAACACAACAGCTACTCTCATGAACTTATCAAGCTGGTCAAAGTTCTGGACTGTCCCGTAGAACATCAGGATTATCCCCGAGAACATGAAGCCTGAGCCTATGAATTCAACAGGGAAATACACGCCGAGTATTATGGCAAGCGCGCCAAGAGGAGCTATTATCAAAAACAGGTTGTTCGAGTATTTTTTGTTTGCATCATTAAAATCCCTGCTGCAATAATCGCAGCTTTTATAGTATGAGCACCCTTTGTCATCATAATCTGTAATAGGGCTTCCGGAATCCCGGAGGCATTTAAGCTCTTCTTCAGATTGACTATAAGTACAATTTACACCTTGGACATTTGGAATCGGCTTTGAATAATAGTTGTTCATGCTGCTGCAGAACTTATCGTATGTAGGCCTTGGATAGAAGGCGTCAATCCCTACCAGGACAAACGTTGTAAACATTATTGCGATCGCAACAGTTATAGCATTTTCTTTTAGTGTCATTTTTTCTTTCCCCTCGCTTTATTTTTTTTAGATACGCTAATTATATCATCTGTCTTTTTACTTGTGGCTCTTGACATCTTGAATATGTTCATAAAAACCAAAAGACCGTTAAACATCAGCATATACATCCAGGTTTTTGACAGTCCTCCTGTGATATTTTTCATGGTCTCGTTAAATCCGAGCAATAAGCCTAAAAATACAGTGAAGCAGATGCTTATCACTACTGAGAACAGGGCTTTTGCATGCCAAGGCTCATCTTCAAAAAACAAAAGAGTGAGCAAAAATCCCGGTATGAAAAAAACAAAAAGCAGGCCAAAAGCCTGAAAAATAAAGGTTTCTATCATTTGTTTTCACCTAGTATACTGAATACAAACCTCGTGAATCTTTTGAGGAAATCGCTGTTGATGAGGTATATTGAAACTACAAAGAGAGAGGTGCCGACAAACCAGAGAATTCCGGTTGCAACGATAGATTCAGCATTGAACCATTCTTTCAATAGTCCGAGGAAAAGCATAGTTAAGACAGCTATAAAGATTGTATAGAAATATTCTTTCGAAACACCTATTACATTTAGCTTGAGTATCCTGAATGATGCGAGCGCAAACAACATAGAGGATAACAAAGAAGAAAGAAAAACAGCAATCGATACTCCGAAAAGGCCTAGAGACTTCCCTAATATTGCTGAGAATAAGGCAAGGCTAAAAGTATCAAATATCCTTATCCTTACAATCGGTTTTAATTTATCTTTTGCCATTAGCACAATATTCGGGATTTCAAAGATTGATTTGACAGTGCCAGCAATCACAAAAACAAATAAGATATCATATATCTGCCACGCATCGCCAAAGATGAATCTGAAGATGTTTTTTGAGAGGAGCAAGGGGATTATTGAAAATGGCATTATCACAAAGGATACGTATTCAATGAACCTTACAAGGTTCAGGTTGAAAAGTTCAGGATTTTCCAGGTAGCCTTTAAAAAACTGCAAGAGTTCATCAGTTAAAAACACGGTTATATTCTCATATAGGAAAAATCCCAGATACATTGTAAGGTAAAGGTAGGCAAAACTCTCCATATTAAAAAAAAAAGGAATAAGAAAAAGCATTCCGTATCTTAGAATCGCGCTAAAGAATGTTTCAGCCAGATTCAGGTTATTAAATATCTCTTTATCAAAAGAAAAAAAGCTTAACTTGATTTTCATCCATCTCCATAGAAGATAAAGCCTGACGAGCAAAAACACGAGGTAACTAAAGAGTATTGACTGATAGCCTATATCCATGAAGAAAAAAATTATTGCAGTTCCTATCATTATTGCCTGGCTTATGAGGCTTGCTCTATAGATTTTTTCGTGCTGTTTTTCATTTCTATAGTATGATTCAGGGGCAACGCTTATCATGGATATCAGGAAACAGAGAGATAAAGACCTGAGCATGTATGGAAGATGAATATCAGAGATAGCAAAATATGACGCTGCAAGAAATCCAACTGCCCCGATAATTCCGATAATAAGACAAAAACTGAGCAAATAGCTATAGGTTTTTGTGTCCTTGCTTTTGTGGTTTAAGATAAATAAAGGATAGATCATGCTTACAATTGTTATAACATAAAATCCATATCCGAAATCTGCCGGAACAAAAAGCCTGGCTATTACAAGGACAGATATTAGCTCCATAAGCTTCCAGCTATACCTGCCTATGACGCTTTTCCAGAGATCCTTATAAATTTCCGCCATCCCTAAGGAGAATAATATATATCAGAGTATATATATCTTTTGAAAACTATAGTCTCAATGTTAACCTTTTTATATTAGCCTGAATTTATACTTTTTCCTAATGAAAAAACCTATATTTATAACAAGCGCACTGCCATATGCTAATGGCCCATTGCACATCGGCCATATGGTAGAATATGTCCAGACAGACATATATTCAAGGTTCCTGAAACTATCAGGTAAAAATGCAATCTATTGCTGCGCAGACGACACTCACGGAACTCCGATTGAAATAAATGCTGCAAAAGAGAACAAAACTCCTGAAAATTTCATCAAAGAGTGGTATGACAAGCATGTCGAAGAGATGAAAGCGTATTCAATCGAGCATGATTCTTACTATACTACAAATTCTCCTGAAAATAAATATTTTACAGAGCTTATATTTGAAAGGCTCAAAGAAAAAGGGCATATCTATCAAAAAGAGATGGAGCTGACTTACTGCGAAAATGATAAAAGATTCCTTCCAGACAGATATGTTAAAGGGATCTGCTCAAAATGCGGGGCAAAAGACCAATACGGCGATGTCTGCGAGAAATGCAATGCAACATATTCGCCTGTTGATTTAATTGAGCCTTATTGCGTTATATGCAAAAGCCATCCTGTAAGAAGGAAATCCATGCATTATTTTTTCAAACTAAGCAAGTTTTCAGCAAAGATTGAAAAGTGGCTAAAAGATAATAAAAAGCTCCAGCCTGAGATCAGGAACCAGATCTTATCATGGGTAAAAGATGGTCTTGAAGACTGGTGCATATCAAGGGACGGACCGTATTTCGGCTTTAAGATACCCGGAGAAGAAAATAAGTATTTTTATGTCTGGCTTGATGCGCCTATAGGTTATATGTCAAGCCTTGCGAACTATCTAAAAGGAGATGTGAAAAAAGCTGAAGAGGAATGGAATAATTCAGAGATTATCCACTTTATCGGAAAAGACATCATATATTTCCACCTTTTATTCTGGCCGACTGTCCTCATGGCGTCAGGGTTTGAGCCTCCAAGCAATGTTGTTGTCCATGGTTTTTTAAATATAAACGGCGAAAAGATGTCAAAATCAAGGGGGACCTTTTTTTCAGCGAATGAATTCAGAAATGCAGCTGACCCTGAATTCATAAGATATTTTTTTGCCTCAAATTTGACGCATTCAATGACAGATATAGATTTTGATACAGAAAGCTTCAAGGCAAAAGTAAATAATGAACTTGTTGCAAATATCGCAAATTTTGTCTACAGGACGCTTAGCTTTACGAACAGGAGTTTTGACTCAAAGCTTGAAAAAATAAAAGATAAAAAGCTTCTTGATCAGATAAAGAAAAAAACACAAGGTGTAAAAGAAGCATATTCTACGTTTGATTACAGAAAAGCTGTCCAGCTGATTCTGGAGATAAGCTCAATGGGGAATAAATATTTTCAGGACAATAAGCCGTGGGAATTTGTAAAGGAGAATTATGAAGAAGCGCAGAAAGTGATAACAGATTGCGCAAACATTGTAAAAATATTGTCAATAATTATTAAGCCGATACTTCCCGGCTTTTCAAGCAGCATAGAATCGCAGCTTGGAATAAAAGAGCAGAAGTGGGAAGATATTGATTCGGAACTGGAAAACCATAAAATCGGAGAAGCTAAGATTGTGCTTAAAAAAATTGAGCAATTAAACCTTGAGATAAAAGAAACAAAGGCTCCTGAAGTATCCTATATCAAAGATAGCGGGATTGATGTTGATTCTTATATAATAGAAATCAGCGGCCTTAAAATAAAAAGAAAAAACCAGGAACTGGAAAAATTAAAAGATGAAGTATATCAAAACTTGGATTTAGATAAACTGGAAAACAGCAAGCATACAAAAGAATATATTAAATTATTAGAATTTGACAAAACCGACTCACCGCCTTCAACAATTAATCTATTCAATCTCTTTAAGAAAAACAAAAAACTCCCGGATTTCAACACTGTCGCAGACGCATACAATATCCTGTCTTTAAAATACGGCATTGTAATGGGGGCATATGACAGGAAGACTATGGTCGGAAACATCAGGCTAAAGATTGCGGACGGCAGCGAGCATTTTGTCCCGATAGGCAAAAAATTGCCTGAAAAAGTATCCTCTGGAGAATGGGTCTATGTAGATGATAACAATAATGTCTTTACAAAACTCATGACAAAGCAGGCGAATTTTGTTGCAGTTGACCTAAATACGACTAATATTATAATGTGTATCCAGGGGAATAATGAAATAAAAAAAGAAGACTTGTTAAATGTTACAAAAGAAGTCGCTGAATTAATAACTAAATTTAATGGGGGAACATATAGACTCCTAAACCCGGACAAAAAAACAGACCCGTTTGGGCCGTTTGCAAAACTGAATCTGAAAGTAGCTAAAATAACAAGTGTAAAAGAACACCCTAAAGCTGATAAGCTCCTTGTAATCAATATTGATTTAGGCAATGAAAAAAGACAGCTTGTCGCAGGCTTAAAACCTTATTATCCTGATCCTCAGGTTCTTGTCGGGCAAAATATCATTTGCGTGACAAACCTTGAGCATGCAAATCTCAGAGGAGAAATGTCACAGGGAATGCTTCTTGCAGCAGAGACAAATGATGGTCATATAGTTGAAGCCCTTAACCCTGACACTTCTGATCCAGGAGAACAGGTCTATATTGAAGGGATTGAGACAGGTAAAGAGACAATAAAATACGATGATTTCATCAAAGCAGATATCTATGTTGAAGACTATACTGTCATGTACAAAGGAAAACCGCTAAAAACAAAAAGCGAAAAAATCAAGACTTCTAAAGTTGATAACGGAAAAGTAAGATAGATTTATTCTCTTTTACTGCTTCTTTTATTGTTTTTATCTTACTTCTCTAAATATCTTTTAACCTTCTCAAGGCCGACTTGATAATTAGAAAGTTGCTCTATCTTTGCCTGCAGTTTCCTTAGGCCGGTTTCATAATGCGCCCTTAGTGCATCCACATGATTCTTTCCGTCTAGGAGTTCTTTTTCCATCAAAGTTATCTGCTTTTCCCTAGTCTCAATCTCCTTAAGTTTTCTGTCAAGATCCGCATACTGCTTAGCTTTTGTGATTTCAGTTTTTTTCAATTCCTGCCTGATTTCATGCAGGGCTGCTTCCTCGTCTCTTCTCTGCTCAATAAGTTTTCCTAAGCTGAATTCTATATGATGCTTATTATTATGAAAGCTCTTACTTAAATGCTCAACTTCTTTTTCTCTCTTTAAAAGACCATTGTCTTTAGTTTGCAGATCCTGCTCAATGTTTTTGAGCCGCTGATTCTCTAACCTAATCTTTTTTTCCTGCTCTTCCAATTGGAGTTTTCTCTTATCACTATCTAATCTAATCCCTTTTTCTTGCTCCTCAAGTTGAAGTTTCTTCTTCTCGAATTCTGCCTTGTACCTTTCATGCACTGCCTTCTCTTTTGCAAGTGCCTCTTCTTTTGCTTTAAGTTCGCTTACTATTGATTCGACTTCTGCCTGCTTGCTTTTTTTGACCTCATTCTCCAGGTTATTAAGTTGCTTTTCTCTCGCAACAATCTCTTTAAGTTTCTTGTCAAGTTCAGCATGGCGGGTTTCTTTTCCGATTTCAGTCCTTTTCAAATCCTGCCTGATCTCATGCAGGGCTGCTTCCTCGTCTCTTCTCTGTTCAATAAGTTTTCCTAGGCTGAATTCTATATGATGCTTATTATTATGAAAGCTCTTACTTAAGTGCTCAATCTCTTTTTCTCTCTTCAGAAGGATCTTGACTTTCTTGAGTAATCCCTGCTTTGCAAGCTCTAATTTATTAGTATCATCATTGATCTTTTTTTCTTGCTCAGAAACCTTTTGTTTCCTGTTGTCGAATTCTGACCTGGATTTTTCAAATCCTGCCTTTTCTTTTGCAAGAATCTCTTCTTTTAGCCTAACTTCATAGAATCTCGAATCAGTCTCACTCTGTCTTCCTTTTAATTTCTCTTCTTTTTTATGCAGCAGGCTCTCTGTCTTATTTAGCTGCATATCAAAGGAAAGCAGCTCTTTTTGCTTTTTCTCGAAATGCTGTTTTTCATATTCTATCTTTTTTGTAAGGTTCCCAATTTCAGTCTCTTTTGTCTTGAGGTTCTTGTCCAGATTTGAGAGTTCCTCTTCTTTCAAAGAGAGTTTCTTCTCTTTTTCTAAATTGAGTTTTTCCTGCTCTTTTGTCTTTTTGATCTCAAACCTTGACGGGTCAAACATCGGAGGCTTTGGGATTTCAGGGAATTTTGCAAGTACAGTAGGCTTTAATTGCTCATTCATTACTGCAGCTGTAGGATTGCCTTTCATAATAGCGTCATGTTTCTTATCAAGCAATAGTTCAAGCTCTTTTAGGTTTTTTTCCCTTGATGCAAAATCTTTGGCATTGAATGAGAGCTCTTTTTCTTTTTCTTCAAGTCCGGTCATCATGAAAGAGAGGGCCTGTTTTTTCTCTCTTGCTTCGGATGTAATGAATGCAAGCGCCTCCTGTTTCTTTCTCAATATCAAAGATTCGGCAAGGAGAAGCTTTTCTTTGTTAAGAAGCTCTTTTTCTAGTACGCTTAATTTCGCTTCTTTCATTTCAGCAGAAATATTCTCTCTTTTGGCTCTTATTTTCATGACATTCAATTCTTCTTCCTTTTCTTTAAGGTTCCTTCGAAGACTGTTCAATTTAAGTTTCTTTTCCTCTTTTTCTATCTCTTTTTTCATTTTTTTCATTATAAAACCACTTTTATTTTGTTTTTATGTTAGTTATCATGTTCAGGAATTTTTTCTCAAGTTTTAATTTCTCGTTTTCTATATATATTTTTTCCTGGTGAACTTTTTTACTTTTTCCATCGATTTCTTTTTCTTTTTGGTCAAGTTCAGCTTTCATTCGGTTTATGGATGTTTTATATCTGTCAAGGATACTATGGTTCTCTTGATAAGCTTTACTATTTCTTTCCATTGCATAGTAGAGCCTTTTCTCTTTCTGAACAATATCTATCTCTCTTTTATCAAGCCTGTCTTTTACCTTCTTAAGCTCTGCGTAGAACTCTTTTAGGCGTTTGTCCTTTTCGATTAATTTTTGCCTTTGTGCTTCTATGCCATGCCTTTCTTTTTCAAGAGAGTCAAGTCTTTTATGTACATCCTCAACAGCTTCTTCTATTTTTATCTGCTTTTCTTTTATTGTTTTTGCAGATTCGCCGTATCTGGTCTCATTCTCTTTTTTTATAACGGCAATCTCGCTTTTCTTTTTGTCGAGTTCTTTGTTTGTTAGGACCAATTTGGTTTCTTTTTCTAATATTTCTTTTTCTTTTCTTGTGATTTCAGAGATTTTTGAATTAATGGAAGACTCTCTGTTTATGAATCCAATTTCTCTTTCCTTTAATGATTTTTTTTCCTTGTCAAGCTTTTCTTCAAGTATTTTCAAGGAGGTTTCATGCTCGAGCAAATTTTTTTGCTTTTTTTCTGCCTCGATCTTATTCTTTATGGTATCTTTCCCGAATATCTTCAATTTTTTTTCAGAGTCATCAAGGATTGCTTTTTCTTTATTGTATGAATCATGCATCTCCCTGTAAACGATTTTTGTCTTTTCAAGCTCTATTACTTTTGCATGCAATTGTTGTTCCAGCAGGCTTACTTTTTTTGTGAGAAGGTTCTTAATGTTCTCCTGGTGGTCAAAATCGCTTGTTATTTTTTTTAGCTTTTCTGAATCGATTTCGTTTTTCTTTTCAATAAGGCTGTAGTATTCTATTTTTTTTGATAATTCTGCCAATTTTTCGGAAACGTCATATCCTTTTGATTTCAGTTCTGCCTCTTTGGCATTAAGTGACTCTTCTTTTTCTCGGATTGTTTTGGCAGTATTCTCTATATACTCTTTTTCAAGCAGCATATCTTTCCTGAGGGTTTCAAGGACCATTTCCTTGTTCTTCGACTCTTCAAGGTGCTTTTGCATCATCTTCTCTTTTTTTATCAATTCAACCTGCATATTTTCTATCATCTGGTTTAGCTCTGCAACGTGGCTGTCTTTTGTTGAAAGTCTCCTCTGCAGTTCTGCAATGCCGCTCCTTAATTCATCAAGCTCTTCTATGTGAAATGCAAAATGTTTCTTCCTCTCCATGTGCTTATTTTTTTCAGAATCAAGGAATAGAGAAAGTTCGTATTTGTTGAATGTGCCGATTTTTGTAAGGCCATTTATGAAATCTATCTTCTGTTCTTCAGTATATTCAGAATTTGTCTCTTTTATAAAATTCCTGCATAGTTCAATAAGCTTTTGTTTAGGAAATACATAGCCAGTTGATTTTTTTGCATAGAATTCCTGCCTTTCAGCTTCAAGCAGGTTCCCAAGTTCATTTTCAGGGATAACAACCCCTTTTTCTTTAACTCTTTCTACTAAAGAAAGCCAGTCCACATGGTTCCAGGAGGCATTTTTTTCCTCTATAAACTGGTCCAAAACTTCTATTAGCTCTTTTTTTCCCATAATACCCCCGGATTACAAAAAGAGAGAGAAAGCGGTTTAAATAGGTTTCGATTGGGCAGGCAAATGTCAAGTTAATTGTGGTAAAGTGCAAATTTTTGATTGGTGCAGGTCTGACAGGGGACAAGCCTTTAAAAAAGCCTTGAGGGAAACAAGAGGGTCTC
>Ga0247727_10013898_pt1 | contig 13475 bp, 16 predicted proteins | sample WisWelCaveWW1625_FD_202498 | JGI IMG/M metagenome (GOLD analysis project Ga0247727, IMG submission 202498) | Biofilm microbial communities from Wishing Well Cave, Virginia, United States - WW16-25 | ecosystem: Environmental > Aquatic > Deep subsurface > Groundwater > Cave microbial mat | place... | reverse complement strand
CCTGGAAGCGTTCGTGCACCGCCTTGCCGATGATCACTTCCTGCAGGCCGGATTGATACATGCGCCCTTCCGTCAATTTCACCTGGCGTTTGCGAATCTCCAACGCCTGGCTGGACACGCCGCGGACGATGAGATTGGTGAGACCGTTATCGCCGCGCTTGGGGACGTTGATCGACACCACCACGTCGCTCGTCGCCATCGGCGTGCCGTCGCTCAAGGTCACAATTTCGGGCTGCGTTTTAACGATGTTCGCCTGCTCGCGGCTGACAAAGCTTTGTCCTTCCGAAAGCGCGGATTTGCGCACCACAATAACGTTCTCTTCTTCGCCGGTGGAAACCATGGCTTCGCGCAGGCCATTGGAAAGCATCAAGGTCGCCGCAAACACGAACACCACCAGCGCGAGGCCCAAAATCGTGAGCCCGGTGGTCAAACGCCGCGTCCATAAATTACGAAAGCTATAGCTGAGAGGGATTTTCATAATGCCATTTAATGAGTTGTTTTGTTGATGCCATCGTAAATCGTAATGCGTAAATTGACGCTTTACGTTTTACGCATTACGATTTACGCATTACGTTTTACGAATTACCCTTTACGCCACCCGGTGCAAACCATCCGCGATGCGCATACGCACCGCGCGCCAGGTCGGAAAAGCCGCCGCAACGATGCCTACCAACAAAGCCGAGGCAAAAGTCAGGGCGATGGTATTGTTGGTCAAATTGAAAATGCCGAAAAATCCGTTCGACAGTTTGGTGATGACCACGGAGAAATTTTTGAAAATGTAGAACAGCGCGCCCAGGCCGACCACGAAACCGCCCAGCGCGATCAGCAGCGATTCGCCGCCGATCAAACTGACGATATGAAACGGCCGGAAGCCCAGCGTTTTGAGCACGGCATATTCGGACATGCGCTCGCGCGCGGTCATAGCCATCGTGTTGGCGAGAACGAGAAGGATGATGAGCACGACGACGACCGAGATGACTTCCATCGCCGTCATGATCGTGCCGGCCATGGAGATGAAACTGAGATTGAACGCGCGCTCGGTGTCGGTTTTGGTTTCCGCCGGGCTGTTCTTGAAATTGTTGTCGACCATCTCGCCGACGGCGATCGGGTCGACGCCATCCGCGATTTGAATCACGAACCAGCCGGGATTATCCGCCAGTTCCGGGCTTTCCTGCCGCAAGCGTTCATTGATGTATTCCCAATGAAACAGAAACGCGGTTTCGTCGGTCGTCGCATTCGCGCCGTCGTAAATGCCGCGCACCACGAAATCCCATTGGCCGTAAAAAATCGTGCCCGTAAGCTGCACGGCGTCGCCGAGCTTCCAGTTAAAACGGGTTGCCAGCTTGCGCCCGATAATGCAGGCATTGCGCTCCTGCTTATAGGCCGCCAACTGCTCCGGCGGCACGACGAACTCCGAATACATTTCAAGATACTTGTCGTCCACCGCGAAATTGGCGAAGAAATCTTTCGGGTCCTTGTAATAGGCGCCGAACCAATTGGCGGTGCCGACGCTTTGCACGCCGGGAAATTGCGCGATTTTGTCGCGATACGAAAGCGGCAATGGAAACATCAACGAGGTGGCGTTGAGCGTGACCATGCGATTTTGCGCCGACGCCTCCACGCCGGCATACCACGCACTGATCGCGGTCCGAATGAACCCGAACGCGAACGTGACGATGGCAATGCCGAGAAAAGTCAACAGCGTGCGCAAAGGATGGCGCAGCGTGTTCTTAAAAATCAGTTTGAAGATTTTCATGGTGAGTTATTGGTTATTGCGTTACTGTTACTGCTAACTGAACATTGATTACTGATTGCCGTTTTACACCAGCTCTCCTTTATCGAGATGGCGCACCGTGTGCGCTTTTTCGGCGGCGCGTTGGTCGTGGGTCACCATGATGATGGTTTTTTTGAATTCTTTGTTCAACCGCTCGAGCAGCGTGAGAATTTCCGCCGCGGAATTTTTGTCGAGATCGCCGGTGGGTTCATCCGCGACGATCAATGTCGGGTCGGCGACGATGGCGCGCGCGATAGCGACACGCTGCTGTTGGCCGCCGGAAAGCTGTTTGGGATAATGCTTCATGCGGTCACTCAAGCCGACCACGCCCAGCGCCATCTTCACGTGCTCATCACGTTCTTTCTTGGAAAGTTTGGTTAAAAGCAACGGCAGTTCCACATTCTCATAAGCCGTCAACACCGGCATGAGATTGTAGAATTGAAAAATGAACCCGATATGCCGGGCGCGCCAGTTCGCCAGTTGCGATTCCGATAATTTGGTTACTTCGTCATTCGCGACGGTGATTGAGCCATTGTCAGGGCGATCGATGCCGGCGATCAGATTCAGCAACGTGGTTTTGCCCGAGCCGGAGGGTCCCATCAGCGCGAGGAACTCGCCTTCGGGCACGGATAGATTGATATTTTCGAGTACGGAAATTTTCAGGCTATCACGCCGGTAGGACTTCGAAACATCATTCACAGCCACGATAGGATTTGGCATATTTCCTTTCCTGTAAAAGTTATTTTAATGAATCATTTTTTCCAGAATTGAATTTAACCAATTTTTTCCACATAATTTGTCCACTTGAGTCACAATATTCTTGCGCAAACTGTAGCGTAAACTTATTAATGGCCTTGGCATATTCCTCGGTGAATTGCTCATTTTTTTCTTTCGCTTTAGAACCTAAAGGCTCAATAATCTCGGTATATAAATTTTCATTGCCGGATATAAACTCCCAAAATCTCTGGCCGCATAGTTTTAAATAATCCCCTTTATCTGGAAAATCATCTTTGCCATAGCAGCAACCGTTGATCGCAACTACGGACGGTTTCAAAGTATTTGTTCCCAAGATTCTTTTGGTTTTTTTGAAATCATCTTTCATCTTTGCCACCTGTCGACTGTTGCCCCAATTTGGTCCGGATTTAATTAGGACAATATATTTGGTGTTATCCTTTTCTAACTCCAAATCAATTCCTTCAGCCGAAGATTTTCTTCCGCCATAAACTCGTCCACAAATAAATATAGCCAACTCTTCCAAAAAACTTCCAAAGATACCTTCTTCTTGTGAGGAAAGATGCGCATCTAATATTGTTTTTATCAAATCCTGAGACATGTTCAAATTTTTTGCTTTGAATAGATAAGGATTTTTTCTGCACAAGATCTTGTTGAGCTTAAGTCTTTGAATATTTTTTAATCGTTTTTGATGAAAAATTTGAATATTCGGTTCGATAAAACCGACAATCTCTTTTTTGCTTAATTTAAGCATGTTCTTTAAAAAGAGGCAATTCCGGTTCTTTAATTTTTTCTATCGCCATTTCAACATACTCGGGAAGAATTTCTATTCCCAAAGAATGGCGGCGCAATTTTTTTGCAGCTTCAGACGTTGTTCCTGAACCAAGAAAAGGATCGAGCACCCAATCGCCTTCATCGGTGAAAAGCTTGATGAACCACTCCGGTAGTGCCGGAGGAAAAGTGGCGCTGTGATTTTTGTTGCCGGTTTCAGTCGCGAGATGGAGAACGTTCGTTGGATAAGCCATGGTTCGGCCCACCCAATTCGAAATATTTTTTCCGAAGCCGCTTTGGGCCTGTGAATTAAATCTAATCACATCATTTTTGCCAAGACTTTTCAACCGCGTTTTTGCCCAATCTCCCATCGGAATCATTACGTTCTCTTGATACATTTTGAAATCTTTGGTTTTATTAAATTGCAGACAGCGTTCCCATGCATCTCGAAAACGATTCGGCCATTTGCCCGGATGACAGTTTTTCTTGTGCCAAATAAATTCTTCCGTCCACAACCAACCCTGTTTTCTTAATTCCAAAATTAATTCCAAGACATAGGTATGGCGCTCGCCATTGACAGCCTTTTCTTTAATGTTTAAAATAAAAGTGCCCGAAGGTTTCAATACCTTCAAAAACTGTTCACTACGAGGAAGAAACCAACTCACGTATTCGTCCGGCCTAATGCCGCCGTAAGTTTTTTCGCGACTGTCGGCATATGGCGGCGAAGTAACAATGAGATCAAAAAAATTGTCAGGATATTCTTTTAAAACTTCCAGACAATCGCCGCATCGAATCAGGGTTTCTATTTCGCGCATGTAATTTTCTTTTCAATGCGATGATTTATTTAACCGAAACTTTCACTTTCGTTCCCGTCTGCAAATTCTCCGGCGGACTGAGCACGACTTGATTGCCTTCCGCCAAACCGGTGCGGACTTCGAGCATGTTGCCGACCATCTCGCCGATTTCTACCGGCGTTTCCATGACGCTGTTATCGCGTACGACAAACACAACTTTGCGATCGTCGCGCGTCATGATCGCAGCAGGCGAGACAATAATTTTCTTCGCGCCGTTGGAAATATTTTCAGATGAGGCTTTATTCATAAACGTCACCTTCGCGCTCATTTCCGGCAACACGCGCTCATCGATTTGGACAAATTTGATTTTAGTGAGCACCGTGGCTTTGGCGCGATCGGCGGTCGGCACGATCTTGCCGACGACGCCGGGATAGCGCGTGTCTTGATAAGCATCGAGAACAATTTCACACGGCTGGCCCGGCTTGATGCGCTGAATGTTGGATTCTGAAACATCGGCTTCGACTTCAAGGGAAGACATATCGGCGATAGAAACGACGGCGGCGCGGGCGCTGGAGGCGGAACCAAACGGCGCGACGATTTCACCGACGTCGGCATTTTTTGTGAGCACGGTGCCGTCAAACGGCGCGCGAATATTAGTATATTCCATTGCAACCTCCGCGGCGCGCACAGCGGCTTGCGCAGCGCGAATCATGGCCGAATCTGCAGTCATCACGGCCACGGCGCGTTTGTAACGCGCCTCCGCCGCATCAAAATCCGCGCGCGGCACGAGCTGCTCACCAACCAGTTTTTTGTAGCGTTCATATTGCAACGCTGCTTCCTGCAAATCGGCTTGCGATTGCGGCAAACGCGCTTTGGCAGTGGCTAAATCGGCTTTGGTTTGCGCCAGCGCTGCCGCCATGTCGCTGTGTTCCAATCGCGCGATGATTTGTCCAACTTTGACTTGATCGCCTTCTTCCACGCCGAGATATTCGAGGCGGCCGGTTCCTTTCGATGCGACCGCAGCCTGGCGTTGTGCCACCACGTAGCCGCTCGCCGTGAGCACCGCATCGGCCTGGCCGGGAGAAATTGCCGTTACCGTAAATGTTTGCACTTCGACGGCCGAGAGCTTGCCGCGAAAGAATAAAAAGAAGATCGCCGTTGCTGCGACAACAACGCCGCCAAACAGAAAAAAATATTTGCGGCCCGATGAACTTTCACGGGTCTCAGTGTCGCGGCTGCGGTCAATGCGTAATTTAGATAAATCTGCCGGTTCTGCCATAAATCATCTCTTATGTCGTAAATAAGATAAACCTGCGAAGTGACAACCCTATGTCAGTAGTTAAAAAAATTTTTTACCAGCGTTTTAATCGCCGCGGCGGTGAAGCCGTATTTTTCATACAAAGCTTCCTGCGTGCCGGATTCGCCGAAACCGGACATGCCGAGGCGTTTTAGCGGCACCGGCATTTTTTCGCTCAACAATTCGGCAACGGCGCCGCCCAAGCCGCCGCGTATCGTGTGATCTTCGAGCGTTACGACGCGCCGCGTTTTGCTTGCCCATTTTAGAATGAGTTCATCATCGAGAGGGCGAATCGTATGAATGTTGATTACGGTTGCGCTGATACTTTGTTTCGCAAGCGCTTCTGCTGCATCAAGCGCAGGCTTCACCAAACCACCGGTGGCGAGAAGCAAAACGTCGTTGCCCTCACGCAGCGTGTCGCCTTTGCCAAATTGAAAACGATACGACGACTCGTGCACGTCATCGAGTTTATGACGCGTCAAACGTAAATAAGCGGGATGATCATGATTAACCAAAAACTCCACGGCTTGCAGCGTTTCTAATTTATCGGCGGGTTGTAGAATATCGATATTCGGCAGTGAACGGATGAGCGCAATATCTTCCAATGCCATCTGGCTGTAACCGTCTTCGCCGATGCCGATGCCGGCGTGCGTCCCGACCATGCGAACGTTGGCATTCGTGTAAGCAACCGAAAGCCGAATCTGCTCGAAGCGTCCGGCGAGAAAGCAAGCGAAACTGCAAATGAAAGGAATTTTTCCAGCGAGCGCGAGTCCGGCGCCGATGCCGATCAGATTGCCTTCAGCGATGCCGATGTCGAGATGACGATGGGGAAATTTTTTGGCAAAAGCGCCGGTCATCGTGGATTTGGACAGATCGGCGTCAACAACAACGATATTGGAATATTTTTCACCTAATGTTGTGAGGGCTTCACCAAAGGCAGCGCGAGTTGCAGTAGCAGCCATTGTTTTCCTTGTTTAAAGTTCTCGCTGAAAATGTCATTCCGTCTGAATTTTTTTTAATTACGCACATTGAAAAAGGCTTCTTCCAGAATGGCATGTCATATATTTTTAGTATTGCATGGCGCGGATGTCGGATAATGCTTTTTCACACTCGTCCGGCGAGGGCGATTTGCCGTGCCAATCAATAACATGCTCCATGAAACTGACGCCGCGGCCTTTGATCGTGTGTGCAATGATAAACGATGGCTTGCCGTGCATGTTGCGAGAATGATCCAGCGCCGCGAGAATTTGCTGATAATTGTGGCCGTCAATTTCTTCGACCTGCCAATTAAACGCGCGCAGCTTGTCGGCGATCGGTTCGAGATTCATGATCGTATTTGTCGGGCCGTCGATTTGGCCTTTATTGTAATCGAGAATCACCGTCAACGTATCGACGTGATGATGCGGCGCGGACATCAGCGCTTCCCAAATTTGCCCGGCCTGACTCTCGCCATCGCCGATCATGCAATAAACATGAAAACGATTATGATCAATTTTACTCGCGAGTGCCATGCCGAGCGCGATCGACAAACCCTGTCCGAGCGAGCCGGTCGAAGCTTCGATGCCCGGCAAGCGGACGCGATCCGGATGGCCTTGCAGCGGCGATTCTAATTTGCGCAGCGTCATCAATTGCTCTTTCGGAAAATAACCAAATTTAGCAAGAATGACATAAACCGCCGGTACGCAATGTCCTTTGGATAAAATAAAACGATCGCGATCAGGCCAATTCGGTTCTTCGGACCGGTGGCGCAAATGCGCAAAATAAAGACACGTCAACATATCGATTGCGGAGAGCGAGCCGCCCGGATGTCCGGAGCCGGCTTCAGTCAACATGCGGATGATGTCGACGCGCAACTCTCTGGCGATTTCTTGCAAAGCGGCGATATCCGTGACAGGATTCATAAATTTTCTTAAATGATATTGTTGCACGGTTGTAATTCCAAATGAACAATATAGAAATCTTCCGTTATGAAGGCAAGGAAAATGTTGGTGGAAAGATTGAGCGCATAAATTAGTTAAGGCCGAAAAGCATGTCGCGGGTTAAGAGCCGGGCTTGATGAATGATGCGAACGATCAAAACCTCGGCGCCGAAAATGCGAAAGATAATACGGTAGGAATTGATCAAAATATGCCGATAAATAAATTTGGTGTGAAATTTTTCACGAATTTTCGGGAAACGTTCCGGGTCGTGCCGCAACGATTTCAATCTTTCAGCAAAACGACGTTCGAGCTTGTCTGCCGTTTCTGGATGATCAGCCGCAATATAGTTTAAAATTCCTTTAAGATCGGCTTTTGCGACTATTGCGACGCGAACGCGCTATTTTACGGGCACGATGGATTTCCTCCAAAACTTCGTCTAAATCCTGAACCCTTCCAGCAATAATGTCAGCTTCTCCAATGGCAATTTGACGAGCAAGATTTTCAGCGCCGAAATCATTAAAAAAATCTTTTACATCAAAAAGTATCGCTGCCGGCTTTCCGTCTTGAATAACCAAAAAGGGGCGGCCAGAACGCTTCGTCTTCGCAATTATTTTACGCGCTTTTGCTTGCAGTTCTGCAACAGTAACGGTGTTCTCTTGAAGAAACTCTAACATAAATCATTCTCCTGCAGTTTTCAATGCGCAATATTCAAATGGAAATATAAGCATTCAAAAGATTTTCGTCAATATGTTTCTGCTGATTCATTCGATACCGCATTGAAAGCTATCTTTTCACCAAATCCTCGCGGTAAACAACGCCGCCTTTCATGACGAAACCGACGCGCTGCAAGAGCGTGATATCTTTCAATGGATCGCCGGGGACGGCAATGAGATCGGCGTATTTATCTTTCTCGATGCTGCCGATGCGATCTTGCCAACCGATGATTTCTGCGTTGAGGCTGGTCGCCGACACGATGACGGCCATTGGCGATTCGCCCAAAGAGACTCGCAACGCCAACTCCTTCGCATTATCGCCGTGCGGAATCACGGCAGAATCCGTTCCCATTCCAATCGGCAGACCGGCGGCGAGCGCGCGCTTGAATCCGGCGATCTCGGCGGCGCGAAGCTGTTTGTCGCGCTCGATCTCGGATTCCGGAACGCCGTGCTTCGCGCCTTCGGTTTGAATCACTTCACTCGTGTACAGCGTCGGAACATAAAAAGTTTTGCGCGACGCTTTGAGCATGGCTACCGCTTCGTCGTCGAGAAACGTCCCGTGATCGATCGTGCGCACGCCGGCGCGAATCGCGGCTTTGATTCCTTTGGCGCCATGCGCATGTGCCGCAACTTGCCGGCCCCAACGATTGGCTTCGGTCACCGCGGCTTGAATCTCCGCGTCCGAGTATTGTTGCGCGCCCGGGTGAATGCCCTTCGAGAGCACCGCGCCGGTGGCGAGAATTTTGATGAAATCCGCGCCGTGTTTGAAGTTGGTGCGAACCGCTTTCGTTATTTCATCGGGACCGTCGGCAAGATTTTGAACGATGGGCACATCGACATAAATTGAAAACTGCCGTGCATCGCCGGCGCCGCCGGTTGAAGAAATATAATTGCCCGCGACGAAAAGCCGAGGGCCGGACGCCGCGCCTTCTGCAATGGCCTGTCGCAGGTCAACGTCAACATACGGCCAGGTCGGCCCCATATCGCGGCAAGTGGTGAAGCCCGCCAGCAACGTGACTCGCGCGTTATGCGCGCCCCACAACGCGTTATGCCCCGGCGTTGTTTTCACCAGCGCCTCTTCCCAATGCGTGCCGTAGCGGTCGGTGAGATGCGTGTGCAAATCGATCAAGCCCGGCAGCAACGTCGCGTTGCCGAGGTCGATGAGCTTCGCCTCCTGTGGAATTTTTATTTGCGTTCCGACTTCGGCAATCTTTTCGCCTTCAATACGCACCATCGCCGGTTCCAGTGGCGCGCCGCCGCGTCCATCAATCAAGCGCGCGGCTTTGATGATGATGGGAGTGATTTGGGCGAAGATTGTTTGTGTTTGAAAAAAAAGATGGACGACAAGAATGATGCGCAACATTTTTTCCTTAGTTGTGAATTAAACTCGCTCCACCAACAACGCAATCCCCAACCCGCCGCTGATGCACAACGTGGCGAGGCCGTAGCGGGATTTGCGCTTCAACATTTCATGCACCAACGTCACTGTGATGCGCGCGCCGGTGGCGCCGATGGGATGGCCGATGGCAATCGCGCCGCCATTCACATTCAAACGCGACATATCGAAATGCAACTCGCGGTCGCAGGCCAGCACTTGCGCGGCAAAGGCTTCGTTGAGTTCGATGAGATCGATGTCTTCCAGTTTCAGATTATACTTTTTTACAAGCGAACGCACCGCTGGCACTGGGCCGATGCCCATAATTGCCGGATCGACGCCAGCATTCGTGTAACCAACAATTCGCGCCAGCGCGGGTGTATTATTTCTTTTCACAAAATCTTCTGTTGCTAAAACGACAGCGGCTGCGCCATCAACAATTCCGGATGAATTGCCAGCGTGAACGGTTCCGTCTTTCTTGAAAACCGGCGGCAATTTAGCGAGACTTTCCATCGTAACGCCGTCGCGAGGATACTCATCCAATGTAACAATTTTCTTTTCGCCTTTTCCAACTTGTACTTCGACTGGAACAATTTCATCTGCGAAACGATTTTCTTCTCGCGCGCGTTCGCAGCGATGTTGTGTTTCCATTGCATAACGATCCTGCTCTTCGCGCGAAATATTGTATTGCGTCGCCAATGTTTCAGCGGTTTCGCCCATCACTTGCCCACACAACGGGCAGAGAAAGCCGTCTTGATACATGCCATCGACAACCTTCTCGTGACCGAGGCGATAACCCCAGCGCGCTTTGGTGAGCAGATAGGGCACGCGGCTCATCGCCTCGCTGCCGCCAACGAGAATGGCTTCAGCGTCGCCGCATTTCAACGCTTGCGTTGCATTGAGAATCGCGCGTAAACTGGAGCCGCAGGCTTTGTTGACGGTGTAAGCCGGAACTTCATTCGGCACACCGGCGCGTTTCGCAATTTGCCGCGCCGGATTCGGGCCGACGCCGGCCGGTCGCGCGTTGCCCATGATCACTTCGTTGAGCTGCGCCGATTCAATTTTCGCGCGCTCGATGGCCGCTTTCGCCGCAAACGCGCCGAGCTCGGGCGCGGTCATTTCTGCAAACACGCCGCCGAATTTGCCGATCGGCGTGCGCGCGGCGGAGAGGATGAAAATTTCTGGAAGCATAAATTCCCGTTTCTAAATCTAGTTGTAAGAAAATCGAAGGATTAAAATGCTACTTGACATTCGATAGAAAGATTTGTATTTTATAATGCACGACCGAACCGTCGGATGCGGCGGTGTAGGCCGGGCCAATGGCAAGTTGGCCTCGGGAGAAATCCCGAGGCTTTTTTATTCTCCTATAAAGACTCCCATCTTGCTCCGAAATGTATTAATCATTTCTTCAGTCATCTTAAAAGTGTCTTTTTCTGATGGACCTCGGGCGATTCGCAGTGATACTGATGCTAAAAAGTCGGCGAGTTGAATGAACAGGCTCGTTTTAGAATTATAAAACAACACATCTTCTATCAAGCCAGCCGCCGGGAATTCGCTTTGTGGATCAAATCTTCTTGTAAATTCGCGCACAAGATTTCTAACATGCTTTTCTTGATTCTTGTCATAAAAGATCATTCCAGTTTGAAGATGGTCTGTCTTTCGCGATTTTTCAACCAAAATTTTTTCGTAATGAGAAAGATAACCTCTCCAAACTTCTTGTCGAAAAATTTTTTCGGGATTGCGCATCGGCATCGTATATCGACGATGAAACTCATTCTTCGATTTTACCAAGATAAATAATTCCACTTTCAAATCATGGCAAATAAGATCAATTAAGCTTTTGCAAATCCATTCCTGATCACTTGGAAATAACCCTGAATTAAAAAGTACACCTTCATGTTGAAAGATAGCTTCTCCTTTTAACTCATCCGTTCTAATACCATATTTTTGAAGAATGTTCAAGCGAAATCGCGACAGCTTCCAAAACGTTTCTTTCCAGTAAATATCTTCAACTGCCACACCGGCCAGAATATAAAAAGGGCTGCTTTTTTCAGTGACACCGTCATCGCCAGATTCGTCTACGAAGAGTAGTTCCATTTTTCCATGCCTCCGAGGCAACTGACTACAGCAAGTTGCCGAATTCGCGAACATGAATATCTCGAAATATATCTTTAACAGTAAGATTAACGAGCCTGATACGCTTTGAATAAATGAAATCCAACTGTTCCGAATATCAAAATGAGAAAGATCGGCAAAAACTCTGCGCCAAGCCCCTTGGCTTTTCCCAATGCGGTTTGAATAGTTTGCCAGACGATATAAGCAAATAGCCAGACAATTTCCGTTTTGAGAAGAATGATCATTTGGCGGGAATTTTCATATTGCATTTTGGCGTTTTGCGGCGTAATGTGCCAGAGATAATTGTAGACATGCGGGTATCGGCTCAAAATGGTGAGTCCTATATAAATCACCAAACCAATCGCCGGCAATACCAATAAAGTGCTTTTGCCGCCCCAACCATCCGGCGCGCCGGAAATACTAAAATGCGTTGGGATTTCTTCGGGGAGACTCGACCAGTACCAAGCGATGAAAAAAATCATAGCCAAAATCCCGAGCGCGCCAAAGATATCGAGAGTGATCTCAAATGATGATCGAGGGAGATCGAGCACAGGCCTTGTCGTCGTTGTTTTATTCAAAAAGTTGCTCTTTCACTCTTCATCTTCTAGAAGGACTTTGCGCTCCAGACGCGTGATCGGCCAAATAACCGAAACACGTTCACGGTCTTTGGCAGAAAGATGTTCGTCGAGCAGCTTAAAAATGCGTTGCATGCGCTCGAATTCCGGCTGGCCATCGAAAGTGTCGGACGTAATCCAACCGGTTACTTTTCCGCTTTTAGTGCGCTCCAGCGCAATTGCACGAGGAGCAAACTCCTTCTCCAAAGCTTTCTTGACACGCACGGCTAATGTGGCCATTTGGTTGCTTCTAAAGCCCTAACGCAAGACGCAAAGCCTGATCAACATTCTGCATCATTCGTGGGATTAATTCTGCTACTTTTCCAATTATCAAATTCTTGTGGATGGTAAAGAGTTTATCCGCCTTGATTACCGAAGAGAGCTTCAATCTTGTTTGCCCGAAATCAGGATCGGTATCAAGAACCGATACATCGGTGGAGAAAAGCGGTTGTCCCAGATATCTCGTGACAAACGCAACAATCACATCATCTCCAAGCCGAGTATCAGGTGAGACAACCAAGGCTGGACGACGTTTTTGCCCGCTTAAATCGGTGAAGGGCAAAATGGTCAAGACGACTTCGCCGCGTTTCACGAATAGCGCTCCACAAGATCAGATTCGTTATAAATATCTTCATCTTCCAATATAAAGTCAAGTGCGCCACTGCGCAATGACGCCAGCATTCCCTCCAAAGTTCGCAGGTGATCTGGTTTAGGCTCGACGCCATATTGGCGCAAGAGTTCAGGAGCGTCGGCCAAAGAAGAAAGGTCAGCGGCCAAGGCAAAACCGGAGAGATCGATTTCGCCACGCCGGTAACGATCAACGGCTAAAAGTTCTTTGACAAGTAGTTGAATCGCTTCAGAGGGAAGCGCTGAAATTTGCGGGCGAACTTGTTCAACAGTCATGATATGTCCTTTTTTTATAAAACTACCACGCTGCAAAATCCAATGATGATGAGAATTGCTTGTAGCAGCTTCCGTCCAGACTGACAGTTTGGCTGCGACCGCGCTACGACAAATCCACCCAAACGCTTTTGCTCTGCGTGTAAAACTCGAAGGCTTCCATGCCGCTTTCGCGGCCGAAGCCGCTCATTTTATAGCCGCCGTACGGCATGGCGGCGTCGTAATTGTTGTAGGTGTTGATCCACACGGTGCCGGCTTTGAGGGCTTTGGCAAGGCGATGCGCTTTCTTGATATCTTTCGTCCAAATGGCGGCGGCGAGGCCGTACATCGTGCCGTTGGCAATCTTCAGCAATTCATCACCATCCTGAAAAGTGAGCGTGGCGAGCACCGGCCCGAAAATCTCTTCCTGCGCGATGGTTGAATTCGGCTGAACATTGTCGAAAATCGTTGGCTGATAAAAATAGCCTTTGC
>Ga0247727_10013897_pt1 | contig 13477 bp, 11 predicted proteins | sample WisWelCaveWW1625_FD_202498 | JGI IMG/M metagenome (GOLD analysis project Ga0247727, IMG submission 202498) | Biofilm microbial communities from Wishing Well Cave, Virginia, United States - WW16-25 | ecosystem: Environmental > Aquatic > Deep subsurface > Groundwater > Cave microbial mat | place... | reverse complement strand
GCATCAATACCGCTCCAGTAATAACTCTAATCGGAAGCAATCCAGTGAATTTGACTTTTGGTCAAATGTTTACGGACCCGGGCGCGACAGCTTTCGATAGTGAGGACGGAAATATAACTTCTAAAATAATTAAAACTGGTTCGGTCAATACGAACGCCGCCGGAACTTACACTCTTTATTACAACGTAAAAGATTTGCAGGGGCTTTCTGCCGCGCAAGTTACGAGAACGGTTATCGTCAAAAAAGCGCCTATCCCTGCTCCGACTGCCACTCTTACCGCCTTTCCTGCCGAAATTCAACATGGCGAATACTCTACCTTAAAATGGAATTCTACTAATGCGACAGCTTGCGCAAGTGAAAATTCTAATTTTTCTACTAACAACGCTACGTCCGGCACGAAAGTAGTTTCTCCAAAAGTAACTACTACGTACAAGATGACTTGTATCGGATTTGGAGGTAGTGTAAGAAAGGAAGCCACCATCACTGTCAGGAATCCAGCTAATCCAAGTGTTGATTTTAAAGCTACTCCTAATCCGGTAGATTACGGCACTGCGGCAACCCTTAGTTGGTCATCCAAGAATGCGACTGTCTGTGAAGCGAGCGGAGCTTGGTCTGGAAGCAAAGGTGTTTCTGGAACTGAATCCACTGGCAATCTAACCACTGAAAAAACTTATACTATTACTTGTAAAGGAATGGCGGGAACTATTCCAGCTCAAAAAACAGTTGTGGTAAAAGTAAACAGTCTGCCACCCCAAGCCTTGCCTGAAGTTGACCTTAAGGTAATTGATTTAGACGGTGACGAAGTTGATGGTCCGATAACCATACCTAATATCAATGATGGTGCTACTCTTACTTGGACATCAAAGAATGCAATTCGTTGCGAAACATGGAATGGATCAAATGGATGGAAAAATGCTAGAAACTGGAAGACATCCGGAGAATTCGAAACTGGATTCATGGAAGGCGGAAAAGTCTTCAAGATAACATGCTACAACAGCGCCGGTGCTTCAGCTACAGACTCTGTGAGAATTATTGTCGAAGCCAAGATCTGTCTACCGACTGCGACTTTAAGTTCTAGAATCAATAATATCAGCAGTATTGGGGGTTATGTACTAACATGGAATTCGACTCATGCTGATTCCTGCTCAAGTAATGATTTCGCGATAACAAACAATGCTGCATCCGGTAGAAAGACTGTTCACCCGACAAAGACTACAACTTACTCGATAGTGTGCACAGGGCCGGGAGGCAGTGTAAACGCTTCGACCACCATCATCATTGACTAATTAGCCGTGAAGTGTTAGATTCAAAATCTAAAGAGACTATGAATCAAAAAACAGGAATATCCACGTTGACATCTTTGATTCTACTTGTTGGAATTCTTGGTGTCACAAATAACGCAAAGATATATGCCGACCACGACCTGTTTTCGCCTACCGTCAATCTAACCGCCAACAACTCAAACCTGGATTATAATCAATCAACCATAATCCACTGGTATTCCCAAAATGCAATTTCTTGTTCGACTACCGGCGGAACCAATGGATGGGTAGGACACAGAAGCACGTCTGGCAGTTTCTACACGGGAAATTTGCGCAATACCGAAACCTATACCATAAGATGCACTAACAATCGCGGATTGCAAGCAAGTGAATCTATCACTGTATATGTGGATGAAAATAACAACGAGAAGCCAAAAGTAACCACATATGGGGCATCAGACATACAGAGTGATTCTGCAACCCTAAATGGATACGTAGACACCAACAGCCTCAGTGTTAGGAAATGGTTCGAGTGGGGCATCCGAAGCGGTTCTCTTGCGAACAAAACAAATAGGTCAAGCTATGGCTCCAGTTCACGCGATTTTGATGACACAATCTATAACCTTGATTCAAACACCACTTACTATTTCCGAGCGGTAGCTGAAAGTAGCAATGGCGACATCAGCTACGGAAGAAAATTGTCTTTCAGAACCGATGACGACAATCGCAATTATAATTATGACAACAATGAATGCGTCTATGGAAACTGCGCGCCGACTGCCATCACGACTTTGGTTTCGAACGTGAGCCAAACAAGCGCAAGACTAAATGGGCTCGGTCTACTCGGAGATTCCACCTACTCCGTTGGATATTTCGAATGGGGGATAACTCCATCGCTTGGAATAACAACTATGAGCAAAAATATAGGTGGAGGAGGATCAAGTCCTTTTTATGAAAACTTGTTTACTCTAACGCCAGGAACAATATACTACTACCGGGCTGTAACCACTAACCAATATGGAATTTCGCGCGGAGATATTACAAGTTTCAGAACTTTGAGTCCTTCTATTATAATAGATAACCCTCCTGTAGTTTATAGAAACACGACTGTGGTAACGAACACGGGAAGCGACACCAGGGTTTCTAAAACTTCTTCAGTATTCCTTAGTGTCAATCAAGATAAAGAAACAATAAGAAGGGGAAGCGTCATTGAGTATACCGTTAATTACAAAAATACATCGTCGAGAGACTTGAGGGATGTGATTCTTAGAATTTCCATCCCCAAAGAATTAGAATTTATAGAAACAAGCAGAGGGTATTTTGCTGACGAGAACAATGCCGTAGTAACAAACATAGATGACCTCAATCGACAGGAAGAAGGAAACGTGCTGATGGCAGTGAAAGTTACCAGTGACGCAGAAATAAATAAAATATTCGTAGTAACAGCGAACCTTGCGTATACTGTAGTCGAGACTAGTAATCAAGAAGAAATATTCGCCTATGCGAAGGGTATGGTAGAAAACGGAAATAACGCGGAGCTAGGAGCGCTAGCGTTCCTTTTTGGAGATGGATTTTTGCCAAAATCCTTATTGGGGTGGCTCCTGCTTATGCTATTGCTATCCCTAGTGATACTCGCTATAAGGAAGGCATATAGAGGCAATGGCGGGACAATGGTGGCACCCACGGAAGATCCTAATAAAATCCACCATTAAAAATTTGTATCCAATGCGAATAAATAAATATCTGGCCCTCAAAAAAATCTCTACCAGAAGAGGCGCTGACGAATTGATCAAGGAAAAAAAAGTTTTTATAAATGGCAAACTGGCATTATTGGGAAGCAAGGTAAAAGAAACTGATATTGTTGAAATAAGAGGGGTAAAAAATAAGGAGTGTGTGTATTTTGCTTATAATAAACCCACAGGAATCGAAACTTCGTCTCCGCGAAAAGAACTCTTCCCCTTAGGTAGGCTCGACAAGGCGTCATATGGACTTATCATACTTACGAACGACGGACGCATAACAGACCAATTGTTGAATCCAAAATATTTCCACGAAAAAGAGTACGTGGTAAAAACATCTAATAAGTTACGCTCTAATTTCAAACAAAAAATGGAAAAGGGGGTAGATATCGAAGGATATGTGACGAAAAAATGCAAGGTAAGTATTATCAATGATTTTACCTTTAAAATAACGCTCTGTGAAGGAAAGAAGCACCAAATAAGAAGAATGTGCTCTGCGCTTTTTCAAGAAGTTGCCGATTTAAAACGCGAAAGAATTATGAATATAAAATTGGGCAATCTGAAAGAAGGCGCTCTAAGAGAAATAAAAGGGGAAGAGAAGTCTGCGTTTTTGGATCAAGTACTAGGTAGTGCGATCGTATCTAATACACATCATCATACAAGCTAAAAGGGAATCCGATCACTTTTATCACATCGTGTAAAAATATCCAGTTTCTATTCTTGCAGTAATTTCGCATTATTTTAAAAGTTTTCCCGATCGTGATATAAGGCAACCAGACTAACGCGATGAAAAAAATTTCAAACATTTTCATATTAAAGCATAGTTTGGAACCGTTGACAAACAAACGAATATAGTCTATGCTTAAGAGACAAAGTAGGTGCGAAAAGAGTCGATTTCTCGAGTATATCTATTTGTAATTTAATAGTCTAATAAAAAATAAATGACTGGTACAATCAAAAAACTTGTAGCTGACAAGGCCTTCGGCTTTATCACTGGAGAAGGGCTGGAGAAAGATTTATTCTTTCACAAGAATTCTCTTGTTGGAGTTGCCTTTGAAGAATTGCATGAAGGTGATGCTGTTTCTTTCGAAACAGAAGAATCTCCAAAAGGTTTAAACGCTGTAAATGTGCAACGCGCTACTGTCGCGACTGCATAATCTTGGTATGACAACAAAAACCTCCGGTTTCGGCCGGAGGTTTTTGTTTTTAATTTATTTAATTAATCGCGACAAGCGAGATTTCTTGCGAGCTGCGTTGTTTTTTTTAATAACACCCCCCCTGGCCCCCTTGTCTATGATGGCGTAGGCTAGGCTTAGTAATAGGGCCGCCTTAGACTTATCTATTTTTGCAATCTTTTCGATTTTCTTGATTATATCTTTTATGGCTCGTTTGTGACGGTCGTTAAAGGCTTTCTTGCGCAGAGAAACTCTAATTGCTTTTTTGGCTGACTTTATTATCGGCATAAGTACAATATAGCAGAAAACCAAAAAAATACAACTGTACTAAAAAATCTCCGGAGGGATTTTTTAGTACAGATATTTTCTAATAAAATGTTTTAGTGATATGATTAATACATGATCGGAAGCATAAATGGAAAGATAATTTTAAGAACCGACAAATTCTTGATAGTTGAGACCGGTGGAATTGGCTACAAAGTAAACATAATACAAAATGCCGCGCCTGAAATAAAAAACGGTAAAGAAATATTCCTCTTCGTCCACACCCATGTGCGCGAAGACGCGCTCGACCTTTATGGATTTTTGAAACAAGAAGAATTAGAATTTTTCGAAATGTTGATAAATGTTTCCGGCATCGGACCAAGAGGAGCTTTGGGTATTTTAAGCGTTGCGTCGGTAGACACGTTAAAGAAAGCTATACTAACAGGAGATACGCCATACCTTACTAAGATTTCCGGCATAGGCAAAAAAACCGCAGAAAAAATAGTAATAGAGTTGCGAGATAAAATAGGAAAAGAAGGAGTAGACGCAACGGGCGCCTCTCTTCAAGACGAACTCGACGCGCTGGAAGCATTGAAATCTCTCGGGTATTCTCAACATGAATCGCGCGAGGTATTGAAAAAAGTACCTGTCGAATTAAGTACTAATGTAAAAATACGCGAAGCTCTAAAAATATTAGGCGGAAAATAAAACTATGCCGGAACTGCCAGAGGTGGAAACAACAGTAAGGGGTTTGAGAAGTAAAATAAGGGGACTTGTGGTAAGGGATGTATGGACCGACCTTCACACCAAGGACAAACGAAAGAAAGATTCAGTCTCGAATCCTCGATATTTTAAGCTGTTTAAAAAAGAAGTCAGGGGTGGAAAGGTCCTGTCGGTGGAGAGACGAGCCAAAAACATCTTGATAAATCTCTCAAATAAAAAAACCATTTTGATACACATGAAAATGACCGGACACCTGCTTTATGGCAAATATAAATCTGAAAAAAACACATGGCGACCTATCGATAAAATCAGTCCTCTTCATGATCCGTATAATAGATTTATACATGTTGTATTTTTGTTCTCAAATAAAAAAAGTCTGGCCTTCTCCGACGCGCGCAAATTCGGCAAAATCACTCTACTAGAATCAAATGCAGCGCATCGTTCCAAACATCTAGACAAGATAGGACCGGAGCCGCTCGAAGAATCTTTTGATTTCGAAGAATTTAAAAGCAGGCTATCGGGAAAACCAGGGGGGGAAATAAAAACCGTATTGATGGACCAAAGCGTACTGGCCGGGATAGGAAATATTTATTCCGACGAAATACTTTGGCGCGCCGGCGTACACCCAGAGAGGAAAGTTTCGAACATCAAAGAAAAAGAACTGAAACTCATATTCAGGGCTACAAAAGAAACATTGTCGAAGGGTATAGATCTAGGCGGAGATTCGATGTCAGACTATCGCAATATTGATGGCAGCCCCGGGAAATTTCAATTGCATCATGAAGCCTATAGACGCACGGGAGAAAAGTGCCGAAAGAAAGGCTGCGGCGGGACAATCCAGAGAAAAATAATAAACAGCCGCAGCGCGCATTTTTGCTCGACACATCAAAAGTAGAAACTTAAGATTCTAAATATTGAAAACTCTGAAGAGCAAAACTCCCAGCGCCACGGAAACATTTAAGGATTCTTTTCCGCCACGCATTGGAATCTCAGCGATTATGTCGCATCTGTTTAAAATATTTCGGGATATCCCGGACACTTCCGTGCCGACGACTAAAGCATTTTTCTTCCTCAATTTTATCTTTTTATAATCCACGGATTTTTTATCCTGCTCCAGACCAATGATTAAAAACCCCTCTTTCTTTAATTTGCCAATTACCGGCAAAATGTTTTTTTTATACTCCCACGACACGAATTCTTCCGCGCCCAAAGCGGATTTAGCCAAATCTCTTCTCTTTCTTCCGAAACGGTCAAGCGGGCAAGGTGTATAACCGGTCAGATAAATCTTATTTACGCTCGTGGCATCAGCAGTACGAAACATCGCGCCGACGTTTTCCACGCTTCTGATATTGTGCAGGATTAAAATATTTACTCTAAAAAAGTTTTGCTTGAACATCTTCGATTTTTTTCCCTTTTTTCGATTCTTCCTCTTTTTGCTCCGGTGAGGCAAATTTTTCGGTGTCAATTTTACGCAAGGCATCTTGAATTTTCTTGAAGCTTTCTTCAAACATTTTCATAACAGTGGTGCCTCGAAGCGCGGCGGCAGGATGAAGAATGGGTAGAATAAAACGCCCGCCCGTCTCAAACAGCTTGCCCTGGTCTCGCATTATCTTAGCCAGAGGCAAAAAATAATTCATGGAGAATCGGCCAAGCGGCACTATGATTTTGGGATCAATAATCTCTATCTGTCGGGCCAGATATGGCTTGTAAGCCGCTATCTCTCCTTCGCTCGGGTCACGATTCTCCGGCGGACGTCTTTTCACAATATTGGTAATGTACACGTCCTCCTCGCGCCAACCCAAGCCGCGAATATTGGTCCGGAGTAAATTGTCCGGCCCGTCCAACAAAAGGTCTCTTCTGCTGATCTTCGTTGAAACCGGGAGCTTCTCCGATGAAAAGCACGTCGCAATCCGGACTTCCTTCTCCGAAAACAAGATTGGATTCTTTAAGTGGCAAGTTTTTGTCATCCAGCATTTCTGATTTGAGTTTTTCAAGCTCGGTGATTTTGTCCATAAGGGAATTATATCAACAAGCGAGGAGCACAAGCAAACAAGTTTGCGTAATGTCCGAGTGCCGTTGATATTGATATATGGTAATCCATGTACCGCTTAACTTTGTTTTAAAAAACTTCTGGCACGAACTTTTTTATGATAAGTAATCGCGAATCTGTGGGCTTCGCTGTTGGCCAACAATATTTCTCTTTCGTATCTCTGAATGATTTTCCTGTCCCCCTTTATGCCAAGGGGCCTGTGTTTGTCGTCTTTCACCACGGAAACTATCGGGGTACTTATGTTTAACCTTGAGAGGATAGCTTGGGCCGCATTAAGCTGGGCTATTCCTCCGTCAACGACGATAATGTTGGGCAATGCCCACTCTTCGTGAGCCAAGCGGCGCTCTAGTATTTCGACAAGCGCGCCGGTATCATTGGCATTGCTTTGTGTTCTTATTTTGAATTTTCTGTATTCATTTTTTGCAATCTCGCCGTCCCCTATTACGATCATGACTCCAACCATGTCTTTGCCGCCCATATGAGCAATGTCGTAGGCTTCAATCCTAAATAACGAAGCCGACAATGAAATTTTTGTATCCGAGGGTCCCACTTTGCTTCCCTTAATGCGCCCAAAGAAGGGCGCAGAATCAAAAATTTTATTGTCGGCAAAATTATCTTTTATCAAAGCCACATCATTGATATGTTTTAACGCGAAAAGTTGTCTTTTTACCTCCCCCGCTTTTTCAAACTGATAAATTTTTGCATGTGTTTTCATTTCTTTTTCTAAATTTTTTAAAACTTGCTTTTTTCTGCCTGCAAAAAATAATTTAAGGTTTTTTATATTATTTTTGTATTGTTGGACACCTTCTACGTTTGAAATGTCGGGAACTAGATCCACCTGTTTATAGAATTTATAATAATTTTTTGATCTATCATCTAAGAATGGAAAAATCCGACGAATTATTTTCATCGCTTCGCGAAGCTGAGACCCATTGGTATAAGGTCCGTATACTTTGTCAAACATCGGGTGTTTGACATTCCTTCCTCTCAATACCAAAACTCTCGGCAGCAATTCCCGAGTAATACATACATAATTAAAACTTTTATCTGATTTTTCTTTTGTATTGTATCTCGGCTGGTGTTTTTTTATGAGTTCCGCCTCCAGGATGAGCGCCTCTAGAACACTGTCCGTTTCCTGCCAATTTATTTTGTCCGCTTTCGAAGTCAAGTCCGCAATAATCGGCCCCCGCATGTCAAAGAGTCTCTTTGACATATAGCTATTCAATCGCTCTCGGAGTGATGTAGCCTTACCGATGTAAAGTATTTTCCCCTCTTTCAGAAAAAAATATACTCCGGAGTTATCGGGAATTTTAACCTTTTTCAAGATATCTTTTTTCATAAAAATTATTCACGCAGAGCTTTTTTTAAATATTTGCCGGTGTAACTTTTAGCGTTATTCGCTATTTCTTCGGGCGTGCCTTTAGCCACCAGATTGCCTCCGTTTACTCCTCCCTCTGGACCAATATCTATGACATAATCAGAGCTTTTTATAACGTCAAGATTGTGTTCAATAAGGACGATAGTATTGCCTTTTGACACAAGTCTATTTAGTACTTCGAGAAGTTTCACTACGTCGTCATAATGTAAACCCACTGTTGGTTCATCCAACAAGTACATCGTTTTCTCCAAGTGCGGACGATAAAGTTCGCTAGAAATTTTGACACGCTGAGCCTCGCCGCCCGAGAGAGTCGTGGCGGGTTGACCGAGTTCCAAGTAGCCCAAACCGACTCCCATCAGTGTGTGTAAGCGATCAGATATGGCGGGGATATCTTTAAAAAACACCAACCCTTCTTCGACAGTCATATGTAAAACCTCGTATATGTTTTTTTTCTTGTATTTTACGGTTAGCGTCTCCTTGTCAAAACGTTTGCCATTGCAAACATCGCAGGTAACGTAAACAGTCGGCAAAAAATGCATTTCTACCGCAATCTGTCCATTGCCCTCGCAAGCTTCACAGCGTCCGCCTTTTACATTGAAAGAAAAACGATTCGCCTTCCACCCGCGCAAACGCGCATCCTCTGTGGTCGCGAATAAATCACGGATATGGGTAAAGGCGCCGGTATAGGTCGCCAGATTGGAACGCGGAGTTCTGCCTATGGGGGACTGATCTATTAAAATAGCGCGCGACAAATATTCGGTGCCGGAAAAAGAAGCGCAGTTGAAAACTTTGGCAGTGCGATATTTTCGCTCATAGTGGGCCTGTAGATTTTTGTATAAAATCTCGTACATAAAAGAACTCTTGCCGGAACCGGAGACTCCGGTGATGGATGTTATTACTCCAAGAGGGACATCAACATTCAAATTTTTTATGTTAAATATTTTTCCGCCCGCTATGCGCAATGCCCCTTTTCCATTACGACGTTTTTCTGGAATTGAGATCTTTGCTTCGTCTCTTAAGTAGGCAAGGGTTCTGGAACTATTTGGATTTTTCTTTGCTGTCAATAACTCTTCGAGCCAACCAGAAACAATAATTTCGCCTCCGTGTACTCCCGCTTTCGGTCCAATATCGACGATATAATCAGATGCATAGATAGTATCTTCATCATGCTCAACGATTAAAATCGTATTACCCAAGTCACGCAGATTTTTTAGAGTCTTTATTAGACGATCGTTATCGCGTTGATGAAGACCTATGGTAGGCTCGTCTAAGACGTACAAGGCGCCGACCAGCCGAGAGCCGAGCTGGGATGCCAACCTGATGCGCTGCGCTTCCCCGCCTGAGAGAGTGTTGGCCTTGCGAGAAAGTTGTAGATAGTCGAGCCCGACATCCAACATGAACTGCAAACGCGCTTCAATCTCGCGAACTACCGGAAGAGATATTTCTTTTTCTTGCTCAGAAAGTTTTAAGGTCTTGAAGAATTCCGCAGCATCCGCAATTGAAAGAGAGGAAATTTCTAAAATATTTTTGCGCTTGTTTCCCGCGCTGATAAAAACATTTAAAGCTTCGGGGCGCAATCGCGCTCCGTGACATGCGTCGCAAGGCTCCTCTCCAAAAAAATGTTTCGAACCCAGACCATTGCACACAGGACACGCCCCATAAGGAGAATTGAAGGAAAAAAGTCGAGGCTCTATTTCCGGAAAAGAAAAACCGTCGTTTTTGCAGGCGAATTTTGCCGACATGACAAATTCCTCCTGTCCCATAGAAACAGTAACCAATCCGTCAGACTCAAGAAGCGCTCGTTCGAGGGCTTCGGAAAGCCTCGCTCGGTTGTCATCTTTGGTGCTGGAAAATTCGTGCACCTTGAAGTGATCAATTAAAATGTCTATGTTGTGGGCCTTATTTTTGGACAAAACTATTTGTTCACGTAATTTTTTCATTACCCCGTCAAGACGAATTTCAGAAAAACCCTTGCCGAGTAGGTCGTAAAGAAGCTGGTAATATTCTCCCTTGCGACCGCGAACGATGGGAGAAAAAATATTTATTTTCGTTTCATCCCACCCCACCCCCATCACCGATTTTTTATTTTTCTTCCCGAGATTTTTAATTTTTTCCAAGACAAAATTCAATATCTCCTCGTTGGAAAGTTTCCTGATTTCCTCTCCGCAGGTAGGACAATGCGGATGCCCGATACGCGCGTACATCACGCGCAGATAGTCGTATATCTCGGTAATAGTCGCCACCGTCGAACGCGGATTGTTGGAACGAGATTTCTGGTCGATGGAGATAGCTGGGGAAAGCCCAGCGATCTCATCCACATCGGGTTTGGGCATTTGGTTCAGAAACTGCCTTGCATAAGAAGAAAGCGACTCCACATATCGCCTCTGTCCTTCGGCAAAGATAGTGTCGAAGGCAAGGGAAGACTTGCCTGAGCCAGAGACTCCAGTGATGACCACCATGCTATTTCGCGGCATCTCGACATTTATATTTTTCAAATTATGGGTCCTGGCTCCTTTGACTATTATTTTACTTTCGTGGTCTTTTTTCATATTTTTTCCTTTAAAACTAATATCTCATCCCGCAATATCGCAGCCGTTTCGAAGTCCAATTCTTTTACCGCCCTATTCATTTCCTTTTCTTTTATTTTGACTATTTTTTCGTAGATTATTTTATTTCGTTCTTCGTCGGAAAGTGAAAGGTTTTTGATGGAATCTGATTCATTTTTTCCTTTGTTACTTTTCTCTTTTGCAAATACTTTTTTAAAAAGCTCTATGTCGAGAGAGAGTTCTGCATTTACTGCCTTGCTATGTTCGCTCTCTAGCTCTTCTGTGATATCTTTTATATTCTTAGAAATTGTTTTCGGGGTTATCCCATGCGCCTTGTTATAAGCAAGCTGGACATTTCGGCGACGGGTCGTCTCCCCTATTGCCCGCTCCATCGAACCTGTAAGGTGGTCAGCATATAAAATGACCTTACCCTCCGAGTTGCGCGCAGCGCGCCCGATGGTTTGAATTAATGAGGTATCCGAACGCAAAAATCCTTCTTTGTCGGCATCAAGTACTCCTATGAGCGCCACCTCCGGCAAATCGAGCCCCTCGCGAAGAAGATTTACCCCAACCAATACATCAAACCTTCCTTTACGGAATTCAGTTAGAATTTTTATTCTATCTAGAGTTTTGATATCACTGTGTAAATATTCCGCTTTGATTTTTTTACCTGTCCCGAGCGCGGTCGAGGGATCTTTTAGATAAAGCGAAAGGTCCTCGGCCATTTTCTTAGTAAGCGTAGTGGCAAGAACGCGAAAACCTCTCTTAATTGTTTTTTCTGTTTCTTCTATAAAGTCAGCAATCTGGCCTTTGTAGTGTTCTTTTTCGCTCACTGGTCTAACATAAATCTCAGGATCTACCAGTCCGGTAGGGCGTATTATTTGCTCTACTACCTGCTCGCTTTGAGTACGTTCTTGTTCGGAGGGAGTGGCGCTGGTGTAAATAACAGACCCAATTCTCTCACTAAACTCTTCGTATTTCAAAGGCCTGTTGTCTTTCGCTGAAGGCAAACGAAAACCGTACTCTACCAAAGTTCTTTTGCGCGAAGCGTCTCCGGCATACATGCCTTGGAGCTGGGGCAAAGTAACGTGTGATTCGTCAATAATAGTTAAAAAGTCAGCGGCAAACGGTAATTCTCTGTGTGGAAAGTACGAAAGCAGGGTTTCTGGCGGTTCACCCTCACTCTTCCCCGACAAATGTCTGGAATAATTTTCTATCCCACTACAATAGCCGACTTCTTTTATCATCGCCAAATCGTAATTAGTGCGGCGTTTTATGCGCTCGGCTTCTAGTAGTTTTCCTTCTTTTTTAAATTTATTCAGCTGTTGGGTTAATTCTTTTTTTATCTCTACCAGTGCTTTTTTCTTTTTCGTATCTTCGGTAATAAAATGTTTCGCTGGAAAAATAAAAATACTCTTTTCTTCTTTAATTACTTTGGAAGAAATCGGGTCGATCTTCTTAATATTCGAGACCAAGCCGTCGGGCATCTCAATCTGATACATAAAAGTTTCGGATATGGGCATAATTTCTACCCTAGAGCCAATAGACCGGAAAGTTCCCGGGTTTAAATCTGAATTGGTGCGTTCAAAATGAATTTTTATTAATTTTTTCATTAAGACCATCCTATCCATCTTCATACCAACTTCGAGTTTTAGATTCACCTTTTCATATTCTTCAGGAGAACCCAATCCATAGATACAAGACACTGAAGCGACAATGATGACATCTCGCCTAGTCAAGAGCGCTTGTGTCGTCGCATGACGAAGTCTGTCTATCTCTTTGTTTATCTGCGCATCCTTTTCGATGTAAGTATCAGATATGGGCATGTACGCTTCGGGCTGATAATAATCGTAATAGGAAACAAAATAATGCACCGCGGCATCTGGAAAAAATTCCCGAAACTCGGAGGCAAGTTGGGCGGCAAGTGTTTTATTGTGAGCTATGACAAGTGTAGGTTTACCCCATTTCGCTATGACGTTGGCTATAGTGAAAGTCTTGCCCGTACCCGTGGCTCCGAGTAATGTTTGTTTATTCATTCCTTGTTCTAGGCCCTTCAAAAGCTCTGAAATAGCCTTAGGCTGATCGCCTGCTGGCTTAAAGAAGCTATTTAACTTGAAAATATGATTGGGTATTTGAGGGTGGGTCGGCATTGTTTTTAAAAAATAAACGTTTTTAATTTTATCATTTTTTGCCAAAAGCTACTATTTAATACTACGGAAGTTCAAGAAATAATTGCAACACTTCAAGTAAAATTGAAGAATGCGAAAATCATCGAAAAACAAAAGGTTATTTGAAAGAATTAGTTTTAAGGAAAGAGTGATCATTGAAAACAGGTATTGT
>Ga0247727_10013896_pt1 | contig 13480 bp, 9 predicted proteins | sample WisWelCaveWW1625_FD_202498 | JGI IMG/M metagenome (GOLD analysis project Ga0247727, IMG submission 202498) | Biofilm microbial communities from Wishing Well Cave, Virginia, United States - WW16-25 | ecosystem: Environmental > Aquatic > Deep subsurface > Groundwater > Cave microbial mat | place... | reverse complement strand
GCGAGGAGAAGGTGCCGCTTTATGCCAGTGCGGGCATTCCGGAAATGTGGCTGGTGAATCTGTCGGAGGCGGTTATCGAGGTTTATTCGAACCCGGTGGACGGGGTTTATTCCCCCGTTCGGCAGGTAGCGCGCGGCGGCGTGCTGGACGCCGCGTCCCTTCCGGGGTTGTCCATTCGTGCAGCGGATATTTTAGGGCGGTGATCTCCATGCAAGTGGCAACGCGGCATTTTAATGTGGCGGAATATTACCAGATGGCCCGGGCAGGCGTGCTAACCGAGGACGAGCGCGTGGAGCTGATCCGGGGAGAGATTGTCGCCATGAGTCCGATTGGAAGCCGCCATGCGGCGTGGGTCAACGGGTTTCACCTGTGCCTGAGCCAATGGGCAGAGAGACGCTTCGTCGTTAGCGGCCAAAACCCAATTCATCTGGACGATCATTCGGAGCCGCAGCCGGATATTGCGGTACTGAAGCCGCGAGGCGACTTTTATGTCGACGCACACCCCACACCCGAAGATGTCCTGTTGCTCATTGAGGTCGCCGACACTTCTCTGGGATATGACCGCGAGGAGAAGGCACCGCTTTACGCCAGCGCGGGCATCCCGGAGATGTGGCTGGTCAATCTGCCTGAGGGGGTCATTGAGGTTTATGCGAACCCGGTGGACGGGGTCTATTCTTCCGTCCGGCAGGTGGCACGCGGGGGTGTGCTCACCTCCGCGTCCCTTCCGGGGCTGTCCATTCGTGTCGAGGACATTCTGGGCTAACGTGGAGGGTTGATACATGGTTCAGGTTCGGATTCCGACGCCGTTGCGGAAATTGACGGGTGGCGCGGGTGAGGTCACGGCCGAGGCCGCAGACATAGCCGGTTTGCTCGACGCGCTGGATCGGGCCTATCCCGGCCTGAAGGAGCGCCTCTGCGACGAAGCGGGCGCGCTGCGCCGGTTTGTGAATATTTACGTCAACGAGGACGACATCCGGTTTCATCAGGGCGTCGCCACGGCGATCAAGTCGGGCGACGAGGTCTCCATCGTCCCGGCCATCGCGGGTGGCGCGTGATGGTTCGCCCTTCGACAGGCTCAGGGTGAACGGTTTTAGGCTTTGTTTGTTATCGTCAACGTCATCATCAAGGAGACTACCCGTGGCACATTTGAAGGTTCATGTCAGTTTTCCGCCGGAGAAGGTGACCGAGGCGGTCATCTACCAGATCGGGCACGAGTACAAGGTCGTCACCAACATTCGCAAGGCCGACGTGACCGACAAGACCGGCTGGATCGACCTTGATCTCTCCGGCGAGGCCGCCGAGATTGAGCGCGCCGTCGAGGGCCTCAAACAAAAAGGGGTGTCGGTCTCCCCGATTGAGCGCGACGTCATCGAGTAACGAAGGGTCGTGCTTCGACAGGCTCAGCACGAGCGGAAGCCTTATCAACGCTTTCAATCTGATGACCGCTCATCCTGAGCCGATCGAAGGATGCAGGGTGGGTTTGTGCAACAGGCGCTTAAGCCTCTGAAGATGCCGACCCAGATCTCGACCTTCGCGCGGTTGTTCTCGGCCTTTCCGGTTTCGGCGGGTGACAAAATCGTGGTCGCCGTCTCCGGTGGTGCCGATTCGATCTGCCTGCTTCATCTTCTGCTGCGGCTTTCTGCCGACGCTGGCTTCACCTTGCATGTCGCCCACCTCAACCATCAATTTCGACCTGAAGCCGACCTCGAAGCGCAATTCGTCGCGGGCCGCGCCGCGCTCTGGGGCCTTCCGGCGACCATCGCATCGCAGCCGGTCGGCGCCCTGTCGAAGGCCGCCGGTTTCTCCAAACAGGCGGGGGCGCGCCATTTCCGTTATCGTTTTCTTCAGGAGACGGCCGCGCAGGTCGGCGCCCGATGGATCGCCACGGCGCACACGGCGGACGATCAGGCCGAGACGTTTCTGATGCGCCTGTTGCGGGGCGCGGGGCGACGGGGGTTGGCAGGGATTCCAGCGATGCGCGATGGCGGCCTCATCCGACCGATGCGCCATCTCCATCGCGAAGAGATCGTCGCCGAACTGCGGGGGGAAGGGATCGACTGGGTCGAAGACCCATCCAACCAAACGCCCGTCTACCTGCGCAACCGGATTCGGCACAACCTGTTGCCACAGTTGGAAAAAGAGAATCCGAACATCCGCGCCGGCCTCTGTCGGCTGTCGCAGTTGCTGCGGGACGAGGACGATTGGATGACGCAGGAGACGGTGCGGCAGATGTCCCAGATCGCCACCTGTACCGCCGACCGGGTGACATTCGACGCGGGGCAACTGAACCATCTCCATCCGGCAATGCAGCGGCGGGCGCTTCGGTGGGGCATGGGGAAATTGACGCAATCGACACAATCGACGCCGGAAGGCATTGCGTTCGATCAGATCGAAACACTGCGAGGGATGATTGCAGGTTCGCCCGGCGCAATGCGTCACCTGCCGTTTGGCCTGGTTGCGGAACGAGGGGCAGAGACATTGGTTCTCGGACGGCGAAAGCCAGCGGAGTCGCCCGAACCGTCCGAGGTCATTCTCAACCCGCGCGACGGGGTGATCGACTCCGCAACATGGCAGATACGGCTGGTCTGCTCCTATCTCGACGAACAACCTGCCCCGCCATTTTCTGCGACGGGAACCCGAATGCGCGGCGTCTTTGACGCGGACAAAATGCCATCGCCGCTGACCCTGCGCGGCTGGCGAGATGGCGACAGATTTGTCCCCACCGGCATGACGGGCCACAAGAAGCTGCAAGACTTTTTCATCGACGCGAAAATCCCGCACGCGGCGCGGCGCTCAATCCCGCTGCTCACCGCCGCTGGCGTCGTCGTCTGGATCATCGGACATCGGCAGGATGCGCGGTATCAGGCAACACCCGCCACGCGCCGGTGGCTGGTGATCGACGCTGGGCCATTTGTATTCGACGGAGGCGTCATCGGATGAATGTTTTTGTCATCGGCGGCGGGGGTCGGGAAGATGCCCTCATCTGGAAATTGAAACAAAGTCCGCGTGTGGGGAAAATCTTCTGCGCGCCTGGCAACGCCGGGATCGCGGCACGGGTGGAGACGGTCGATATCGCCGTCGGCGACGTCGGTGCCCTGCTCCAATTTGCAAAGAGCGCGCGGATCGATCTGACGGTGGTGGGGCCGGAGCAGCCGTTGTCGCTCGGCATCGTCGATGCGTTTGAGGCGGCGGGGATGCGCATCTTCGGCCCCCGCGCGGCGGCGGCGCAGATCGAAGCGAGCAAGGCGTTTTCCAAACGGTTGATGAAAAAATATGGCATCCCGACTGCGGATGCCGAAGTCCTCCCGCTGGATGAAGTCCGACGGCGGCTGTCGTCCCTCTCCTTCCCAATCGTCCTGAAGGTCGATGGCCTCGCCAGCGGCAAGGGGGTGGTGATCGCGCAGGACGCCGCCGAGGCCGCCTGCGCGTTGGCCATGTTTGAGTCGTTCGGTGCCGCCGCAGGGCAGATTGTCGTTGAGCAATATCTGACCGGCGCGGAAGTGAGTTTCTTCGTCCTGACCGACGGGGAAACCGTCATCCCGCTCACCTCCGCCGAGGATCACAAGCAGATTTTCGATGGCGATCGCGGCCCCAACACCGGCGGGATGGGGGCGATCTCGCCCTCGCCCCGCCTGACCCCCGCCCTGCAAGCCGACGTGATGGCCCGAATTGCCCGGCCAACGATTGCAGCGCTCGCCGCCGAGGGCGCCCCCTATTGCGGTGTTTTGTATCTTGGGTTAATGCTGACCGCCGACGGGTCATTCGTGCTGGAGTACAACGCCCGATTCGGCGATCCGGAGGCACAGGCGATCCTGGTGCGGCTTGAAACAGACCTCGTTGATCTCATCGACGCCGCGCTCGACCGGCGTCTCGACACCACAACGATCCGATGGCGGGATGACATTTCGGTCTGCGTGGTACTCGCCGCTGCGGGTTATCCCGCCCTGCCGCGAACGGGAGACGCCATTTCTGGGTTGGATCAGGTCGGGGATTCGGATATCGCCGTCTTCCACGCCGGGACGACGATGCAGGACGGCCGGTGCGTGACGAGCGGCGGCCGGGTCTTGGGCGTCACGGCATGGGGGCCATCGGTCGATGCCGCCCGCCGCCGCGCCTACGCCACCGTCGATCGACTCCATTTCGACGGGAGGCAGTATCGTCGGGACATCGGCCTGCGCCGCTGAGGGTCGTAAAAGCCGGAACTGGCGGTTCATCTTTATCAAACAAGTGGAGATTTGAGATGACGAAACAACGGTTGGCGATTGGGGCGGTGGCCCCTGATTTTAATCTCCCCGGCGTCGATGGGCGCGAGTTGCGCCTGTCGGCGTTGACCGACCCAGCGGTCGTCGTGGTGCTCTTCACCTGCAACCACTGTCCGTACGTGCAGGCGTATGAGGAGCGTCTGATCGCCCTCCAGCGTGATTTTTCCAGTCGGGGCGTTCAGCTGGTGGCCATCAACGCCAATGAAACGGAAAACTATCCGGAAGACGATTTGCCGAACATGATCCGCCGCGCCGAGACCCAGGGATTCAACTTCCACTATCTCCGCGACGAAACGCAGGCCATCGCCGACGCCTACGGTGCCCACTACACGCCGGAGGTCTTCCTGCTCGACGCCGACCGACGGCTGCGCTACACCGGCTGCATCGACAACAACTGGCGGTCGCCCGCAGAGGCCACCGTCCACAACCTGCGAGACGCCATTGATGCGGTCCTGGCGGGCCAGACCCCGGCGATGCCGGAAACGCAGGCCATCGGCTGCACCATCAAATGGGCCAAGGGGTAGATGGGCACCGCCCAACCGGCCGCCGTCGCAGACATCGCGCCACGTCATCGCATTTCCCTTTCACGCTGTTGCGTCAGACGGCGTTCTTGATCTTGCCTGCGGCGGTTTCGGCGGGGACGAGCGTGGTGAGGACGCGGACGATTTCGCTGTAGATCGTTTTCCAGTCGGCGGCGGTGAGGTCGATTTCGAAGGCTGCGCTGGAGATAAAGCGGATGCGCCGCCTGAATTGTCGCGTCAACGGCTCGGGGTCGCAGCTGGCGGTTTGCGACGTGGGGTCGACGACAAACGTCAGCGCGTCGTCCTTTTGGACGATTTTTAAGACCTGCGCCGACTGGGCCATCTGCCGGATTCGCATCAGGTCGAGCAGTCGCGCGGCCTCTTCTGGCGGCGGGCCAAAGCGATCGCCCATCTCCGCTGCCATCTGCTCGACCTCCTCCAGGCTCCGAAGATCAGAAATCCGCTTGTAGAGCGTGAGCCGCTGCCAGGCCTCCGAAACATAGGTGTCTGGAAGATAGGCCGGGGCCTGGAACTGGATCGTGAGCATCGGCGGTGGCGCGGCCGCGGTTCCCCGCAGCTCGCCGACCTTTTCCTGAATCATCTTCATGTAGAGATCGAAGCCGACGGCGGCGACATGGCCCGACTGTTCCCCGCCGAGGAGGTTGCCCGCCCCGCGGATTTCGAGATCGCGCGCCGCCACCTGAAAGCCCGATCCCAAGTCCGTAAACTCCTGAATCGCTCGCAGCCGCTGCCGCGCATCGTCGCTCAGAATCCGCTCCTCCTGCACGAGCAGATAGGCGTAGGACTGCTCGCCGCACCGCCCCACGCGCCCGCGCAGTTGGTAGAGTTCGGCGAGGCCAAAATGGTCGGCGTTGTTGATCAGAATCGTATTGGCCGACGGGATGTCGATGCCCGATTCGATGATCGTGGTGGTCAGCAGTAGCGTGTACTCCTTCTCGACAAACTTCAAAATAACCTCTTCGAGCATCTGTTCGCGCATCTGGCCATGCGCGATGCCGATCTTCGCCTCCGGGATCAGTTCGGCCAAATATCGGCCGAGCACTTCAATATTGTGGACGCGGTCGTGGACGAAGAAGACCTGTCCGCCGCGCACCAATTCGCGGAAGACCGCCTCGCGGATAATCACCGGATCAAACGGCGCGATCGTCGTCTGAATCGGCAGCCGGTCGGCCGGCGCGGTCTCGATGACCGACAGATCGCGCACCTGCGCCACCGCCATCTGGAGCGTGCGCGGGATCGGCGTCGCGGTCAGCGTGAGGACATCGACCGTGCTGCGGAGCGTCTTGAGCCACTCCTTGTGACGGACGCCGAACCGGTGCTCCTCGTCGATCACGACCAGCCCCAGGTCGCGGTAGACCACATCTTTTTGCAACAGGCGGTGGGTGCCGATGAGAATATCGACCGTTCCCGCGCGGGCGTCGGCGACCACCGCCTTCTGTTCGGCGGCCGTACGAAACCGGCTTAATACCTCCACCCGCGCCCCAAACGGGGTAAACCGTTTTGTAAACGTGTGATAGTGCTGATGGGCCAAGAGCGTGGTGGGGGCGATGATGGCGACCTGCCGATGATCCATCACGGCGCAAAAGGCCGCGCGCATCGCGACCTCCGTCTTTCCAAAGCCGACATCGCCGCAGACCAGTCGATCCATCGGCCGCTCCCGCTGCATGTCGGCTAGCACCTCCTCAATGGAGCGGGCCTGGTCGGGCGTCGGTTCGTACTCGAACGCTGCGGCGAAATCGTCCATCGCCGTTTCGTTTGCCGAAAACGAATTGCCCTGGATCACCTGCCGCTCGGCGTAGAGTTTCAGAAGCGGCTCCATCATCTCATCAATCTGCCGCTTCGCCTGCGCTTTTGCCTTCGCCCACCTTGTGCCGCCGAGCCGGTCGAGCGCGGCCGGCGCCGCCGCCGACCCGACATATCGCTGCACCAGATGGAGCGCGTCCATCGGCACGTAGACCTTGTCGCCACCGGCATATTCGATCACAAAAAAATCGGCCGACTGTCCGGTCTCCGTCTCCCGCTGTCGAACGGCGATCTGCCGCAGGCCGACGTACCGCCCGATGCCGTGGTGAATGTGAACCACGAAGTCGCCCGGCTTCACGTCGTGAATCGAACTGATCAGGACGCCAGCCACACCGCGCGACCGCCGGTGCAGCCGCGCGGCGATACGACCCGTCAATTCCTCTTCGGTGAGGACGATCCATTTTTCATGGGGAAGGGTGAACCCGGCCGATAGATCGCCGACCACAATTTGAACGGATCTCGCCGGAGCCGCCGTCCCCGCCGTCCAGGGTGTCCACGAAATGTGGTGATCGGTGAAGAGGCGGCCAAGGTGGTCGATCCGGCTTTCGTGACGAACGACGACCTGCACCGCGTGATCGCGGGAGAGCAGCCGCAACCGCTCCAGGGCCTCTGCGACCGGCTGGCCCGGACGGCCAAATCCGAGGGAGGGAATCGTCCGCGAATCGTAGACACAGCGCCGGACGCCCGGCGCGTTTGTCAGCACCAGATGTTCCATTTCGATGGTGACGTGGCGCGCGGCTGCGGCGTTCAAATCGTCGATGGAAAGGTAGAGGTCGGGCCGGGGCTGATCGCGCCGCGCGGCGAAAAGTTTGCCATCTTCCACCCGCCGCTCGAACCGCTCCGCTTCGTTCTGCACGGCCGTCGGTTCGTCGATGACCCAGAGCGCCGACGGGGAGAGATAGGTCAAGAAGGGAACCTGATCCGGGGCATCCGCCGCCTCACGACCGTGGATGATTTCCACCGATGTGAGCTCTGAAAGCGACCGCTGCGATTCCGGATCGAACGCCCGAAGCGACTCGATGACCTCTCCGAAAAACTCCACCCGAACCGGATGCGGTAGCGCGGGCGAGAAGAAATCGACAATGCCGCCCCGGACGGCGGCATCGCCCGGCTCCGCCACCAGATCGACCATCCGGTATCCCTGGGCGTCAAGCGATTCGACCAGCGCCTCCCGTCCGAGCCGCTGTCCCTGCTGGATCAGGAGGGCTTCCTTCAGGAGCAGCGACGGGGCAATCACCTTTTGTAAAACGGCGTCGATCGACGTAACCACGCAGGGCCGATCATCCTGCGCCAGATGATGCAACACCGAAAGACGCGCCCCGACGCGATCGGCGCGGGGCGCGGTCGGCTCATAGGCGAGAACGTCCCAGGGCGGAAAGAAGAGAAGCGCACGGTCAATACCCTGCGTCTGAAAAAAGAGGGAGAGATCGGCATGAAGCCGCTCGGCGGCGGGTTGTGACGACGCGACGGCACAGAACGAATATCCGCCCCCCGCAAGGTGCGCAAGAAAAACGGCCTCAGCCGACCCTTCCAGGCCACTGACCTTGACCCTTCGCGTGCCTGCGGCAATGGCGTCGAGTGCATCTTTGAAAAGAGTGGAGGGTGTCATGTCAAACGAGTGGGGGCCGGGGGGATTCATGGTGCGACTGGCCGACATCCTACCACGACGGCAGAGATCATCGGAGTCGCAGTCTGCCCTGCCCCACTTCCGCGCGATCCGGTCGGTATGCTACTGATACCCGTCGGTTTTCTACGGCGGCGCACTGCAACATGATGCCGCCCGAAGTGAGGACGCCACTGTGGATAAGAATAGGTTTCGTTTCCTTCATGCCGCCGATGTCCATCTCGACAGCCCGCTTACCGGGCTGGATCGGTACGAGTCGGCGCCCGTCGAGACCATGCGCGGCGCCACGCGACGCGCCTTTGAAAATCTTGTCGATTTGGCGATGAGCGAAGCGGTCGCGTTCGTCCTGCTCGCAGGCGACCTCTACGATGGCCCCTGGAAGGACTATCAAACGGGCCTCTTCTTTGTGGCGCAGATGGCGAAACTCCGCGAGGCGGGGATCCTCGTGTTCATCGTTGCCGGAAACCACGACGCGGAAAGCCAGATCACGAAAAGCCTGCGCCTTCCGGACAACGTCCATCTCTTCTCTACAAATAAACCCGAAACGCGCCTTGTCGAACCGTTTGGCGTTGCGATCCACGGGCAGGGCTTCGCGACCCGTGCGGTCACCGACGATCTCGCCGCCGCCTATCCGGTGGCAGACGCCAGCCACTTCCACATCGGCCTACTCCACACCAGTCTCGACGGACGCCCGGACCACGCGCCCTACGCGCCGACATCGACGCAGATTCTCGCGCAGAAGGGCTACCACTACTGGGCACTGGGCCACGTCCACAAGCGGGAGGTCGTGTCGAAAGACCCCTGGATCGTCTTCCCAGGTAACCTGCAAGGTCGCCGCGCGAGTGAGGTCGGGCCAAAGGGATGTGTGCTCGTCACCGTTGAGGACAGCGCTGTCATTAACGTCGAACAGCGCCATGTTGACGTGATGCGCTGGGCCGTCTGCCGCGTGGCGGTCGATGGGGCGACGACGACAAGCGACCTGCTGGACCGCGTCGCGCGTTCGCTTACGGCAGAAGCCGATGGCGCGGATGGCCGTGCGCTAGCGGTCCGTGTCGAGGTGACCGGGCCTGTGTCCTGCCACGATGAAATCGCAGCCAACCCGAACCGCTGGACACAGGAAGTCCGCGCGCTGGCGACCGGGGTCTCTTCCGCCGGTATCTGGATCGAGAAGGTCCGTTTTTCGACTGCTCGGCCGATCGACCTGGCGGCGCTTGCCGCACGGGACGACGCGCTGGGGAGTTTCCTGAACGATCTGGTGTCAGGCGGCCCAGACGAAACCACCGCGTTGCAAAACGCGCTTGCCGACATTCGGCGTGCGCTGCCTCCGGAGTTGTTTTATGGGGACGATGCGATTGATCCGCACGCGCCGGAGACCTTATCCCTGCTGATCGCAGAAGCACGAGAGATGCTTCTTGCGCGGATCGCCCGCGAGGGAGGCCCGCCGTGAAAATCCTCGAACTTCGACTCACGGCATTCGGCCCGTTCCGCGGGCGGAATCTTGATCTGCGTGCGGGGAACCACGGACTGCATGTCATCTTTGGCCCAAACGAGGCGGGGAAGAGTTCGGCGCTTCGCGCCCTGCACGCCCTCCTCTACGGCATCCCGACGCAAACAAATGATGCGTTTCTGCATTCCTACGACGCACTTCGTATTGGTGGATGGCTGCGCCACTCCGACGGGACAGAGATTAATTTCGTCCGCCGCAAGGGGAGCAAAAATACGCTACTTAGCCCGGACGGAACGTGGCTGAATGACCACGCGCTGGATCGTTTTCTGGGCGGCGTGGGACCGGAGCCGTTTGGGATGTTCTGGGGGATCGACCACGGACGTCTCGTGCAGGGGGGCCGGGAGATACTCGACGGTAAGGGCGATCTGGGCGAGAGCCTCTTCGCGGCGGGATCAGGCGCGGCTCACCTTCGGGCGCTTCGCAAGAATCTTGAGGAAGAGGCCGAAACATTCTTCAAACCGGCCGGGAGGAGTCTCCCCTTCAATCAGGCGGTCAAGCATCTCAAGGAACTCCGCGATGCCGAGAAGAAAGCGACCGTGTCGGCCAGCGAGTGGATGCGTCTGGATGCGGATGAGAAGGAGGCTGACAAGCGGGTTACAACGCTCGCAGGGCAGATACAGTATCTCGGCCGAGAGAAGTCGCGCCTCGAACGGCTGAAGCGCGTCCTACCACTTCTCGCCGAACGAGAAGAGACGCATCGCCGCCTTGCCGATCTTGGGGACGTTGTCCCGCTCGCCACCGACTTCCCAAAGCGACGGCAGGATGCAGAGACGGCGCTCTACCTGGCAGAACAGCATCTCAAGCGCCTGACGGAAGCACTCCAGGGGCAGGCGCAGATCGTCACGAACCTCGGTGAGACGCCTCCGCTGGTTGCGGAGGCAGATGCCGTTAACGGCTTCTACAAGTACCTCGGGATCCATCGCAGGGCACGCATAGATCGCCCCAAACTCGATCTCCAGCGCAGCGAGCAACGCACGCGGGCGACGCACCTTCTGGCTGATCTACGACCCGATCTTGGCATCGATGCTGCGGAGACGCTGCAGCCCTTCGTCAGTCGTCGTACCACCATTCAGAAACTTGCGGGAGAGCGCGCGGGGTTGGACGAACGCGTTACGTCGGCACGCAGTCTGAATAAAAAGGCGCAGGAACAGTCCGACGCCCTGGCACGCGAAGCCGCCTCGCTGCCGCCCCAGCGAAACGCGGAAAGCCTGGACGCAGTCATCAAAGCCGTCAGACGTCGTGGTGACGCCGAAGCGGAGCAAGAGAAGGCGGATCAATCCATTAAGCGGATGGTGGTCCAACGTGACGCCGCGCTGGAAAATCTCCGTCTCCCTGCGTCGGTGATCTACCGTCTCAAAGAAATCCACGTGCCGACCGCCGCCACGATTGCCGATTTCGAGCAAAAGGCCAAAGACCTTGATCAGGCCACCCGCGCGGCAAAGGCCGAGGACGAACGCCGCATCAAGAAGACCCGCGAATTGGACGCGAAGATTGAGACCCTCCGCACCCAGAAGGCCGTCCCGACGGAGGCGGATCTTGCCGAGGTACGGACGCGCCGTGATCGCGCATTCGATCTTCTTCGTGACCGGTGGGAGAATGACCGCGACGTGGTGGCCGAAGCGCGCGAACTTCTCGGCGAGGGAAATCTCATTGACCGCTACCCGCACACCGTCTCGGAGGCGGATGCGGTCGTGGACCGGCTCCGAAGCGAAGCCGATCGCGTCGCGGAACTCGCGCAAGCCCTGGAGGAACGTCAGTGTCTCGGCAGGGAGATGGAGGACGGGGACGCAGATTCGCTGCGCAGGAAGAAGGACGTCGATGAACTGAACGCCGCGTGGCGCGGGGAATGGCCCTCCGTGCCCACTGTCCCTCCGAAAATCCACGACGCACGCGCATGGGGCGCAGACTTTGGCCGCCTCCTTGAGCAGTCAGAGGCCATCGTGGCGGGCCAGCAAGCGCAGAAAGAGGTGGCGCTGTGGATTGAGAAGCAGACGGCAAGCCTTCGCAACGCCATCACCACACTGGAGCCTGTGAGGTCTTATGTCGATGGTCTTGCCGTGATGCTGGAGGTTGCAGACCGTCTTCGGCAACGGATTGAGGCAGAGAATCATGCCAGAAACGAGCACGTGCGCCGGACGAAAGAGAACGTCCAGGCGACCATTGACACGGTGGGGGCCATGCGCGAGGCGCAGACGGAGATCGACTGCTGTCAGCAGAAGTGGATCGACGCGACCCGTGGACTCCTGCTGAATGATGCCGCACCGCCCGACGACGTACTCGGAGCGATTGAAAGTGTCGAAAAGATACTCAAGGCACTCGACGACGCGGCAGGATTAGAGGTGCGCATTGCGGGTATCGACCGTGATGCCGAATCGTTTCGAGCGAACGTGCTCGCGCTCGCTGGGCGTCTCGGTGAAATGTCGGCGATTGAGGGTGGCCACGAAGATTCGTGGGTCGAAGAAATTCAGAGGCGTCTCACCACCGCGCTACAAGAGGATGAACAGCGACGGCATATCCTCACACAGATTCAACGTCTCCAGACCGAGATCGCGGGCTACGAATACGCCCCCACAAACGCGCGCATCACCCTGATGGCACTTCGAGAGGAAGCGCGGTGTTGGGAAACGGGTGATCTCGTCGTGGCCGAGCAACGGAGCGCGGAACTCGGCAAGCTCAATGGCGACCTCGCGCAGATTGAGAAGAATCTCGTCCTCAGTGGCGACGGCGCATCCATCTCAGCGCTTGAGGCCGAGGCCGCGAGCACAGACAAGGATGTCATCGGCGTTCGACTCGAACAGATCGGAGCGGAGTTGCAGGTGGTGAATGGGGCGCTCTCCGAAGCCCAGAATGCACGGGCGACCGCACAAGCGGAACGGATGCGGTTGCAGTTGTCTTCTGCGGCGAGCGAGAAGGCCGAGGAGGTTCAATCGACGCTGGCCCGCCTTCGGGACGGCGTTATTCAATACGCCCGATTGCGCGTGGCATCGACGTTGCTTTCGCGGCGCATCGACGACTACCGCCGGGAAAACCAGACCCCGCTCCTGCGTCGTGCCGGCATGCTCTTTCAGGAGATGACCCTTCAAAGGTTCGAGCGGCTTGATGCCGATTTAGACGAGGACCGTCCCATCCTGGTCGGCGTGAGACCCGACGGGACGCGGGTGCCGTCACACGGCATGAGCGAGGGGACGAGGGATCAGCTCTTTTTTGCACTGCGCCTCGCTGCGGTCGAGGCGTCCTGCGCGACTTCCGAATCGATGCCTTTTGTGGTCGATGACGTCCTCGTGCAATTCGACGACGACCGCAGCGCCGCCGGGCTTCGCGTCCTGGCCGACGTGGCGACGCGCACGCAAGTCGTCTTGTTCACACACCACCGACAGGTGAGGACATGCGCCGAAGCATTGGCGGCGTCTGGGGTGGTGGTTCATGAACTCTAAAATTGTGGACGATTTGAATCGGGGCGGGAAATGGCAAGGCGGGGTTCAAGCAAAGGAGAAATCCGGGGAGAAAAACCGGACAGATCCTGTGCTACAAAACCGGACAAGTCTATTTGCTTCTAACACGAAACGTTTGACCGCTTTATGCCGAAAAATGATAAAACCCAATGGCGAATAAAGCGCTAGACCAACCCCTCCCGACCTCCCCTTTGAGTCAAGGGGAGGAGCCACAGGCAAGTCCCCCCTTTTTCAATCTTAAAGAGGGGGTAGGGGGCGTTCCGGTTTAGAAGAAGGATGAAATGATCGCC
>Ga0247727_10013895_pt1 | contig 13481 bp, 9 predicted proteins | sample WisWelCaveWW1625_FD_202498 | JGI IMG/M metagenome (GOLD analysis project Ga0247727, IMG submission 202498) | Biofilm microbial communities from Wishing Well Cave, Virginia, United States - WW16-25 | ecosystem: Environmental > Aquatic > Deep subsurface > Groundwater > Cave microbial mat | place... | reverse complement strand
TAAGCGTAGAACGTGACATATCCATAACTCTCTCCCGTCACATAGACATTGCCAGATGCGTCAACGGCAAGGGCAGCTGCCTGGTCTTCATTATTCCCCAGACCATCATACCGTGCAACCCATGCTTCGTAAACACTGTCCGGGAGCAATCCAGTCTGTGCAGCCGCTGCATCTGGTGGGTGTGCTTCTCGGTCTTGGTGGAACTGCGCTGATAACTCTTTGCTCGCGGAAGAGAGAATATCCGGATGTGGAAATCCCGGATGTCTCAGAAGTGGATGTTGACCAATACCCGCTCGAGGATTTATCCCGTGTAGATCCAAGCTGTCATTGTTTGTCCCTTGCGGCAGCGCACCTTGTCTGTAGCGATCTTGAGAGAAGATGTAGAATGGAACAAGTCCTAAAGGACTCCCTAAGAGGAGAAGGGAGTAAAGAATGACGATGCGTTTCATGGGTCGCCTCTCTGTGTGGGACAAGATGAAACAAATTACCTCGCAATACATCTATTGAATCATTGGTTCACGCACAGTTGGGCTGCTTGATTAGCGATAAGCCGATTGGAGAGTTACGAATGGAGAATTGCCCACATTAACTCCATTACTCCATTACTCCGCCTGGCAACAAGTTTCTGATTTATGGCATGAAGACCAGTCCAAAAGGCGCATCCAGTCCGCCGCTGCCAGCACTGACGAACACATCCATGAACGCTCCAGTTGTCCCATCATACCTCAACACCTCGTTGGTTCGCCGGCTTGTGACGTAAAGATTGCCGTCCGGGCCAAAAGTAAGGTCGATAGGTCTGTTCAATCCGCCACTCCCTGCGCTGACGAACGCATCGATGAATTCTCCTGTAGCTGCGTCGTAGCGCAATATCTCATGCGTCTCTAAACTGCAAACGTACAGGTTCCCATCTGGTCCGAACCCCATGCCACCGGGCACGTCAAGCCCACCGCTACCACGAGAAACAAAGACATCGATAAATTTCCCCGTGGTCCCATCATAGCGCAGGATATTGTCTCTGGTGCTGCAGGCAACGTAGAGATGTCCATCGGCCCCGAAGGCCAATCCTATCGGGTCACCTGGTTGTTGGCCGCTTGTGAATCGGCCAAAGAAGTCTCCGCTTGTGCCATCGTAACGCAAAACCCGCATGTTATGGTGGCTGCTGACATACAGCATGTCGTCCGGGCCGAACATCAGCGTCGCCGCTTCCTTTAGGTGACCATACCCGGCTCGAACGAACTCGTCGATGAACGCTCCCGTCTCTCCATCGTAACGGACAATGTTGTCGCTTAATCCGCCGCCGACATAAAGGTTGCCATCGGGTCCGAACGTAAGATCTTCGGCCCATTCTAATCCTTCTCCTGAGGTGAAGACCTCAACGAAAGCTCCGGTAGCACCATCATAGCGAAACACCTGGCCAGTGAAGAGCGCGACGACCAATAGATCATGTACACCACCGGCACCCGACGTCCGAAGGGTTCTTTCAAAGAGGACTTGTTGTTGCTTTTCGAGCGGAGAACTCGGAGCTCCTTCCTTGCTCTCACACCCAACCCACAACGCCACTCCCAACGTGAGGAGCAGAACCAAGAACAGCCATGTAAAGCGCATAGTTTTCATTGTTGCACCTCCTGGTTAGTTTGAAAGATTAGCATATGCAGACATGACGAGTCATGTCCGCATATTTTTTGTGGTGCCACGTTTCTTCTCTTTTGTCGGCAATCTGTAGAGGTACCGGTCCTCTGTCTTGTGTGATTCCTTCGCGGGCTGGCACAGGGTCGGACATGACAAAATCATGTCCCTACAGGTTTTTTTGTGGGTGCCAAATTCCTTCTCACACGCAAGGTTTGATGCAGTGGGCATTTGTCCCTTTACCGGGCAACGTATAACAGGGAGTCTAACGAAGCAACACAAGCTTTCGTGTTTGAACAAAATTCGCTGCAGATAGCCGGTAGAAGTACGTGCCGCCCGAAAGCCCATCGCCGCCAAATCTTACCTCGTGGTATCCCGCTTCCTGTCCCTCATCCACCAACAACGCCACACTCTGCCCCAGCATGTTGAACACCTCAAGCCGCACGTGCGCTTTCTCAGGCAATCCATACCTGATGATGGTCGATGGATTGAACGGGTTCGGATAGTTGTCAAGGAGGACTGTTGCGCCTGGTATCTCGTCACTGTCCCAGGAATTGCCCTCTTTCGCCATGCCGAGACGACATCGGACTCTTATCGGCGCAAAACAACCCGGAGGTTCCGTCAATTCCACAGTATGTAAGCCGATGCCTAACCCTCCAACGGAAAGAAGCGCTCTGCCGTTTGACCCAACATTCACCCCATAGGATGTCCCATCAATCGTAAACTCAACAAATTCTCCTGTGTGGTCCATACCAACAAGAATTACCTGTGCCAGTATCGTGTCCCCTGCGTTGCAGCGGGCTCGGAAGCCTAAGAGTTCAGTGCAAGGGATTGATCGCGTTGTGAAGCTCCAGACAGCAGACCAATTGCTCGCACCAAAAGCATTTGTTGCACGGACGCGCCAGTAGCAGGTCATGAGAAATGAAAGTCCCCTGACATGAAATGTCGCTACACCGAGGCTATCTTCATCCACGATGAGTCTTGAGAAGTCCGTGGTATCTGAAACCTGAAGTGTGTAGAACTCCGCGCCCCGCGGTGTGGTCCAACTCAGAGTGGGATTTGTGGAAACCCCCATGGCTCCATCTGAGGGAGAGAGCAAAACCGGTGGGGCCGGTATTTGAGAGTCATATCCGGTATAGCAGTAGACAGCTCCCACATCCACCATTCCATTGATATCAGCAAAGGTAGAGGCAACGAGTGCGTACTGTTCGGAGAGTAAGACAAACCTTCCGTAATGGTCGCGAGGAGCACCATCAGAGGGAAGGAGTTTGGTTTGTTCAACCCAACTCGATCCGTCATAGTGATATATGTACGCGGAGCCAGCTTGATTTCCCAGATCATCATCGCGGCTCGCTCCAACAACCGCATAATCGCCATAAACGGTAACGGACTTTCCGAAATGATCCGCGGTCCCAATGTCGCTCGAGACGAGCTTGACCTGTTCCACCCAGCTTGAACCATCATAGCGGAAAATGTAGGCGGAACCGAGAAAGCCTTCGCTGTGCGGAGCACCAACGATTACATAGCGAACCGGTTCCGAAGCGGTCTGATCGGAAAGAGAAATAGCCCTTCCGAACCGACTGCTGGGGGCGGCGTCACTTGCGGTCAGTTTAGCATGTTCTACCCAAGTCGAACCATTATGATGGAAGATGTAAACAGCACCCGATTCTCTTCCATTCTCTCTGTCTCCCCATGCTCCGATCACAGCGTAGTCGTCAGCGAGATATACGACATTTCCAAAGTAGGCGCTATCCGCGCCATCACTGGCAGTAAGCTTGTGCCGTTGGATCCAACTCCGCTGTGACCTATCGTAATTGAAGATGTAGGCGGCCCCTGCGTCCGTTCCTTTCTCGTCATCCTGATTTGCTCCGATCAAAGCAACGTCACCGGAGATCGAGATGTCATATCCAAAAAAGTCGCCGCTATCGATGTCTTCCGACTGGAACTTTTGATGTTCCAACCATTGTGCGCGATCATGAACAAATGCATAGACAGAGCCGGCTTCGTCTCCGTTATCATCCTCACCTATCGCCCCGACCAGAACGAGATCACCAGAGATGGCAACAGAATATCCAAACTTGTCGCCTTCTGCATTATCGCTGGCGAGAATTTTGGTCTGCTCCGCCCAGCGTGACCCATCATGACGAAAGATGTACGCGAAACCACCGTCCACGATACCATATTGGTTATGATTCGCTCCGACCACGAGGTCATCACCTGAGAGCGACATATGCCATCCAAAGTAATCACATGTCTGGCCATCACTGGAGATGATTTTGGTTTCAGTGATTTGAGCGACAGCATTACCTGAGAAGAGGAACCCGGGAACGAGAGCGGCTAATACACAGCCAAAACGTCCGTGATTCTTCATGATGTGAATCCTCCTGATAGGTTGGAATTAATGCCCTTGGCTAGAACACATCAAAATACGTTTCATGGCACACCTCAAGGTCGGAGCACACTTGATGTGGGATAAGGGCCAAGAAGGAGGGATTGAGCCGGTCAGGAGTGCTAACGAGGGAAAGCAATGGTTAGTGGCTGGCCGCCCTCCCATTCCTCCTTACACTAATTGTCGGTTCTCAGTGCTAAAGGTTTCTTGCCTAGTCAGGTAAGCAGAAGCGAAATGGGAACAGCAGAAGTCGCAAAAACATAGCACAAGCGGTTTTCTTTGTCAAGGGACAAAAATCAGAACTTGATCGCCCGCACAACAGTCGGGAATACATGATGCCTGCTGGCACACCGTCACGGCTTTCTCCACAGCTCCAGCTGAGGTTCAGGTCGTACTCAGTATCATCATGACGAGCCGAATGGGAATTGTGGCCTTTGATATCTAGGTTATTCCTCCGTCATTCATTGTTTGTATCAGGTGATACCTACTGGTGGACATTTTGGTTGAACCACGGAGAACACGGAGTACCGGAATGGTTCAATACACAGAGATCTCGGAGTTCGACAAAAACGGCTCCGTTGGCGATATGAATATCGCCCTACGATTCAGCGGCATAAGCCCAATTCATCTTCACCCAATCTTATCGCAACAACAAGAAACGCTTTGTCTCAACGAAATCCTCGGCGCGTAGTCGATAAAAGAAAAGCCCACTGGCGAGACCTGTACCGTCGAACCGAACGAAATGGTATCCGGCCTCTTGTTCTTCGTCCACTAATAAAGCCACCCGCTGTCCAAGCACATTGAACACCTCAAGCCGTACGTGGGCCTTCTCCGGCAACCCGTACGTGATCGTCGTGCTCGGATTGAACGGGTTCGGGTAGTTTTCAAACAACATCATCGTTACCGGAACCTCCTGGCGTGATTCATTGTCAAGTATACTCTCTCCCCACGCTTCGTCATCGTCCAGGAGGTCGGGAATTCGCAGCCACTCTTCATTCACGCTCGCAAGCCCTGTTGCACAGGTCACCGTCACAGGGTCAAAGCAACCGGCGGGGCTTACCAGTTCAACGACATGGTCTCCCAAAGTCTGTCCCGTGAGTTGCATCGAGGCCCTCGAATGTGTTCCGTTCGTGCCAATGGTTAGCGTGTACTCTACTCCGTCAATGTCCATAATTGCTTCTTCCCCCGCATATTGTGTTGAATTCAAGAGAACAATTCGAGCCTGAAGGGATCCTCCTGAGACGCATTTCGCTTGCAACAAGTCAATGCTGTCACAGGGGACCGCATCTGAGATGGTATTAAAGCTCCATATCTCTGACCAGCCACTCGTGCCCAAACCATCAGTCATGCAGGTACGCCAGTAATAGGTCGTATCTGCTTCCAGAGAGCTTAATCGATACTCCGTGCTCGCGATGTTTGTCTCGTTGAGAACATAGGTGACAAAATAGGGGCTCTTTGAAACTTGTAGCGTGTACCAGAGGGCACCGACAGAGGGATTCCACCTGAGGAGTGGGTTTGTTGAAACCGTCGAACCGTTAAGGGGTGAAACAAGTGTCGGGGAGGGAGGAGGCTCAATACCCGTTCCTCCTGTTGTGGTATAAAGAATTGCACCATCGTCTCCAACCGTCCAGCCTGTATTCGGATCAGTGAAAAAAACGGAGTGCAAGGTGTTCGTTGTTCCACTCGATTGAGCGGCCCAACTTGTCCCACCATTCGTGGTGTGAAGAATTGTCCCACTTAATCCAACCGCCCAGCCTATATTCGGATCACTGAAAAAGACGGAGTTCAAATCAGTCGTCGTTCCACTTGTTTGAGCTGTCCAACTTGTCCCGCCATTCGTGGTGCGAAAAATTGTGCCACTTACTCCAACCGCCCAGCCTGTATTCGGATCAGTGAAAAAGACGGAGTATAAGGTGTTCGTTGTTCCACTTGTTTGAGCTGTCCAACTTGTCCCGCCATTCATGGTGTGAAGAATTGTGCCACTCAATCCAACCACCCAGCCTGAACTCGGATCAGTAAAAAAGACGGAGTGCAACCCTTGTGTCGTTCCACTCGATTGGGCTGTCCAACTTGTCCCGCCATTCGTAGTGTGAAGAATTGTGCCACTTACTCCAACCGTCCAGCCTGTATTCGGATCAGTGAAAAAGACGGAGGATAGCCAGTTCGTCGTTCCGCTTGTTTGAGCTGTCCAAGTTGTCCCCCCATATGTGGTGTGAAGAATTGTGCCACTCAATCCAACCGTCCAACCTGTATTCGGATCAGTGAAAAAGACGGAGTTCAAATGGTTCGTCGTTCCACTTGTTTGAGTTGTCCAACTTGTCCCCCCATTTGTGGTGTGAAGAATTGTGCCACTTATTCCAACCGCCCAGCCTGTACTCGGATCGGTGAAAAAGACGAAGTACAACCCTTGTGTCGTTCCACTCGATTGGGCTGTCCAACTTGTCCCGCCATTCGTGGTGTGAAGGATTGTGCCACTCCATCCAACCGTCCAGCCTATATTCGGATCAGTGAAAAGGACGGAGTACAAGGTGTTCGTCGTTCCACTTGTTTGAGCTGTCCAAGTTGTCCCCCCATTTGTGGTGTGAAGAATTGTTCCCGCTCCAACCGTCCAGCCTATATTCGGATCAGTGAAAAAGACGGAGTTCAAGACGTTCGTCGTTCCACTTGTTTGAGTTGTCCAACTTGTCCCACCATTTGTGGTGTGAAGAATAGCGCCATTCCTTCCAACCGTCCATCCTGTACTCGGATCAGTGGAAAAGACGGACTCCAAGTAGTTCGTCGTTCCACTTGTTTGATCTGTCCAAGTTGTCCCACCATTTGTGGTGTGAAGAATTGTGCCATTCCTTCCAACCGTCCAGCCTATATTCGGATCAGTGAAAAAGACAGACTCCAAGTCGTTCGTCGTTCCACTTGTTTGAGCTGTCCAACTTGTCCCGCCATTCGGGGTGTGAAGAATTGTGCCACTTATTCCAACCGCCCAGCCTGTACTCGGATCACTGAAAAAGACGGATTCCAAGTCGTTCGTCGTTCCACTTGTTTGAGTTGTCCAACTTGTCCCGCCATTCGTGGTGTGACGAATTGTGCCACTCGATCCAACCGCCCATCCAGTATTCGGATCAGTGAAAAAGACGGACTCCAAGTCGTTCGTCGTTCCACTTGTTTGAGCCGTCCAGGTTGTCCCGCCATCTGTTGTTTTCAGTATGGTGCCTGCTACTCCAACAGCAATAGCAGTGTTGTCGTCAAAAACCCGAAGGTCCCAAAGTTCATTTCCCTGCGGCAGAGGGTTCTGCCAGTCCCAGTCTTGCGAAAGAAGTGGAGATGGAATTGGTGCGAAGGGACTTCCCAGCACGAGATAGGATAAAAGGAAAAAGATACGGTTCATGGAAGCTGCCCGGGGATTAGGGTCCACAGGAAGGATTGAGCCGTCTGGAGGGCTAACAGAGCTTACGAAGTTGTTAGTCGCGGGCGTACTCCATCGCCTCCTGTTTATTGTCGAATCTCACACGGAAAGGTCACGCGTGAGAGTTCAACACATCGGAATTGGGGAGGCTCGACTATGACAAATCTAATTCAATAAATCTTTGTCAACCGATGAAGGGATGGAGCAATGCAAGCTTGAGGGGATGCGACGGTCGCCCGTCAGTCCAAAGATACCTCGGCAGAGAGTGAATAGCAACATCCGTAACTTTCACTCGGTCAGGATCTTGTGACTCGGGGTAACTTCAAGTTCCTTGACAAATCCAGCCGGAATCGTTATTTTTTTGTTGTTTTCCAGAGGAGTAAGGATGGGAATATGTCGGCAGAATTAAACGAACGCGAACGGACAGTACTCCGGTACCTCGTCCACGATTTCATTGAAACGGCGACCCCCATTGGGTCGCGTTATATTTCAAGGCGCCACGAGGATGTCCTGGGACTCAGCTCCGCGTCCATACGAAATGTCATGAGCGACCTGGAGTACTTAGGATACCTCAACCATCCCCATACTTCCGCAGGCCGGGTCCCAACAGACCTCGGTTACCGGTTTTATTTAGACAAGCTCATGGAGGTTGAGCAGCTCTCAACCAAAGACAGAAGGGATATCCGAAAGAATCTCGATCCGAGCGGACTTGAGACAGATGACCTCTTGAAGGAAACCTCGAAGCTCCTCGGCCGGATTTCACAGCAGCTCTGCGTTGTGACGAACCCCCACCTCAGCAGCGGAGTCCTTGAAAAGATCGAGCTGGTTCAGATAACAACCAGTAGATTGATGGTAATTATTTCAATCAAGTCAGGACTTATCAAAACGATGATGATGGAGGTCTCGAGCGAAATCCCCAGAGACAAGCTGGAAGACCTTGCGAGACTCCTGAATGAACGCCTGGACGGGTTGACTCTGGGCCAGATCCGGGACACGTTTGCCCAAAGACTGGTGGACGTACAGAACGAAGAAACGGGACTTATCAGGCTCTTCATTGTGTCAATTGATAAGCTCTTTGCAGACCAAAAGGTTGACAAGCTGCATATCGGCGGGGCCGAGAATATCGTCCAGCAACCCGAATTCGTGAGTCCACAGGATCTCCGGAGCGTGGTAGAGCTGATCAACAATGAAGAGATCATCATCCATGTTCTGGAGAAAATTGAGGTGCCTCCACACGAGGTCCGGGTAACCGTTGGCAAGGAAAACCGGGACGACAAGCTCAACGCCTACAGTGTGATTACTTCCACGTACGCTGTGGGTGATGTGATGGGATCGATCGGTGTCATTGGACCCAAGCGAATGGCTTACGCGCGAATGATTCCGCTTGTGGATTACGTTGCACGAACCATTTCAGAACTGTTTTCAACCACTCACTAACAGGTTGTTGGAAAAAGAAAACCACCCCCGAAGGGATCCCGTTGGGACAAGATGCAAAGACCTGCCCGACTGATATTGTTCACCAAACGGTCAGGCGGGCGCCGAGGGATTTCGAAATGGTTGATTCGAACGAATTTTCAACAATTAATATGGCGACTTGGTGTCGTGGCCCGTCCCTCTTTGGACTATTCATTGAGGGACGAGGCCCCGGCCCTTTAGGCCGAGGCTCGGCCACTAATCATTTTTCACTGAAGGCCGGCTCATCACTTTTCATATGAATAAGTATGGAGTGACGGACGGTTCAATTCTCTTCCTCGAAAGGGCTTTTTCAATAATCTCCTAATGTCCATGCAAAACGAACATCAAAATAGCAAGCAATCCAGTGATCTGACAGAGGCTCAAAACGCGGCCTCAACCGACCAGACTGAGAAGCTTCCTGAGCAAGAAGCTGAGAAGAAGCCTGAAGTGGCGGTTCGGGAAGCAGAGATGTTCAAGGACCAGCTGTTGAGGAAAGCTGCTGAATTCGAGAATTACAAACGACGCATGGAATCAGAGATCAAGACACTGATTGAGAACGCAACGGAGCGCCTGATCTTTGAACTCTTGCCGGTACTCGATGATTTCGACCGATTTCTCAAGTCAAGCCCGGAGCAGGGAGAGCACGACGCTCTAAGGAAGGGAGTTGAGCTGATCAGCAGCAAACTGAACGCGACCCTATCCAAAAGGGGGCTCGCCCCGTTCGAGTCGTCTGGCAAGCCATTTGATGTTCATTATCACGATGCGCTTCTTCAAGTCCCGCGCGACGATGTTCCACCAAATACTGTGATCGAAGAAGTGAACAAAGGGTACATGCTCAACGACAAAATTCTCCGTCATGCAAGAGTCATCGTCTCCGCTCCGACAAATTCAGACCAGACACCTGCCACACCAGTCAAGGACGAAGGCCTGGAAGCCTGATCTATGGCCAAGAGAGATTATTACAACGTCCTCGGCGTGGAACGAAACGCCTCTCAGGACGAGGTCAAGAAAGCATACCGCAAGCTTGCACTCCAGTTCCATCCTGACAAAAATCCGGGGAATAAGGAAGCGGAAGAGAAGTTCAAGGAGGCTGCTGAGGCATATGAAGTTCTCGGTGACCCGGAAAAAAGGAAGCGCTACGATCAGTTTGGTCACGAAGGAATGCGGGGAACGGACTTCAGGCCGTTCACGGACATCAATGATATCTTCAGTACGTTTGGAGACATCTTCGGGGGCGGTTCAATTTTCGATGAGATGTTTGGCACCCGAACTCGACAGCGGCGCCGCGGCGGCGGAACACCCGGCTCCGATCTCAGAGTCAGGATCAGACTCACGCTGGAAGAGATTGCCTCCGGAGTTGAGAAAAAGATTCGAGTGAAGAAATGGAAGTCGTGCGAGACGTGCAAAGGTACTGGTGCAAAGTCCTCGGCAACAACCACGACATGCCCTGTGTGCCAGGGAACTGGGGAACTTCGTCAGGTTTCCCGCTCCGTGTTCGGTCAATTCGTGAATATCGTCATGTGCCAGAATTGTGAGGGAGAGGGCCGGGTCATCAAGGAGCCTTGCGTAACCTGTCACGGCGATGGGCGGGTCGAAGGCGATACGACAATCAAAGTCAACATTCCAGCCGGAGTAAGTGAAGGAAACTACATTCCGATTCGTGGAGAAGGAAACGCCGGACGGCGTGGAGGCCCGGCGGGTGATCTCATCGTCATGATTGAAGAAGAGCCACATGATCTGCTGACAAGAAACGGAGACGATGTTATCTTCGAACTCCTCCTGAGCTTCCCGGAGGCTGCACTTGGTGCAGAAGTCGAGGTCCCCACGCTCACGGGAAGGGCCAAGTTGCGGATTGAACCCGGAACTCAGTCCGGACAGGTGTTACGAATGAGAGAAAAGGGAATCCCCCATCTCAATGCACACGGACGTGGCGACCAGCTCGTCCGTGTCAATATCTGGATCCCGACAACTTTGAGCGCACAAGATCGTGGATTACTCAAAGATCTTGCCTCTTCGCCAAACATCACTCCCAAAGATGGCAATCGATCGGCACAATCGGATAAGAGCTTCTTTGGGAAAGTAAAAAACGCTTTTGATTAGCCATCACATGGAGGCTGTTCCCGCCCAGTCAGCCTTCGGAGACCACCATGGGCATCATATCTCTGCTTCAACGGATTTTCGGGTTCACCCAAAATGAGCTCAAGGTCATCTTCTTCCTGACCATAACCTTTCTTGCTGGTGTCGCCATCCGTTGGTTCAAACCCCTGAACCAGGAAGTAGCACAACCCGATTATTCCACGGAAGACAGCATCTTTCTCGAGCGATCAAAAAAGCTCTTGCAGCTTGCCTCACCCGAATCGGTGAAAACGACCGGCAAGGCCGCAACATCAAAGCCAGAAAAACCGGCTCTTCAACCCCACAGCATTGATATTAACCAAGCCTCCAAAGATCAAATCATGCTGCTGCCGGGAATTGGGCAGGCGTATGCTGAGCGCATCATCATCTATCGAACGGATCACGGACCATTTCCATCTGTCGACGCGCTCGACCGCGTAAAAGGAATTGGGAAGAAGACCATCGAGCGCCTTCGGCCATTTGTGACGGTAATGCCTCCGAAGGAAGCAGAGAAGTAGTTCCCAAATTCAAAAGCTGTCCGAACAATGTGACGAAACCCCTCTCTAGCCGTCACTCGCCACATTTGACAATGTTAAAGTGATAGTTTAGATTTGTCACAGCCTGATTCGATTGCAACTCAGTGAATTGAGGTCAGAGCCCTTCGTACGGTACCACCCCTCGCTCCCCTCCTTGGCATGGATGACTCTCTGGAAGGAGGGGATGTGTCGAGCTCTCATCCTTGACTCACAAATCTCTTTTTTGCATATTGCCAACGCTTTTGGAAAGCTCTCCCCAACGTAGGAACCTACCCCATGCCTCAGAAAGAAACCATCCTCGGTCTCAGTCTCAGCGACAGAGGGGTTCAGGCCGCCGCCATTGAGCAAGACGGATCCTCCTCCAACCTTCTTCTCGCCATCGACGAGTGGAACAACACGCTCCCCCTCAAGGCAGAAACAAACGGAGCGGGACTGAGCCAGTTTGTCGAATACCTCTACGCATTCCTCAGAGTCAATCATGTCCGGACAAAAAGGGTGTCGGTCGCGCTGGACAGTACACAGCTCTTTTTCAATACCGTGCCACTTGAGGAGGGAATCTCCCGATTGGAAAGGAACGATCAACTCCACTGGGAACTGAGCCAGTATTTTCCCGATGTACAGCCAAGACAATTCCTGACGGATGTCCACGTCCTCACCAGCAACCACACAGAAAAATGGATGAAGGTCCTCAGCGTCTCCGTCAAACGAGATGAAGCATCCGTCATCGAGAAGGCGGTGCGGCGCCTCGGGCTGAGCCTGCATGTTGTCGACGTCGATCACTTCAGCGCCGATACTGCACTCCGGATCAATTATCCTGATTCCGAGCGTCGGTACCTCGCCCTCGTGGGGATCAAGGAGAACCGATTGGATATCAGCCTTGTGAGAAACGGAGTCCTCGAGTCGTATTTCTACTGTACGGTCGCATCCAACGCAGAGATTATTGACACAATTGGAAAAGTCTCTCGTGAAACCCGCGGGCTGCGTTCCATCACCGTCTATGGGACATATCTGGATACCGACCTCCTGGTGCAAATCAGACGTGGATCAATCCTCCTTGTCGAAGCGCTCAATCCTTTGCGCCATGTTGGAGTCTCAACGTCGCTTCGGCTTGCCGATCATCTGACCGTTCTTTCCTACCGATTTGCTTCAGCAGTTGGCGTCGCGTTGCGACGGGACTGATTAATGCGAGTCATCACCGGTCTCTACAAGGGTCGACGACTCTCGACAGTGAGAAATCATTCCGTCCGGCCTGCCGCCGACAGGGTCAAGCAGACAATATTTGACGTTCTCGCTACACGAATCGATCTGGAAGGAAGCATTGTCCTCGATCTGTTCGCCGGAAGTGGAAGCCTCGGCATTGAAGCTCTCAGCAGAGCAGCGCGGCGCGTCGATTTCGTGGAAACCATTGATGAAGCGGCTGACTGTATTGAACAAAATCTGATTGCTCTTGGTTGCAAACACTCTGCGCAAGTGTACAGGATGGACGCGCGACGATTCGTTCACGAGGCAAGGGATCCATACAATCTCATTTTCGCCGACCCGCCTTATGCGTATCCTCATACCGCCGAGCTCCCGGAACTTTTCTTTTCCAGAGGACTCCTCTTCCCGCAAGGATATCTCCTGATCGAACATTCATCCGATGTCGTGTTTCATTCCAGCGGGGGTTATACAATGGGACCCGAGAAAAAATTCGGACGAACTGTCGTCACATTCTTTACGCATCCAGCCTCAAACAAATCCTGACCCCCATGTCGCACCGCATCGCTCTCTATCCCGGAACCTTCGACCCGATCACCTACGGACACATTGATGTGGTGGAAAGGGCAACGGCGTTGTTCAGCAAGATCATCATCCTTGTTGCCCGAAATACATCGAAGAGTCCGCTGTTCACTGCAGATGAACGAGTGGCAATGATACGGGAGCTCTTCCGAAGGAACAAACAGATTGAAGTCGACAGTTT
>Ga0247727_10013894_pt1 | contig 13481 bp, 16 predicted proteins | sample WisWelCaveWW1625_FD_202498 | JGI IMG/M metagenome (GOLD analysis project Ga0247727, IMG submission 202498) | Biofilm microbial communities from Wishing Well Cave, Virginia, United States - WW16-25 | ecosystem: Environmental > Aquatic > Deep subsurface > Groundwater > Cave microbial mat | place... | reverse complement strand
CAAGAGCAATACCAAGAGCAATACCAAGAGCAATACTCTCCGTCTGTCGAAGGCAAAGGCGGCGCGCGGTGGGAAACGGTCACCGCGTTCCGAGCCGCAGCCAAGAGGGGGGTGCACTCCAGTGCACGCCGCGACCTCCATCGGCCGGCGATCATCGCTTCAGCCAATCAGCGGGCGGTCAATCGCTCGCCGCACGACGCGACACGGGGACGTGCGGGTGGCAGATGCATCAACCGCCAAAGGATGCTCGCCGGGCCGATCCTGCCACAGCCACCGAACGGGGTTCCGGGTTTGACCCGATACCGCCTTGGCCAGAAATGTGCACGCTCGCTCCCCTCCAACAAGGTAGCGAGCCGATGGTCACCACCGCATCTGCACGCGCTGCGTCGGCAGGCGCAACCTCACCGGATCGTCCTCTTTGCCGCCGCCAGCTTTGCGGCTCTGCGCCTGGAGCAGCTGATCGACCATGACCCGAGATGGATGGGAAACGCGCCCGCGTCACCCCGCGGGAGCTGGCCGTGCTGCGGCTGGCGTCGATGGGGAGGCAGACAGACGAGGTTGCCAAGGTGCTCGGTCTCGGTGAGGAGACCGTGCGCAGCCACCTGAAGAAGGTGCAGAGCAAGCTCGGCGTTCGCAACCGGGTGCACGCGGTGGCGGAGGCGATCAGGCAGCAGCTGATACCTTGATCACGGCTTTTGGCGGTTGCGCATCGCCAGAGTCCTGAGCCGCAGCGCGTTCAGGCGGATGAAGCCTTCGGCGTCCTTCTGGTCGTAGGCGCCCTTGTCGTCCTCGAACGTGACCAGGGTCGATGAGTAGAGCGACTTGGCGCTCTCGCGACCTGTGACGATGACATTGCCCTTGTAGAGCTCGAGGCGCACCTCGCCTTCGACGTGCTCCTGGGACTTGTCGATTGCCGCCTGCAGCATCTCGCGCTCGGGCGAGAACCAGAAGCCGTTGTAGATCAGCTCGGCATAGCGCGGCATCAGCTCGTCCTTGAGGTGGCCGGCGCCGCGGTCGAGCGTGATCGATTCGATGGCGCGATGCGCAGCCAGCAGGATGGTGCCGCCCGGGGTCTCGTACACGCCGCGCGACTTCATGCCGACGAATCGGTTCTCGACCAGATCGACGCGGCCGATGCCGTTGTCGCGGCCGAGGTCGTTGAGTCTCGCCAGCAGCGTGGCGGGGGAAAGCGGCCTGCCGTCGAGGCTCACGGCATCGCCCTCGAGGAAGCCGATGGTAATCTCCGCCGCCTTGTCCGGCGCCTCCATCGGCGAGATGGTGCGCTGGTAGACGTAAGGCGGTGGCTCCACGGCCGGGTCCTCCAGCACCTTTCCCTCGGACGAGGAATGCAGCAGGTTGGCATCGACCGAGAACGGTGCCTCGCCGCGCTTGTCCTTGGCGATCGGGATCTGGTGTTTCTCGGCGAAATCGATCAGCTGCTCGCGGCTCTTGAAGGCCCACTCGCGCCAGGGCGCGATGATCCTGATGGAGGGCTCCAGCGCGTAATAGGTAAGCTCGAAGCGGACCTGGTCGTTGCCCTTGCCGGTGGCGCCGTGGCAGACGGCGTCGGCGCCGGTCGCCCGCGCGATCTCGATCTGCCGCTTGGCAATGAGCGGACGCGCGATCGAAGTGCCCAGGAGATAGATTCCCTCGTACAGGGCGTTGGCGCGAAACATGGGGAACACGTAGTCGCGGACGAACTCCTCGCGCAGGTCCTCGATGAAGATGTTGTCCTTCCTGATGCCGAGCAGCTCCGCCTTGCGGCGCGCCGGCTCCAGCTCCTCGCCCTGGCCGAGGTCGGCCGTGAACGTGACTACCTCGCAGCCGTAGGTCTCCTGCAGCCACTTCAGGATGATCGACGTGTCGAGGCCGCCGGAGTAGGCCAGAACCACCTTCTTGATCTTGCCTTTAGCGCCTTTGGCGGGCATGGCGCGCACCTTCTTGCTTTCGTGAGAAATCGCGGGGCACTATAGGCAAGAACGCTGCTCCGGCAAGGAGCCGGCAATCCAACGGGGGTTCAAGATGACGAGCGCATCAGCCCCGCGGCTCGAGTTCTGGTACGAGTTCGCCTCGACGTACTCCTATTTGAGCGCCATGCGCATCGAGGCGCTGGCGGCGGCGGCCGGGGTCACGATCGTCTGGAAACCAGTGCTGCTCGGCCCGATCTTTCGCGCCCAGGGCTGGGATACCTCGCCGTTCAACATCTACCCGGCCAAGGGCAAGTATATGGTTCGCGACATGGAGCGGCTGGCGGCGGCCCGCGGCCTGCCCTTCAAGCTGCCGTCGCCGTTCCCGCAAAACAGCTTGCACGCCGCCCGCCTGGCGCTGATCGGGCGCACGGAGGGATGGGGCCCGGCGTTCACGCGGGCCGTGTATGAGGCCGAGTTCGCCGGCGGCGCCAATATCTCGGAGCGACGGGTGCTCGGAGGCATCCTGAAGCGCCTGGGCCTCGACTCGGAGGCACTCCTGGCCCGCTCCGAGGCGCCGGACAACAAGCAGCGCCTGCGCCAGCAGACCGAGGAGGCGCAGGAGCTCGGCATCTTCGGCGCCCCGACATTTCTCGCCAAGGGCGAACTCTTCTGGGGCGACGACCGGCTCGAGCAGGCGCTGGCCGCGGCGGGGAAATGAGTGTGCCTTCCTGCTTACAGTGCTGAATTCAGTTGACGGGCGAAAAATCTGTGTACTACTCTGTGCACTTCTGTGAGAGGGAGGAGAATTTTCATGCGCATGAATGCAACTCTCTTCAAGGGGGGCTTGGGCGCTACGGCTGCGGTCGCGGTGCTGCTTGTGTTTGGCTTCGACGCTGCCGCACAAGGCACCAAGAAGGCTTCGCCTTGCAAGGGCCTCGACGAGAAGGCCTGCAAGGCGAAGGCGGCTGAGTGCAGGTGGGTCGTTCCGAAGAAGGGCAAGCAGAAGCCCTATTGCCGGCTCGCGCCGCGCAAGACAAAGCCCTAGCCCTAACAGGCTTGCTTGCTGAGCACGCCGCGCAGGAGCGCGCGACGCTGAAAGAATGTGCATGACCCCGAAATGAAGCGCTGGAGGTGCTTGGCCTTGGGCAGAACGCGACCGAGGCGGATATCCGCGAAGCCTGGAAACGCCTGCTGAAGGGATGTCACCCCGACGTAGGCGGTTCCGAGTATATTGCCAAGGTAGTGAGCACGGCCAAGGAGACGCTGCTTGGTGAGCGACGGGTGGAACCGGAGCCGCAGTGGAGGCCTCAGCCGCAATGGCAGCCTACGTCGCAGCATCCGCCTCCACCGCCCCCTCCGCCTGAGCCCGAGCTTGGGATGTGGCAGACGCGCACTCGCGAGGAGGAAATCGACCGCCAGGAACGGGCGGAGCGCGGGGGTCGTGTGCGCTGGCCGGTGCGGGATTGAAGGGATGCGCTTCAGTAGTCGATTCTAAACGAGAGACTGCGGCAGTTCTCAAACGGTTGCATGCGCCTAAGAAAATTGACCGCGGGCGCGTTCTTTGCCCCGGGGGTAGGAACTCAGGGCGGAATGACCACCTGCGCCGCGGCATGGCCGCCGGCCGAGCGGTAGCTCGCGAACGCGGGCTCTGATGGCTCAGCGGGCCCCGGAGTGGGGTCTGGGCCAGTCACCTTGCCGGAGACATCCTCGGGGCAAAGGAGCATGCGAGATCCGGGCAGCATCGGCCAGAGGGGAAGTGCGGGCGCCAAGCGCAGCATCTGCGACCACAAGGCAACCCCGTGCACCGCGGACGCACCAGCAACCCGTGCGGCCGCGAGGGCGCAGGCCCACATCATTTCGGCCGTGGCCGTTGCCAGGCGCGGCTGAGACTTGATGTCGTGCATGCCGGTCGTTCCTTCTGCCATCTGACACGACACGGACTCGAATTGATCGATTCCCGCGTTGTACATCGAGCTCGGCTTCGAGGCGCCCGGGCGGAGCTTGGAGCGCTCCACCCTTTGCGGCATCCCCAGTTTCCAACGCGGGCGGCGGCAATTTTTGCCGTCTCGGCTCGCGGCTACCCCCCCTACCGGCGCGGCCGCGAAGGCCAAAAACACCCCTGCCCCGCGTTATGGCAAGAGGCCATCCCCACATGACCGCCGGCTACCGAACCGCTCCCCATGGAGAGCCAAACCTTTAGACTCTCCGAGCATGGGACAGGTTATCCCAGTTCTTGCAGCGCAGCAAGAAGGTTAGTGCACTGCACGAGGTGCGTAGACCGCATCCATGCCGGCCACCGGGCGTTAGAGCTGGCTTCTGCTGGCAAGACCCCGGGGGGGCCTCAGGTGCCGCCGGCGACGGCGCCGGGGGGAGATGTGCCTGCTGGCGGCGCCGGGCTCGCCTGCTGTCTAGGGTCCGCGGCCGGCCTGGCACGCCTGGCCACGAAGCGTCCCGAGAAGGCCCAGTAGGCGAGGCCGCCGACGAGGCCGGCGGTCAGGAAGGCAGCCAGCGCGTAGTTGTGGAGGATGGTGGCCTGATCCGGAGCTTCGCCGAGATGAAAGACAACAAGGCCTGCGGCGGCGGTGGCCATGCCGGCCAGGGCGTAGAACAACCGGCTGGCGACCTTGCGCACCTCGGCAAAGATTACGCCGGCCAGAGCCGGCAGCGCCGCCGACACGGCGACGTGGGGGGTGACCATGAGCGCGAAGACGCCGGCCTCGGACAGGCGCTCGCCGCTCAGGTCCGAGGACAGGCTCGCCCATTCGCCGGGCGCAAAGACGAACAGCACCAATGTAAACGCCGCCGCCAGGCTGGCCGCCGCAAAGCCAATCAGCACACGAATGATGCGCACGACCATGACACCTCGGCACGGTACTCACCGGCGGCACTCAATCTATAGGCGGCCGCGGTTTTGGGCTCAATGGCGTTCTTCAGGGGCAGCAGCCGCATGTCTACGGCACGCTCGGCCGCACGAAGATTTTCCTGCAGCCGGACAACGGGGTCAGACCCCTCGCGCCCACCCGAATTGTTCAGATACTGCGATTGGAGGCGAGGGGTCTGACCCCTTCGCGCTGGCTCGCCCTCAGCTTCAGGCTCTCCGACCGGAGCTGGCCGCAGGCGGCCATGATGTCGCGCCCGCGCGGGGTGCGCACGGGGCTCGCATAGCCGGCCTTGTTGACGACCTCGGCGAAGCGCTCGATCTGCTCCCAGTCCGAGCACTCGTGCGTGGTGCCCGGCCAAGTATTGAACGGGATCAGGTTGATCTTCGCCGGAATGCCGGAAAGCAGTTTCACCAGCGCCTTGGCCTCGGCGAGGCTGTCGTTGACGCCCTTCAGCATCACGTACTCGAAGGTGATGCGCCGGGCGTTGGACAGGCCCGGGTAGGCGCGGCAGGCCGCCATCAGCTCGGCAATCGGATACTTGCGGTTGATCGGCACGAGCTGGTCGCGAAGCTGGTCGTGCGTCGCGTGCAGGGAGATCGCCAGCATGGTGCCGGCCTGCGCGCCCCAGCGCGGGATTTCCGGCACCACGCCGCTGGTGGAGAGCGTGATGCGGCGCCTGGACAGGGCGAGGCCGTCGCCGTCGGCGGCGATCGCCATCGCCTCCCTGACGTTGTCGAAATTGTAGAGCGGCTCGCCCATGCCCATCAGCACGACATTGGTGATCTTGCGGTCGGCTTCCGGCAGCAGGTGCCCGTCCTGGGGCGAGGCCGCGCCCGGCCAGTCGCCGATCCGGTCGCGCGCGATAAGAATTTGGCCGGCGATCTCGGCGGCTGTCAGATTGCGGACCAGACGCTGTGTGCCGGTGTGGCAGAACGAGCAGGTGAGCGTGCAGCCGACCTGGCTCGAGATGCAAAGCGTGCCGCGGTCGGGCTCGGGGATATAGACCGCCTCGATCTCGGGCGCCCTGGCCTCGTGGCCGCGCTTGTCGAGGCGCAGGAGCCATTTGCGCGTGCCGTCGGTGGAAACCTGCTCGGCGGCGATCTGCGGCCGCGTCAGCGAGTAGGCGCCTTCCAGCGCGCGGCGCAATTCTTTGGACACGTCGGACATCGCGTCGAACGAGGTCGCACCGCGAACGTAGAGCCAGCTCCATAGCTGACCGACCCGCATTTTCAGCTGCTTGTCGGAAACGCCGACGGCGGCCAGCGCGGCAGCCAGCTCCTGGCGGCCGAGGCCGGCAAGGGACGGCTTGGCCCCCAGATTTTGCGGCGCGCGAAGGTCGAGAGCAGTGTCCATGGCGATCCAGCCGACGGAGTCGACCCTATGTAGCGAGGAACAGCGGGTGCAGGAAGCGTCTCAAGGGCTGGCCCACCCTGCCAACAGCTCGCTCGGCCCGGCAGAGCGCCGTTAACCTCAATGTGCGGCTTGGACTCCGGACCGAGGCTACGCGGCCTTGCGCTGCTGCGGGGTGCACAAGGCGAGCGCGATACGGTCGATCGCCGTGCTCCAGTCGGTACCATCAGGGACGGCCAACCCGAAGGCGCTCAAGGCCGCGCCGGGATTGCCGCCGTCACGAAAGATGCGGGCACAGGCCTGCCGGGCGCAGCCGATAGCCTGCTCCCACTGAATGGAACCGATATGGCGGTGATTCACTCTGTCCCCTCCTTGCGTGAGCCGACGGGGTCAGACCCCTCGCCTCCGACGTCGTAGGCAAGAACAATGGCCGTGCGCGAGGGGTCTGACCCCGTCGCGACCCGCCGACAGTGGCGGGCGCATCCAGCGCTACGGCTTCCCGACGCAAAACCTCGACCAGTGAAGCCGGTTTGACATGCCTGTCGCACGCTGGATGCGCCTGCCTCGCGGACGGACGCTTACCTGGCCGTCCTGAACCCTTCACTTGCAACGCCCCTCCCGACTTGGGGCCGTTCCGTTTTGGTTGGGGTCGGGAGGCGAGCTCGGCTCCCGCCCTTTCTCTTCACTCGACCAGAGCTTCACGGGCTGCATTGCCTTGCCCATATGCTGTGCCTCGGTTGGCCCCAGCGAGGGCAGCGAACCGCTCGGCGATACGCCGACACTTCTTCACCTCAGCGGCTCGCCTTAGCCCTTGAATTGCTGGGGCGAGTGCTATTCTCGGCGACTGACGCGACGCAAACTCCAACGCGGAACGCACGCAACGCAACGCAACGACGCGGTGCACTCGGGCAACACTACTCTGAACGCGACTCATGGATATCACCCGTACAACAGCAGACTACCGTCAGAAGAACCGGCAACTGCCCATTCCAGTTCAACACGTTTTGCCGAACAAGCCAGATCACATTACGCACTTGCGGAGGTGGAGGGACCCTACGCGTAACCATCGCCGAACCGGGGCCGCCATTTACCTTTGCTTTACCGTTTGTTCTCTCTGCGTTCTGACTTGACCCCAATATACCCCACCGTTTGTGTCTCAGATATGGCACAGGGACCAGACAAAATGGCATTCCAGGACAATTAGCTTGACAGATGTAAGGCGAGCCCGCCGCGGTTGCCAGGGGTCCCCGAGACATCGGATACGTGCCACGTGGTCAGCCGCTACCTGACGACGGGCCCGCCGGATGCGGCGCTGAGCTTCTTGTGCGCGCACGGTGCCGGGGCGGGCATGGGGACGGCCTTTCTCGAGGCCATCGCCGGATTGCTGGCCGAGCGCGGCATCGCCACGCTCCGGTTCGAGTTCGGTTATATGGCCAGCCGCGGGGAGACCGGGTCGAAAGCTTTCGTGCCCAAGGCCGAACGGCTGGTGGACGAGTACCGCGCGGCCGTTTCCGGCGCCTTGTCTCGCGCGCCGCTGCTGATCGGCGGCAAGTCGATGGGTGGGCGGGTTGCGAGCCTCGTGGCGGATGAGCTTCGCGGAGCGGGGCAGATTGCGGGCCTCGTCTGCCTTGGCTACCCCTTTCACCCTCCCAAGAAGCCCGACCAGCTCCGAACCGCGCACCTGCAAGGCCTGTCCTGTCCGGCGCTGATCGTGCAGGGCGAGCGCGATCCCTTCGGTTCGCGCGGCGAGGTCGAGGCGCTGCGCCTATCGCCGGCGATCCGCTTTCACTGGGCCCCTGACGGCGACCACGACCTTTCGCCGCGGCGCAGCTCCGGCCATACGCGCGCCGGCAACCTCGCCGCCGCGGCCGACGCCGTCGCGGCGTTCGCGAGGCTCGCCGTGGGGGCGGAAGGGAGCCTCTTCCCCCGCGTTCAGTGCTGATCGAGACCATCGCCTTGCAACGGAACCGGGGCCTGTTCATAATCTCAGCATGGACACGATACCTACAACTAGGGCTGAGCGAGAGCTGCTGGACCTCATCCATCGCGCGGCCACTGGCGAGACCATCATCATCGAGGCCCCGTCGGGCGAGCGCGTGCGCCTAGAGCCGCTGCCGGAGGTCGATGAGGATCGTGTGCCAGGCCTGCTCAAGGACAAGATCAAGGTGCCCGCCCGCCTGTTCGAGCCGATGACGCCGGAGGAGCTGAAGCTCTGGTACGGCGAAGATCCGTCAAGGTCTTGCTCGATACGCACGTCCTGGTGTGGTGGCTGACAGATGCCCCGGACTTGCCCGCACGGATGCGCCCGCTGATCAAAGCCCGCGAGAATAACGTGTTTGTCAGCGCGGCGTCGTGCTGGGAGATTGCGATCAAGGTCCGCTCGGGCAAGTGGAGCGAGGCATCAGGCCTGGTGCCTGGCATCGCAGGCGTATTGAGCAAGGCGCGCTTCATGCCGCTGCCGGTGACGGTGCAACATGCCGAGCGTGCCGGTCTGCTCGACCTCGATCACAACGATCCGTTCGACCGGCTGCTGGCGGCACAAGCTTCGGAAGAGGGTCTGGTGATGGCGAGCGTCGATCCGGTGTTCCGACACATTGCTGGGCTCGCCGTTGTGTGAACGGTTCGTCGCTGGCGCGTCGGGCTTGCGCACCTACCTCCTTTTTCATGCCTGGCCCTGCTGTCACATCGGCTTCATCAACGGGCCTTACCTTTGCCGCCGGTCAGGAATGCCTGGGGCTCCCGCATCATGCTCAAGGGCGCACAATCGATGGCGGCGCTGGGCGCGCGCGTGGCCACAGAGGCTTGGCCTGGCAGATGGACATCGCGTCATCGGGCTCAGGCAGGGTGGCTCCCCGGCCGCCGGCACACGCGCGGCCTCCTCCTGGCGATCGCGCTTCTCTCATTCGGCGTGCTCGCCGGACTAATCGTGGGCCGCGTGACCGCAAGCGCGGCTGGGCTATCTCGATGACCGGCAGCAGCGCATGGTTGTGCGCGCCCTCGCGACCGCGACCAACCCCTATCTCGACTTGTTCCCCGGCGGTGCAAGGCGATCGCCGGGCCAGGTTAGTCGGTCAGCGCTCTGACACAGCACCGGCTACGCCCCCCTCGCCACCGCCGGAGCTTCGGGCAGCCGCTGCGGCAGCATCAGGACGGCGGCGAGGATGATCGCGGCCGAGACGGCGAGCACGCGAAACAGCGCGTCAAAGCCCCAGTTCTCGTGCACGAAGGCGATCAGCGGCAGGGTCGCGGCCAGCACTGTGAAGCTCACGACATAGCGCACGCCGTAGATGCGCGCCCGCCAGGCGCCGTCGGCCAGGCGGCCGATCATGTAGTCGTTGATGGGGATCTGTCCGAAGGCGGCCAGCATGAAGGCCATGGCGCACAGCAGTGCGGCCCAGTCGACGAGGCCGGGCATGATGGCGAAGAACACCAGCTGAATGGCGGCCGCGGCGACGAACACGGTGCGTGCTCCGAGGCGATCGAGGAAATGCCCGACGATGAGCTGGCCGATGGACGCGATCGCGAACACGGCAAAGGCGAGCTGCCCGATGGCGGTCGCCGACAGCGCGATGCCGCCGAGGCGCTCGTCGAATACCTTCGGCAAGGCGAAGGTGGTCGACTGGAACACCACGCTGGAAACCGCCGTGGTCAGGAACACGATGGCGGAGATGCGCACGATCAGGGCCTTCAGGCCGACCGGCAAGGCCGCCGCGGGGCCGGCGCGCATGCTCCGCGGCCTGGGCCGGGTCACCTCGGGCCACATGATGGCCGTGTAGGCGATGCCGATCAGGATGGAGACGATCCCCGGCACGATGAAGCCGATGCGCCAGCCGCCATGGTCGATGAAATAGCCCGTGATCAGCGCCGCGCTGGCAACGCCCAGATTGCCCCACACGCCGTTGACGGCAATGCGCATGCCGGTGTTCTTCCACTTCTCCACCACGATGGCGAGGCCGACCGGGTGGTAGATGGCGGCGAACACGCCGACGACGAATAGGCCGATGGCCATCTCGACCGGCGTGCGCGCAAACGCCGTGGCAATCGAGGCAAGGCCGATGCCGACGAAGAACACGCTCATCATGCCCTCTCGGCTCCACTTGTCGGCGAGCCATCCGGCCGGCAGCGCGAACACGCCGAACGCAAAGAAGCCCGGCGCGGCGTATTTCAAGAGGTCGGCGTAGCCGAGCCCCCACTCGCGGTGCAGGGCCAGCGCGGCGACGGTGGCAAAGATCAGCGTGAAAAGATGATCGAGGAAATGCCCGATATTGAGCAGCAGAAAATGTACGCGCTCGCGCATGGAAGGCGCTTTCCTGGCCGGATGCCGACGTGCGCAAGGCTAACGCCTTTGCTGCATCCGGCAAATCGGGCAAACCGCATGGCTGGATTGATGCGGCGATCGCGCTATTCTTGCCACGCGCCTCGCTGGTCAAGGCGGTGGGAAGCGCGAAGGAGGGGGGGCGGAGCCATGACAGCAGGCGCGATCGACCGGCTTGGTGAATTAGCCAACGCCGACGCTTGGTTGGTGCACCGGGGCCGCTTTCTCGACGTCACGTTCCTCCTTGAACCGGGCAATGTGGCCTACCTCGTCAGCATCCACCGCGGCCGGATCGAGGCGATCGAGAAGGGGCCGCACGTCATGCCACGCTGGACATTCGCGCTGAGAGCCTCGCTGGAGGCCTGGGAGGAGTTCTGGCAGCCCGTGCCGCCGCCAGGCTTCCACGACCTAATTGCGATGACCAAAATCGGCGCGCTGCGGATCGAGGGCGACCAGCATCCGTTCATGGCCAACCTGCGCTATTTCAAGGACCTGCTGGCGCTGCCGCGCTCCAGCGTCGGGAGGGCCGGATGAGCCAGGCCCGGTTCGAACCCGTCGTCGGCCGCTATCTGCACCTCGCCATCGGCGGCAAGGCCCACCGGCTCTATGTCGAGGAGGCCGGCGAGGGCATACCGCTGCTGTGCCTGCACACGGCCGGTGCCGACAGCCGCCAGTACCGGGCGCTGCTCAACGACAGCGAGATCCTGGAGCGGTTTCGTGTCATCGCCTTCGACCTGCCCTGGCACGGCAAGTCCTCGCCGCCGGCGGGCTGGCACAACGCCGAATACAAGCTGACCGCGCGCGCCTACGTCGAGACCATCATGGCGGTGGTGGAGGCGCTCGGCCTCGACAAGCCGGTGGCGATCGGCTGCTCGATCGGCGGGCGCGCCGTCCTGCACCTGGCGGTGGAGTACGCTGAGCGCTTCCGCGCGCTGATCGGGCTGGAGTCCGGTGCCCACGCCGCGCCCTACTACGATCTCGACTGGCTGCATCGCCCCGACGTGCATGGCGGCGAGATGTGCGGCGCCATGGTCTCGGGCCTGATCGCGCCGACCGCGCCGGAGGCCGACCGCTGGGAGACCATCTGGCACTACATGCAGGGCGGCCCGGGCGTCTTCAAGGGCGACCTCCATTACTACACGTCCGATGGTGACGTGCGCGCACGGCTTTCCCAGATCGATACTCGCCTCTGTCCGCTGTTTCTGCTGACCGGCGAGTACGACTATTCCTGCACGCCCGATGATACCCGCGCCCTTGCCCGCCAGATCGAGGGCGCACAGGTCACCATCATGCAGGGGCTCGGCCACTTCCCCGTCAGCGAGGACCCGCAGCGGTTCCTGGCCTATCTGCGGCCGGTGCTCGCCGGCATTCTGAGCGCGGCTGCGCCCCTTCCCCAACGGCCGGAAGGGGCGTTGTCCTCCGGAAGCTGACGGCTGCCGGACGGTGAAAAGATGCCAATTGCAGACCAATGCGCCGCAGCAAGCCGCGTAAGCCAGGCCGGCAGCCAGCGGTGCATTTGGCCAAGAGCCGCGACCCGTCGGCAGACCAAGCCACCCAAGCGCGTTGCAAACCCGGCAGCGATCGCCACCCTTTTAACGAGGGCAGGGTTGTCCCCACATGATGACGGTTCACCGCCTAAGGTGCTCTTCTCCGCCGGGTGCGTCGCGGCAGCAGCGTTCGGTGCGGAGTTTGCCGTAGGCCGCGAACAGCTTCGGTCCGGCCGGTCCCGCGCGCATTACGTACGCTTCCAGAAGAGCAGCGCTGCAGGCCCGCCACTGCGTGATGTCGTCGGCAGACGGTTCGACGATCCGCACGCCTTTCTGCACGGCGGCTGCAAACGCCTCGGCCCTGATCGTCGCAAAGCGCGCCCACATGACGGCCTGGGCGTCCTCGGCCACCTCGCTGAGGATTTCCTGCTGCGCAGGTGCGAGCGCTTGCCATGCCTTCTCGTTGATGACGACCGTGAAAAGGCTTGGCGCGTACCGAAGATTGATGATCGTGTTCGCGACGCGCCAGAGCTCGCGCTCCGCGACATTGCTGATATCGGCAGCAGCCGCATCGATGGCTCCGCTCTGCAGTTGAGCATTGATCGAAACGGGCGAAACAGGAACCGGCGTAGCCCCGCAGACCCATATCAGATCTCGAACCTGATCGTCGGGAGCGCCCACGACGCGAGCGGCAATAGCTGCCGGATTGGTGGCGAGGATGCTTCTCGACAGGATGACGCTCGAGCCGTAAGGCTGCCACCACAGAACACGTGCGTTGGTCCCACGGAGGATTTCCCTTTCGATCAGCGCTCGAATCTCGCTTTCGCGACTGGTGGCGGCTTGAACGAGGGCATCGAAGTTGAAAAGGAAGGGCTGCAGGAAGGCGCCAGCGAGCGGAACGTATTGGGCGAACTGGTTGAGCGGGGTTGCACCGATCTCGATCGCCCCCGTCTCGACCCCCGACACGACCCCAAGCTCATCGTAAAGCCGATCCTTTACCTGAAGTTCGAACTTGACCACGCCACCCGTCCGGGCCTCGACCTGGCGCGCGAACTCGCGGATGTTCTGGCCGATGGCACTGTCGATCGAGATCGGAAGGCTCACGCGCAACTTGGCGGTCTGTGAGGATGCCGGCGGTGCGCCGATCAAGCACAGAACTGCAACAGGCAGGACCGGAACAAGCCGGCCGACAGCGCCGGACGCCAGCCGCATGATGGTCCCCCCTCCGCTCGGCTCATCCACTGGGTATCGATATCATTGCTTCGTGCCGACCGGGCGACAGGTGTGCCGCACAGATCTGTCCCCTGTGTGACGGATTTGTCTACAACAATGCGGCTCGACAGCCCAGTGCGCGAGGGAGCCCTCCTCACGCTTGCCATTGCGTGTCCAGGCCAAATCGATGTCTCTTGTGGGTCTTGGCCGTGTGAAAACGCGCTGGAGGGGGTCTCGGCGGACCGCGACAGGCCGGGTACGATACGACGCGACCGTTTCGAGCATATTTTTCCGATTTGGGTTCCGGAGGCAAGCCTGGCGCGTC
>Ga0247727_10013893_pt1 | contig 13482 bp, 12 predicted proteins | sample WisWelCaveWW1625_FD_202498 | JGI IMG/M metagenome (GOLD analysis project Ga0247727, IMG submission 202498) | Biofilm microbial communities from Wishing Well Cave, Virginia, United States - WW16-25 | ecosystem: Environmental > Aquatic > Deep subsurface > Groundwater > Cave microbial mat | place... | reverse complement strand
ATGGCGCGACGACAGCCTGGGTCCGGGTTTCCGCTGTCCCTACCGTCTCCACCCGCATCTCCCGGTGGGCGGTCGGCGTCTCCCCCTCCCGCATCTCCCGGTGGGCGGCCCGCGTCTCCCGCTCCGGCATCTCCGGGTGGACGGCCCGCGTCTCTCCCTCCGCCTCCATCGTTTCCGCAGCCTGCCATGGTGGAGCCGACGAAAGCCAGCGGCAGCATGAGCAGGATCAGGAGTCGATGCCCTTCGTTGGGACTCATGGGGTGCCCTCGTTTTACTGGCGGAGCGTCGCAAGTGTGCGTTTAAACATGGTAAATCAGGATCTGCCCCCTGCTCATTAGACGGTACCCCTTTGAACCGGCGGGGGCAGGAAAAGTTGCGCCCGCATTCGGGCTGCCCGGCCGGTCCTCGGCGCCCGCAGCGACCTCATCGAAGAGATCGTAGTTGGACAGAAAACCCAGCAGCAGCAGGAGGCCGAGTTTTTCGAGGATGGCGTGGTCCTCGGTCTTGGGGCGGAAGGCATGGAACGGCATCTGCAACGTACCGGAAATCCTGGAGGCAAGCTTCCCGTTCGGGGAACTTCGGTCTCGGTCAGATGTCGGTCTGCCCTAATCTAATGTAATCCCTCGTCCAGACTCAACATTTGCCCCACTCCGCCGATAATGAACCCGTGCGCCTCACGTGCAAGGTCTTCCTGTTGCTGCTGCTGTCACGGTGCCTCTCACAGTGCTGGTCGGGCTGGGCCCAGCGCATGCGCACGACCATCCGCAACATGATGCGCCTGGGGCAGGCCTCGGGCGTCGCGCACCGGCCCGTGGCGCGCCGAAACCGTCACACGACGCGCCGAAATCCAGCTCGATCCCCGGCCGCCGCGCCCGGACAGCCAGTCGTGTCCGATGTCCAGGTCGTCCCCCTGGCGCAGGGCGCAGCCGGGGTGGGGCTGCGGCTCGGGCCCGGGTTCGCACTGTTGGAAGCGAGCGGTTGCTGGGCCGCGGCGGCGGACCGGGAGAGCCACCGCGGGCCGCGGTCGGCCGCAGGAGTCCACCTTGGCTAGGTGCTCGAGCTGCTCTAACGGGCCGCCCGGCGCGGCGACCGCGTGGCTGGTCCTTTGGGCGGCCGGCGGCTGTGGTTCTGAGATCCCTCTGCCACCGCCGGCCCCCGAGGCCGTCATCCCCGCCGCCGGCTGGAACGGCGCGGACCTCTCGGTCGAGATCCACGGCCGCGATTTCTACGTCGCGGTAGTCCGGCGGCTCGAAGGCGATCCGTTCTCGACCGACACCCGCTTTCGCGCTTGGCTCGGCGACACCGAGCTTTCCGACGTGCGCTGGATCGACTCGGCCACGCTCACCGCGAGCGTGCCGCGGGGCACGCCGACCGGGCTGCTGGCGCTCAGCGTCCGCTCGCCCTCGGGCGACGACGGCAATATGCCGGACGCCTACCTGTCCTTCGACCACCTCCCGGCGGAGCTTCACGCGGAGGTCGGCGTGGACGCCCAGACCGTCCGCCTGCTCACCCCCACGGCTGTGACCGTCACCGTGACCAATTCGGGCGGCACCACGGCGCACGCGGTCACGGCCACGCTTGCCGAGAGCGGCAACGGGGCGACCGTGCCCGGGGGAGGACCGCCGGCCGCCGCCGACATCCCGGGCGGGCAGAGCGTGGACTTTTCCTGGGTGCGGCTGGCCGACGGCACCGGCGAGGTCCGTTTCCAGGCGGCGGTGAGGGGCACCGAGGAACTGACCGGCGATCCGCTCGCGGCATCGAGCGTCCCGTCCGCACCGTTGACCATCGTGCAGTGCCTGCTTTCCGAGGAGTGCGACGACGAGCTGTTCTGCACCGGTGTCGAGTCCTGCGTGGCCGGAGCGTGCGTCTCCGCATCACCGCCATGCGCCGACGACGGCCTGTCCTGTACGACCACCTGCGACGAGTCGCTGCAGGTGTGCAACTCGATCGATGCGGGCTTTTGCCTCGTGGACGGTGCCTGCCGCGCCGCCGCGGAGCCCAATCCCATGAATCCCTGCCAGGAATGCGACCCCACCAGTCCCTGGGCGTGGACCGACGACGACAGCAACGCTTGCGACGACGCCTCGTTCTGCAACGGTGCCGAGACGTGCATGGCGGGCGCATGCGTGCCCTCGCTGCTTGGGCCGTGCAGCGACGACGGCCTGCCCTGCACGACCACCTGCGACGACGCGCTTCTCGCCTGCAACGTGGTCGATGCCGGCTGGTGCCTGGTGGACGTTGCCTGCCGCGCCCCCGCGGAACCCAACCCCGCCAATCCCTGCCAGGAATGCGACCCCATGAGCCCGTCGACGTGGACCGACGACGACACCAACGCCTGCGACGATGGCCTTTACTGCAACGGTGCGGAGGTCTGCACCGCGGGTGCGTGTCTTGCCGCCGGACCGGACCCCTGCGCGGCCGACGCATGGTCCTGTACCAACGCCTGCGACGAGGCTGCGGACGCCTGCCTGGTCGACGCGGCCGCCTGCCTGATCGGCGGCACGTGCCGCGCGATCGGCGAGATCGACCCCGCCAACCCGTGTCAGGAATGCGCGCCGCCCGCCAGCCAGACCACCTGGACGCCCGACGACACGAACACCTGCGACGACGGCGACGCCTGCACCGCAGCCGACGCCTGCTCGGCCGGTACGTGCTCCGGGGCGCCGGCCTGCAACACGCCGCCGCTGGCGGACTTCGCCGTCACCCCGCGCTCCGGCGGGACCGCGACGCTGTTCGCCGTCGACGCGTCGGCCTCTTCGGACGCCGAGGATCCGCTCGCGGCGCTGCAGTTCCGCTGGGACTGGGAGAGTGACGGGATCTGGGACACCGCGCTGTCCTCCAGCCCCACGGCCAGCCACAGCTACCCCGCGCTGCCTCCGGGTGGCCTTCTGACCATCGCGCTCCAGGTCCAGGACAGCGCCGGATCCTCGGGCTACGCGGTCCACGCCGTCGTGCTCTGTGCCGACGCGGATCGCGTCGTGGTCACCACCGCCGCCGACGAGAGCGACCCGGGCGCCACGCCCGGATCACCGGGCGGGACCGGGCTGAGCCTGCGCGAGGCGATCGACTACGCGGAGGTCACGCCGGGCGCCCAGACCATCGCGTTCTCGGGCCCGATGACGATCGTGCTCGGCGTGCCGCTGCCGGACTTTGCGGACGCGGCCGGGGGCTCGGTGGTCGGGGAAACGGGCGTGAGGCTCGACGGCGGGGCAACCGGCAGCCTCAACTCCGGCTGCATCAACTTCATCGGATCCGGCCACCGCGCGGTCGCGCTCGAGATCTTCAACTGCAAGGGCTACGGCATCTACATCACGGGCACGGCCGCGGAGGTGATCGACTGCGCCATCCACGACAACCGCACTGGGCTCTGGGTCAACGCCTCCTCGACGATCGGCCCCGGCAACGACCTCGGCTTCCACGACTACGGCATCGAGTTGGCCAGCGCCGCCACCGTGGAGGGCAACGTCATCCACGACACTGCCTTCCAGGGTATCTTCGTGATGAACACGTCCGACGGCGCGATCTTCCGGCGCAATGTCGTCAGCGCGAGCACGAGCCACGGCATCCAGATCGCCGGAAACACCGACACGCTCACGTTCGTCCACAACACGCTGCACGGCAACGGCGGCGAGGGCCTGGACTTCGGCAACGCCACGGCCGGACATGACGTCCGGAACAACGTGTTCACGGCGAACGCCGGCGCCGGCCTCCGCGTCGGCACCTCCACGTTCACGGCCTTCTCGCACAACGACTACTTCGGCAACGCGGGCGGCGACTGCGTGGGATCGGGCTGCGCGGCGCAGACCGACGCGTACACGTGGGATCCGCTCTATCTGGACACAGCGGCGGGCGACTTCCGGCTCGCGCCCGGCAGCCCGGTCGTCGACCTGGGGCTGGACCTCGGCCTCGACCTCAACGGCCCGGCGCCGGGCGGCTTCAACGGCGCGGCTCCCGACCTCGGGGCATGGGAGGCTCCGGCCGGGTACTGACGTGGCCGCGGGGCTGACGTGTCGCGGTGTGTCGCGGGGCTTGTCTCGGCCGCCCGGCTCGCATATTCTGAACCTGAACCACCAACAAGGAGGAAGGAGATGCGTCATCCGATCTTGGTCCTGGGACTCCTGGCGCCGGCCGCCGCTTGGGCCGGCAAGGGCCTCCTGCCCGACCTGCGCACGGTCGTCCCCAAGCACCTGGCGATCCAGAATGCCCATCAGCGCGAGATCCTGCGCTTCTCGAACGGCATCGCCAACACGGGCGCTGGTCCGTGGCGCATGCGGGCGGCCTTCCCGTCGAACGCTTCCAGCGGCACGCAGGACGCCATCCAGGAAGTCCTGGATGCGCAGGGCGACGTGGTCGCGTCCCGGACCGTCAGCCAGTTCGAGTTCCATGAAGAGCACAATCACTGGCACATCGCGGGCGTGGCGCTCTTCGAGGTCCGGGTGGGCGACCCAGAGGGGCCCATCTTCGGCGGCAGCACGATCAAGACGACCTTCTGCCTCATCGACTGGTACAAGCTCGAGGGCAATTCGCCGAACACTGAGCGCACCTTCTTGGAGTGCAATGGAGACTTGCAGGGCATCTCGCCGGGCTGGGTGGACCAGTACCACCAGTCCACGGCGGGCCAGCAGCTGGACATCACGGGGGCACCGCCGGGCGAGTACGTGCTGGTCAGCACAACCAATGCCGACGGAGTCTTCCTGGAGAGCGACGAGTCCAACAACACGGCCTGGGTGAAGTTCCGCCTCGAGCGCGACAGCAAGGGCAACCCCAACATCGGGATCCTCGAGCACTCGCCCTGCGAAGGGCCCGGGCTCTGCGGGGAGCAGACGGAGAATCGATAGCGCGCCGGTAGCCGCGAGCTCGGGGTCCTGGCAGCGACTCCGGAGCGTCGCTACCACCACTCGAGGGAAACGTGGATGTGGTCGTGGTGGGTGGGCCACAGCCCGAGCCGGGACTGGATCCCGGCGTGGCCTTCCGCACTGATCGTCCCCTCGGCGAGCATCTCGGTCGCGCGCCCCTGCAGCACCGTCGCGATCACCGGGTCCACGCCGATGGCCCGCGCCCGCGGCGAATCGAAGATCCTGGCCATGAAGAACACCTGCCGGTCCACGTCGACGATGTGCTGCGAGGCGGCCGCTGCCGTGCACTGGGTGCCGTCGGGCGTGACATTGGACCCGGCGGGGCCGCACACGGTACGCGTCCAATTGTCGGTGCCGCTCTGGTAGTACGCGATGTCGGCGTTGCCGCCCTGGTCGTGGCACGTGCGGCAATGGCGCAGCGCGCCGATGTCGTGCCCCGGCGTCAGCCCGTCCTCCTGGCACGCGTCGACGAGGTAGAGCGTCTCGGTGCCCGGGAACGCCTCGGCCGTGGCGCGCGTGGCCGATCGGATCAGCTCGATGAGCTCGCGGCGCGCCCAGAAATAGCTGCCGACGGTGGCGAAGTCGTACAGGCCGCCGCTGTACGGGTCGTCCGGATCGGGAATCGGGACCTGGTAGAGCTTCATGACGCCGCCGGGGAGCCCCCGGCACTCGTCGACGGAGAAGGCATCGTCGCAGACCTCGCCGTCCTCGTACGGGTAATGCCGCACCGAGAAACCGTACGTGTTGGTGTCGCCGTCCGATCCCAGCACGCGGAGGAAGTAGGCGCGGTCCGAGGTGGGCGAAAAGAAGCTCAGCGTTTCGTTGCTGACGTCGAAGTCCGAGACCAGGTCGGCGGCGTACGGGTACTCGCGCCAGAGCGACCTCAAGAAGGCCCCCGACTGGTCGTACACGAGCAGGTCCAGGTTGCCCGCGTGGTTGTTGAACACGAGCTTCACCTCGGTGAGCCGGCCGGCCGGCGCCATGAGCTGGTACCAGTCCTCGTCACCCTCGCAGATCCGCATCTCGGACGTGCGTCCCCAGGAGAGCGGCGCCGCCTGATCCCGCGAGTCGTTGGGCTCGAGCGTGGCGTCCTCACCGCACGAGAACGCCGATCCTCTGCACTGGCCGCCGTCGCACCACTCGCCCGAGGGACACCAGCCGGCGGGATTCATGACGCCGCAGCCATAGCTGCTCGCGACGCACCAGCCGGAAAGACAGACGTGCTTGTCGGGACACGTCGCATCGGAGCCGCAGCCCGGCACGCAGGCCAGCTCCGTCGGGTTGCACACGAATCCGCCGCGGCAGTCCGCGTCGGACTCGCACTCCGGCAGGCAGACGGCGCCCCCGGTGACCGGCACGCACCGCGAGGCGGACGGGCAGCCGGACGCGAAGCAGTCCCAGAAGGTGCAGAAGCCGCCGGTGTTCCCCGTCGGGAGATCGTCGTAGTACTCCAGCATGCACAGGCCGCTCTCGCAGTCCGTGTCCAGCGTGCAGGGCCCGCCGACCGGCTGTTCGACCCGAGCGCCCGGACCGGGCCAGCAGGTCGCATCGCGGTCGCACGCGTAGCCTTCGGCGGTGCGGCAGTCTGCCAGCATGTCGCAGAGCCTGAGGCAGACATTCTGCTCCTCACCGCCGCTGCGCACCGGCGCGCACACACTGCCATCGGGGCACGGGCTGCCCGTCGCGCAACCGATCACGCTGCAGTAGCCTCCCTCCAGCCACGGCAGGCAGTCCCGCCCCGGGCATCCCTCCCCCGCCATGCACGCCGCGCCGATCAGCCCCAGCGCCTCGGCATCGGCGCCCGCGTCCGGACCGCCGGAAGACCCCGCTCCGCAGTTCGAGGCCAGAACGAGGCCGGTGAGGCCCAATGTCAACCGGCGCAGGGTTTCCCTCCTGCTGCATGGTGCCAGTTCCGGGGCCGCGCGTCCACACGTTGTGTACTCGTTCAGCACCTTGGTGACACCTCCTTTGTGCGACGGGAGGAGCGACGCCAGCGTTCGAGGAATTCGCGGGGCGTGAGATAGCCGAGTGCCTGGTGAGGACGTACGTGGTTGTAGACGTGGACGTTCGCGCGCACCGGATCACCCATGCCGCCCCTCCCGGTGTAGGAGAGGCGATTCCGTCGCCGCCGTCCTGGCAACCACGCCTCGCCCATGCAAAGAGGTGTGGCGTGCGAAACGCCGCCGGCTGCGATAATGAAGTGCCGTGGGACCCACTTGGCAATGCTTGGTCGAGGACCTTCGAGCCCGGTGCTCTCCGGCGGGGCTCGATCTCGTGCAGCCGTTCCAGGTCGCCTGGTACAACCGCGCCGTCGACGACGACTTCCAGCTCCCCGACCTCGGACGGCCGTCCGCGTTGGGCGTTCTCATCGGCAATACTCGCGCGCTCTGGCCGTGTTTCCGCAACGCCTTGCGGGCGGACCCACGCAGGCTCGAGGAAATTCACCCGCTGGACCGCTACGTGACTGCCGCCATCCTCAGCGCGCTGGGGTCGGTCGCGCTTCGCTGGGAGGTCCGGTTCGCCCACGAGCCGCCGCCGCGACGCGTCGCCATGCAGCAACTCGCCCACGTTGCGGGCCTGGCCCACCTTTCCCCGAGTCATCTCAACGTGCACGCCGTCTACGGGCCCTGGATCGCCCTTCGCGCCGCGGTCGTCATGGACATCGAGGGACCGGCGGACGCGCCGCCGTCGCCGCCGAACCCGTGCCCCGACTGCGAGAGCGACTGCATGCCGAGGTTCCGGAAGGCCTCCGGAACGGCCGGCTCCGCGCCGAGCGACCACGCGGCCATCGAAGGGCGCTGGCGGGCCTGGCTTGACGTTCGGGACGCTTGCCCCGTAGGCCGCGCCCACCGCTACACCGACGAGCAGGTTCGCTACCACTACACCAAGGACCAAGAGGTATTGAAGCGTCTGGTCGGAGACTCGACATGAACGACCTGGCGCGCGGGCAGGCTCGACCCGCGGTGCGAGCGATCTCGCTTCTGCCCGCTGCGACGGAGATCGTCGCGTCGCTCGACATGCTGGACGCGCTCCTCGGCGTGAGCCACGAGTGCGACTTCCCCGAGGAGGTGAACCGCAAGCCGCGGGTCACCCACTGCGAGATCCACGACGCGGGCCTGCCCAGCGTCGAGGTAGATCGCTGGGTGCGGGAGAGGCTGCTCACCTCGGGGACGCTCTACACGATGGACGAGGATCTGGTGCGCCGCCTCCGGCCGGACGCCATCCTCACGCAGCGGCTCTGCGACGTATGCGCGGTGGGCTACGGGACCGTGGCCCGCTTCGCGGCGACCCTGCCGGGTCCCCCGCGCGTCGTGAACCTGGAGCCTTCCAGCGTCGCCGATATCTTGCAGTGCATTCGGTCGGTAGGCGAGGTGCTCGGCGTGGGGGAGCGTGCCGAGGCCGTGGTCGCTTCTCTGACTTCCCGCATCGAAGCGGTACGCGAGCCGGCAGCGAGCCTGCCGCGGCGCCGCTGCGTGCTCCTGGAGTGGATCGATCCACCCTTCTGCACCGGTCATTGGGGACCTGAGCTCGTGGAAATCGCCGGCGGCGTCGAGCCGGTCGGGAATCGCGGGATGGACTCGGCGGTAATCCCTTGGGAGGCCATCGTGCAGGCGGCGCCGGAAGTCCTGGTCGTCGCCTGCTGCGGCTACTCGATCGAGCGCGCGCAGAAGGACCTTCCGATCCTGCGGTCGCGCGGCGGCTTCGACGGACTCCCCGCTGCGCGCCGCGGCGAAGTCTACGTGGTCGACGGCTCATCCTACTTCAGCCGCCCCGGTCCCAGGATCGTCGAGAGCCTCGAGATCCTCGCCGAGATTCTCCATCCGGAGCAGTTCCGAGGCCGGTATCCCGACCGTGGCGTTGTACGGGTCGCCTGACCGCACGGGGCCGGGACGGGAAGTGCTCGGTTGCGAACGCGGCCAACAATGGGGTACTTACTCCCCATGGAACGGACGCTTCGCGCACGCTTCTGGCTGATGGCGAGCCTGGTCGTCGGCGTAGCGATCATGCGGATCATCCCCCATCCTCCCAACTTCGCGCCCGTGGCCGCGATGGCCCTGTTCGGGGGTGCGCACTTCGATCGCAGAGGGTGGGCCTTTGTCGTACCGCTCGCCGCCATGCTTCTCGGCGATGCAGTCCTCGAGCTGCTGTTCGGCTGGGGTTTCCACGCGTTGATGCCCGTCGTGTACGTGAGCTTCGCGGCCATCGTGAGTCTCGGCTTCTTGCTCCGTCGCCGTCGGCGGTTCGTCCCCGTCGCAGCGGTTGCGCTCGCCGGGTCGACGTTGTTCTTCCTGACCACGAACTTCGGCGTGTGGGCGCAGGGCAGTTTGTATCCCCGGGCCGCCGCCGGCCTAGCAGCGTGCTACGCGGCGGCTGTTCCCTTCTTCGGCGCCACGGTCGCGGGGGATCTCTTCTACACGGCCCTCCTGTTCGGCGCCTTCGCTCTCGCCGAGCGACGCTTTGCCACCTTGGCACTGCCGAAAACCGCGTAGGCGACGGCTTTCGGCGCCGTGCCGGGTCACCCGAAAGCCCTCGTGTCGTGGAGCACGGGAAAGGACAGCGCTTTCGCGCTCGACCAGGTCCGGCGCGCCGACGCCGTCGAGGTGGTGGGCCTCGTAACGACCTTGACCTCATCGTTCGGCCGCGTGTCGATGCATGGCGTCCGGGAGAGTCTCCTCGATCGCCAGATACAAGAACTGGGCCTCCCCTGCGCGAAGGTCTCGATCCCGTCGCCGTGCCCCAACGACGTCTACGAACGCGAAATGGCCATGGTCCTCGCGGACGCCCGAGAGCGGGGCGTCACGCACGTGGTCTTCGGCGACCTGTTTTTGCGAGACATCCGCGCGTACCGGGAGGCCAGGCTCGCGGAGGTGTCCATGGAGGGAGTATTCCCGCTCTGGCTCCGTGACACCGCTGCCCTCGCTCGCGAGATGCTGGCGGCCGGATTGCGCGCGACGGTCACCTGCGTGGACCCGAGGAGACTCGCTCCGACCTTCGCGGGTCGCGAGTTCGACGCGACGCTTCTTCAAGACCTGCCGCCAGACGTGGACCCCTGCGGAGAGAACGGGGAGTTCCACACGTGCGCGACCGCCGGCCCCATGTTCCGAGGCCCCATCGAAGTGCGGCTTGGCGAAATCGTCGAACGTGCCGGCTTCGTCTTCGCCGACCTCCTGCTCGAGTAGCGTTCCCGCGAAGAACATGCACGGCACAGAGCCCAGGCGGCCTGGACCATCGCGGTCTTGAGCCAGGGGGCGCCTTGCCCGTAACCGTGTGGATCGGCGCTTCCCGGCGTGCGCTCTCGTCGTTACGCGGGCCGATGCCGGCCCATGAAGTCGCCGAGGATAGCAATGTGACGATGGGTGGCTGGTTGCGCCGAGGGATGCGGCGGCTGAGCGAGGCGGGGGTCGAGCTACCGTTCCGCTTGAGGGACGTGCGCCGCGGCGTGTCGCGGCGGATGCGCGAGATCGGACAGGCTCTGCGGCTGCGCGGCGATGCCGCGCGGGAAGCGATCAAGAAGCCGTATCGGGGCCTCTTGCGGGTGACCGGCCGGATGGTGCGACAGGCGCAGAGAGCCGCCGCGGCGGCACACGAACAGCTGGACAAGCTCCCCGTGGCCGCGCGCGAAAAGGTCGAGCACATGCTGGCGGCACTCGAGCCGATGGTGCCGCGGGCCCGCCAGGTCGTGCGGCAGACCCGCTTGCGCGTGTTCCGAGGGGTGAGCAACAGCGAGGGCAAGCTCATCAGTCTCTTCGTCGGCGTGGTGCCCGAGAAGGCCGACGCGCCGCTGCTGGTGCCGTCGGTGCGGCGCCGCCTCGAGGTGCTTGGCCACGCCCCGCAGGTCCTGGCGACGGACCGCGGCTTCTACTCGACCGACGGCGAACAACAGGTCGTCGCGCTTGGTGTGCGCCACGCCGTGCTGCCCAAGCTGGGACACCGCTCGCGCGAGCGCATTGCCCATGAGCAGCAGCGCTGGTTTCGGCGCGGACGAGCTTGGCGCGCCGGCGGAGAAGCTCGCATCTCCCGCCTCAAGCATCAGTTCGGCATGGCTCGCAGCCGCTACCGCGGCCAGGGCGGGATGGCGCGGACGGTGTACTGGGCCGCGATCGTCAACAACCTGGTCGCTGTCGGTCGTCGCCGCGCCCGTGCGGATGAGCGGTCGCCGCGGGGACCACCGTGATCGGGAACCGGCGATGGGCTCGCGCAGACGCTGTGGGGCGCGGCCCGGGGAGCAGAGCGCGTGCCGCGTGGGCGCGGCGACCGCGGCGAGCGCGGCCGCGAAACCAGCGGGGCGGAGTCCGGCGGCCGGCGGGCCCTCAGGCGGCGCCCCGTCGGAGAATCGGGGCGCTCGGTCACGCCGCCACGGCAGCGGCTGCGGGATGGCGTGGGTTCTATCGCGCTTTTTTCACCGGCATGTAGCTAGCGCCTATAGATAGTAGCAAGCGCGCTTGGCGGCGGTCTCGCTCATCACCTCATCATGCACAATCGGCAGCGGGCAAGCATGGCACCCCTTTCGGCGAGCGCAGAACCGCATGATGTCGCGTCCCCTCTCTGCCTGCGGAGTCCGCCACCGCTGTTCTCATTGCGGACGGTGACATGACTGGCGCCTGCGGAGCTGAAAGACTCGGGCGCGGCAGCAGCCAGTACGCGCCGCGTCGAGCGCGCTACGGGGAGCGGCCGGGTTCGGACGGTCCCTGCGGGCCGGCGCCTACGGGTCCCGCCGACGGCCCCGGCGCGCCAGCGCTGGACGCGTCGGCCCGGTGGGTCTTGCCGAGCGTTTGGTACAGGAGGTCGCATTCCTGCTGCAACTCGCGAGCACGCTGGTTGGCGGCGCGGAGGCGCTGGACGAGGTGATCGAACCTCAGCATGAGGTCGCGCGGCTTGAACGGCTTGCCATCGAATACGGAGTCGCGGAACGTGCGTACGATCCGTGTGGGCAAGAGGAGCTCGTCGGGAGAGGCGTACTCGTCGTAGAGTTGGCGGACGAGCGCGGGAGGAACGCGGAGCTCGATGACGATCTCGCGGACGGTCTTGCGCTGCTCGAAAAGCTCGAACACTCGGGCGGCGATCTCTCCTTCCGGGTTTTTCGGGACGGGACCCAGGCCGCGCCGTTCGGCCAAGGCGGCGACCTCCTCGGGGTCGAACTCGTGGACGCGGTCGGGGCGTTGCTTGGGGTGAAGCTGGCTCCCTTCCAGGCGGCGAACGCTGCTGCCGCTGATCTGCAGGATCTTCGCGACGCCGGCGCGGGTGAGCGGACCAGCCTTGCCTGCCGCTGCGGCGGGCTGTCGGCGCCTCGATCGCGTGCTTTTCCGGGCACTGCTCATGGACTTTTCCTCCTTCTTACCGATGGATCGCGAACTCGCGGAGCCGCGTTTTCGGCGCGCTGGCAGCCTATGCCGGCAGGGGCGTACGGCAGGGATCCGGCATGCCTCCGCGGCAGGGGATCCGATTAGCTGCGCGGGCCGTGCTTGACACGACCTTACATTGATGTAAGGTCTTCTCGCATGCAAGGGGTTTCGTCGAGCGACGGGGTTCGGGCGCCGGCGGCCTACCGCTGCGCGGGCGTTACCTATCGGATGGGCGACCACTACGCCAGGACCGGCGTCGTGAAGCCGTCGATCGCGCGTGGACGATACCGGCAACGCGTCTACGGGTTTTCCGACGTGCTCGCGCTGCTCCTGGTCCGGGAGCTGCGCGCGGCCGGCCTTGGTCTTGGACAGATCCGCCGCGCGGTCGCGATCCTTCGGAGTCACGGATCGCCCGACGCGTGGCCTCCCACGGTCCGGCTGCTCACCAACGGTCGCGCCGCGAGAATGGTGATCGGTCCGGAGGAAGAGATCGTGGACGCCGTCCTGGCCTTGCCGGGGCAGCAAGGCTGGTACACGGTCGTCGACGTCGCCGGACTCGTCCGCGAGGCGCGTGAGGCCTTCGGATGGGCCCTTCGGGGCGGCGGGCGCCGGGGCGGCGCCCGCAGGCGGCGCCGATGATGTCTACGTCGCTGCGAATCGAGGACTTGGCCGCCGAGCTGGAAAGCGCCCTCTCGGCCGCCGAGCTTGCGCTCCGGCGGCCGTCGCCGGGAAAGCTGCTGACCCAACTCCCTCGGCTGGCCTCCGCGGTGCGTAGCGCCCACCGTTTCCCCTGGGGACGTTGGTGCCGCGTCAACGACTCGATCGAGGCTAAAGCCACGGCCGAGGCCTTGCGGGCGACGGCGGACGACCTGGGACGGCTTCGTGGCGTGTTCCGGCGCCTGCGGCCTACGCTGCGCCTCGCCCGGCCGATACCACGGGCCAAGCGGACGCCGCGGGCGCGGCGCGGGTTCCGGCGAGCCAGGCGCCGGCAGCGCTCACGCGATGGTCCGGGGGATGCGGAACCAGATGGAGACGCGTCGAATGCTGATCGCGACGCGGTTGCGTCGCTGTGACGCGGTTGCTGGCGGCGGGCGAAGTGGCCACGCGCCTGGGCGTCTCGCGGGCGACCGCCTACCGCGAGATGCACAAGATGCTGCACGTGGTTGTCGCCGAGCGCGCGCTCCGTGTCACGGAAGCGGCGCTTGAGGCGTACATCCGCGCCAGAACGGAGGGAACATGGCTGACCACCTTTACCGCAAGAAGCCGGACGGCTCCTGGTACTG
>Ga0247727_10013892_pt1 | contig 13483 bp, 10 predicted proteins | sample WisWelCaveWW1625_FD_202498 | JGI IMG/M metagenome (GOLD analysis project Ga0247727, IMG submission 202498) | Biofilm microbial communities from Wishing Well Cave, Virginia, United States - WW16-25 | ecosystem: Environmental > Aquatic > Deep subsurface > Groundwater > Cave microbial mat | place... | reverse complement strand
TGACAACAGAAGGCGGCGTGAAGCAGCAATACCTTCACGAATTCCCGCACCGATTCCTGCGAGTCCCTGTTCCGCAATTTTCAACGTTAAACCCGCAACGAACGCAGAAGTCAGCCCCACCATCTTTCCGGGGCACTCATCGTAGAAACCATCCTCGGCGCGAAGCGGGTCATAGTATAATTGTGCGCTAACCTGTCCGCCTCTTCTGACGTAATGAATGGCGCCATCAATTCCGAAACGCACGATCAGATTGGCGCAGGCCGCCAGCGTCATGAGATGCGCATTACAGGCCGTTTGCCAGACGAAATCTTTGGCCGTGCGCTCCCATGAGAGACGGCGACTAATGTTTAGACCGTGAGGCTCAGCGCGCAAATCATCAGCGCTCACAACAACTACAAGTCGCTGAGCATGTATCTGGAGTTGATTCCAAAGTTCACCGGTGGCCAGCGGCCGGTGATTCTTATAAATGATAACAGGATCATTCTCTGGTTTTTTCAGCGCCTGTGGCCAGGATTGTTCGAAGTTTCGATAACCATTACCGGCATCATCCACCACAAGAATGTCAACGGAAGGGTCGTTATTTTCCAGTTCCCATGGATCCGGATTCCCAATTGAAGGGCCGCAGAAACCGCGTAATGTCTTAACGCGATAAACCAGATTCTTGACATCCTCCTTTTTAGTTGATGAAGGAAACGCTTCAAGTTCGGCGAGAGAATGAATCGCCCTATCGGGAGGAATGGTTTCCAGGGTGCCTATTCGATGGGTCAACAGGGTGTGGTCGCTTGCTTTCAAAAAACCGGCTATGAGCAGCGCGCCGCCCGGGCGTGCCATCATTCGCGTGCCGGGATAAAGTCTCCAGTTGGATATGTTGCTTTCCGTTGTTGCATCCACCGCAGCTACAGGATATTGCAGCCAGTCAACGCTCAGATCACCCACAATCATGATCTTTGCCATAACCCTCCACAAATTCGCGACAGATAGTGCTTGCTCAACATTATAACCTGAAGAACGGCGCCTGAAGAGACAAAAACGGCATTTTATCGTTCGTTCAATATCCTTGCTCGTTTTGCCGCGTCAGGTTACATTTGCTAAGGGTGCTAAAAACAAATGAATGAGATACGCGTTGGAATTACGGGACACCGAATTCTTGCTGAGATTGACAAAATCGAATATGGTGTTGAGCGGGCGCTCAATCACATCACCGAAAGATACGCGGGATGTTCACTGGTCCTTTTATCATCACTGGCCGAAGGAAGCGACCGAATTGCAGCTCGACTGGTGTTGAATCGAAAAGGTGGAGGACTCGTAGCCGTTTTACCGTTTGACGAAACCGAGTACATCAACGATTTTCCATCAACCGAATCCATCGATGATTTTCGGGCATTTTTGAAATCGGCGCGGGAATTGATCACTCTTCCTTCGTCTTCAACCAGGGACCAGTCATATGAAGCGGCGGGTCTTTACGTACTGGATCATTGTGCGGTCCTGATGTGCATCTGGGACGGCAACCCTGCACAGGGAACCGGAGGAACCGGCGGAATCGTTCAGGAAGCGCGTAAGCGCAAGATGCCGATTGCCTGGATTCACGCGGGTAACCGCAAACCGGGGACACACGAACCCACAACGCTGGGCGAAGAGCAGGGAACCGTCACGTTTGAAGGCTTTTAGTCCCGACCTGTGGGGCGGGCGTCTCTGCCCGCTATTTTCATGATTGAGGATTTCACCGGCGGGCACGGAGGCCCGCCCCACAGATTTGGGGAACAGGCGTTTATACAAGCTGCATTTTCATTTCAAACTGTTTTCCGAATTGCTCAAAGTTTTCACTGAGCAGAAAAGCAATAGTGGCTTCGGCATTTGCATCCACGTTAATGACTCGCGCGGGACGTCCTGCCTGTACGCGTGAATGGAGCTCACGCATCAGGATCGATCCGGCTCCCTGTTTTCGAAAAGCGTGACGGATTGCAAGCTGAGGAATGTCTCCGCTGTTCGGATATACGACTCCATAACCGGCCACTTCCTCTCCTTTCCTCACGCCGAGAACGACCTTTATGGAAGTACTTCGTTCAACGGAGGCTCTGGAGTTTTGCCATGTAGGTGTCCAATCCCAGAACTCTTCAAACTCGCGCCATACAGGCGCAGCTTCCTGCACCAGAAACGCCGGATTTTGCCGGCCTTCCTGAACTGAATCGCGTCGAAAAGCCAGAAGACTCCGGGATTTCTGAAAGCCTGTTTTTTCGTAGAGCTTTACGGCCGGAGTGTTGGCCTGAAATACTTCAAGCAGATACTGAACCGCTCCTGCTTTTTTAAGTTCAGGAATACAGTGTTGAAAGATTTGCTGCCCGAGCCTTCGTCCCCTGAATTCAGGTAGTACTCCAGTCACCACGTCGTAAGCGGTGAAAAGTCCGCAATGCAGACCAACTGCGTTGATTGTGAACCCGGCAACCTTATCATCATCAAATGCAGCAACAGAAAGACTCATGTCGGCCGCTCTTCTAATGAACATATCCTGGAGCTGTTCAGCGCTCAATTGTAACGGAATGATATAGTCGGAAAACGCTTTGAGAAAGGCTTCATGCACGGCAGGGAAGTCTGATTCCTGTAAAAACCGGATAATCACGTCTGTCCTTTTTTACGATTCAAGCTGCGCAGACCTGCTATCGTGTTGAACTTATAAGTTACAATGATGGGACAGAAAAGCAAGGAAGTTTGATGAGCAGGATAAAACTCGTATGATTGATTCGAGATTTGCAAGACCTCGCATCACGCTTCTTTCGGAAGAACATATCCACCTGATTCATGAAGGATCTCTCAAAGTTCTGGAAAATACCGGCGTTCTGGTTGAGTCTCAGCGGGCGCGTGATGTTTATTCCAGAGGCGGAGCAAGTGTTCTGATAAACGAGGACCGGGTCAAGTTTAAAAGGGAAGTGGTGGAATGGGCTATGGATTCAGCTCCCGGTTCCTATGATGTGTACAATCGCCGGGGCGAGAAATGTTTTACGATTGGCGACGGGAATCCGACACGATTCGGCAATGGCGTTACGAATCTTTTTTATCAAGACCCCGTTACGGACCGGTTGTCTCAGTTTTCGCGTAAACATATGGAACTGGGTGTGCGGCTGGCAGAATCCCTGACTCAATACGATGTAATCTCCACGCTGGGAGTTTTGCGCGATCTGCCTCCTCAGACAGCAGACTTATTTGCTGTTCTTGAGATGGCGGCGAATTCTACAAAGCCCCTGGTTTTGCTGATTTCGGATGAAAAACTATTTCCTCAGGTACTTCAACTGCTGGATCGGATCCACGGCGATGTAGGAAATAGACCCTTTATCATTCCGTATTTGAATCCGGTCACCCCGATGAAAATCAACGAAGGCACATCCGATAAACTTCTTGATTCTATTGAGCGGGGAATCGCGGCAATCTATTCAAATTACGGAATGGCCGGAATGTCCACGCCCATAACGCCTGCCGGCGCCCTCACATTTTTGAACGCGGAGCTCATGGCCGGAGTAGTATTGAGCCAACTGGCGCGCCGGGGAGCGCCTGTTATTTGTGGAAGTTTACCGGCTTACTTCGATATGAAAACCATGGTTGATTTCATGGATACGCAAAGCTTCCTGATTAATCTGGGCTGCGCGGAAATGATGTCATATTACGGAATTCCGCATGCAGGGACGTCCGGCAGCGGTGAAGGATGGGGCCCCGATTTGCTGGCTGCCGGAGTTAACTGGACCAACCACCTGACGAGTTTGATGGGCAAAAGCGGTCTGGCTCCGTTCGTGGGCAGCGGTCTGAACTCCAAAGCATACATGCCTGCTCAAACAGTCTTTGCAAATGACGTGATCGCTCAGGCCCGTATTTTTGCTGAAGGCTTTCCTGTAGACTCGCGGTCCGTCGGAGCAGATGAGATCATTCATGAAATGGCGGAGAATGGCCACTTCCTGATGTCTGAAAGCACGCTGGAAGTCTACAAGAACGCGTACTATCAGGGCATTTTTCCACGAATCAGTCTGGAAAGATGGGAAGAACTGGAGAATCCGCGGATGGAAAACTTGCTTCGCGAGCGCACCGTGGAATTACTCACGAACCAGGAACCTCCTGAAGATCACGATGAATTGATCAAGAAAGGAGAAGAATACATTGGAAATCTGGGCATTGTCTGATGGCGCTGCTGTATAATAGTGAAGAGGCGGGGAATGGAGCGACTCTTACTGAACATTCTCAATGACATATCCTGCGGTGTTTTATCCGCAGATCACAATGGTCTTGTGAACTACCTCAATCAGGCAGGGGAACAAATAACAGAATGGACATTTCGTGAAGCATTAAGCCGTCCTGTTTCTGAAGTGTTTTGTACGGTTGCGACGAGCCCGGATGAGCTAAGAGATAGTCCGGCGCCTGGCCTGTTTTCCAACGTCGGTACGTTAAAAACAAAAAATGGCGATCAGAAACAAATAGAATTCAGCAGCAGCTCTCTTCGTGATCCGAAGAGCGGCGGGTATGTTGTGATGTTCCGAAGTCTGCATTCGCACGAAGAGGAAGTTGATCAGGAAAAGCTTCTGTTTGACGCCGCGCATGATCCTTTAACCCGGTTACCGAATCGTGCCTGGTTCATGGACCGTTTGAAGGGGTCTTTTGGCCGTTCAAATCGCCGGCCGGATTATTCCTTTTCTGTTCTGTTTCTGGACATCGACCGGTTCAAGAATGTGAATGACGGCCTCGGGCCTGCAATGGGCGATGAACTGCTGAAAACAATTGCAAAACGACTGGGAAAGTGCCTGCGTCCCGGCGACACGATTGCCCGATTTGGCGGTGACGAATTTGCCGTTCTTCTGGATGATATGGAAAACGAAAAGGACGCAATTTCCATTGCGGAGAGAATTCATAAGGAAATGGACTATCCATTCATTCTTGACGGGCGTGAGATTTACGCAAGCGTCAGCGTGGGAATCGCCTACAGCAAAAGCCGCTACGAAAGCCCGGAAGATCTGCTCAGAGATGCTGATACAGCGATGTATCGCGCAAAGGCGCGCGGTAAAGCACGTTCCGAAGTCTTTGTCACAGCCATGCATCTGAATGCCGTTGAAATGTTTCAACTCGAAAGTGAGTTGAGACTCGCGCTGGAGAAAGAAGACTTCGTTATGTACTACCAACCAATTGTCTATCTTTCTGATCGCGCATTGACCGGCTTTGAAGCCTTGCTCCGATGGAGGAGCGCAAAACGTGGACTGGTGCTTGCTTCAGAAATTATTCCGGTTGCCGAAGAAACCGGATTGATCGTTCCTCTTGGAATATGGATACTTCGAAAATCTTTTGCTCAGGTGCGCGCGTGGCAACAATTGTTTCCTAAAAACATGCCCGCAGTAAGTGTGAACATTTCGGGTAAACTTTTTTCACAGCACGACGTTATCTCATTTGTAAAGAAAGCAATGGAAGAAACAGAGGTCGCTCCCACCGGGGTTAAACTTGAACTTACCGAGAGTATTCTTCTCGATAAAACTGAACATGTCATTCAAAAGCTCCAGCAATTGAAGGCCATGAATCTGGGTCTGCAAATTGATGATTTTGGCACCGGGTACTCTTCGCTCAGTTATCTCCAGGACCTTCCCATTGACGGCTTGAAGATTGATCGTTCCTTCGTAACTCGACTTACTCAAGACAGGGAAAGCCTTGAGATCGTAAAAACGATTCTGTCGCTTTCAGAAAAATTGAATCTTGACGTCATCGCGGAAGGTGTGGAAACAGATGAACAGTGCGAAATCCTTCTGCAGCTTGGTTGTAAAAAGGGCCAGGGTTTCGTTTTTTCCAGACCGATGGACGGGGGAGCGGCCACCAAGTATCTCGCAGAGCGAACCAAAGACAGTTAGAGCTTCAACCGGATGCCCGAGACATAATTCGGACAATGTCAGTCAGTTTCACGGCAGGCAAACGGACTGAAAGATGCAGCCGCTAAAACCCACTAGCTAGAGTGCACGACAAATTTGTTATAAGCGAAAAGAAATGCACGTTTGCAATCCGGGAATCAGATGATATCATGCAGTGCAGTTTCTGTACTGTTTGGCCGCGAGAGTAGTGAATGAGAACTAAGCAATTTGTATTCTTGCTGGTACTGACTCAATTGTTGTTCCTGACAGGCGTAGTTAAAGCCGAAGAAGTAGAACAAACGCCAACAGAGGAGTCGCTAAGCGAAAATGAGCAGGCACAACAGGACCCGGCTCCCCCAAAACCGTCCGACCTCACTTTAAAGAAATTACCGGTGCAGATAGGAAAAGGCTTTGTCGGCATCTTCAGCGGTAGAAACCTGAGACCTCTTCTGATAGGCTCTGCTGCAACCGGCGGCGCGGTGCTTGTGGATGACGAGATTCACAATAAATTCAAGAATGAAAATGATGAAGCCGTTTCCCAGACTGCAAATCAGCTTGGGCGACCCTATGTTTTAGCTCCTGTTCTTGGAGCACTCTTTATCACTGGATTAAATTCAGAGAATGAGCGGTTTCGTTCGTTTTCTTATTCGCTGGTCACAGGCTACGTTGTGGATGTTGCCATGTATTCTTCGATTAAGGCAGTCAGCAACCGGGAAAGGCCGGACGGCAGCAACCGCAACGCCTTCCCATCCGGACATGCAACCGATTCCTTCATGATTGCAACGGTACTTCACAAACACTATGGCCGGAAAGCCGGCATCATTGGTTATTCCGTCGCCTCAGTGATAGCAGGAACACGACTCAAGAGGGATGTCCACTGGTTCAGTGACGTAGTTGCGGGGGCCACACTGGGCTATATCATCGGTAGCACTGTGTCAGCGCAAACACAGTCCGGTGAGCCGTCACGAATGGCATTGATGCCGCGTTTCGATTTTGTACGAAAGAGTTATGCCGTCGAATTGGCGATCCGGCTGGATTAAATATCTGGCCGAGCATACTCGAACTCTGGGCCTGAAACAACGTGAGAGAAATCCGAAAACCCAATCCGGACAAGCCGGAACCAAACAGGTTTTACTGGCGTCTTTTTACGTCTATCAGTTTAATCTGACCGTCGGCTCTTGGTTCAAAATACAAAAAATCTTTCATAGCATAAACGTCATCTTCAATGAAGAGCGGAAGAATCGGAAGATCCTGCATGGCCAGTTTCGCGGCCTTTTGCAGCATCAGTTTTCGAGTTCGCTCGTCCGTAACATACGACTGTTTTTCAGTGATCTCATCCATTTCACGATTGAAGTAGTTACCGTAGTTTCCCTGACCCAGCGTTCCACCGCGGGAGTGGAGATTGAATTCGTAAAATTCTATGGCATCGCCGCTGCTGCAATCCCAGCCGGCGAGAAAGAAATCGCTCAATCCTTTTTCTGCGCGCGAATAAACCTCGTTTCGGTCCAGTCCGTTTAAATTGATTCGTATATTAATCTTGCTCAAGTCGTCCTGCAGCAGCACAGCGACCTGGCGCCTGCCTGTGGTGAAATCCAATTGTGTTGCAAAGCCTTCGGGATAGCCGGCCTCAGCCATCAGTGCCTTTGCCTTTTCGATATTGTATTCCGGAGCCGGAATACCCGGATCAAATCCGAAAACGTGAGGAGCAACAGGCTGAGTCGGAATCGATCCGTTTCCAAGCAACGGTCCGTCAATCAATCGCTGTCGTTGAATGGCCATATGAGTTGCCAGTCGAACTCGAACATCGCGAAACGGATTGGCCGGATCGTCCTTGAGATTGAATCCGAGGTAGTACACTGCCAGTCCGACATGTCTTTCAAGTATTGTTCCCGGAATTTTTAGCGATACTCTTTCAAATGGAACGGAATAGATGATATCAGCCTGGCCCGATGCCAGCATTTGAAGTCGCTTTTCACCTTCAGGCACTGATTTGAACTGAGCGGATTTAAACTCAGGATGACCGCCCCAGTACTCCTCAAAGTGATCAAGATCGATTGCCGTTGACGGATCCCAACGTGTAATTTTGTAGGGCCCTGTGCCAAGAAACGGTGGAAAGTTACCTTCATTCCTCTTGAAAATATGCACAAAGGCAAGCCTTGAGAGAATCGGGCTGGGCTTTTCGGTGACGAGATCAATCACAAAGTTGTCAACGATACGGAATTCCTTAATAGAGTTGAGACTTCCTGAGGTTTCGTAGTTTGAACGCGCCACATCCGCCAGCGCACTTCGAACGACTTCTGCATTCAGCGGCGTTCCGTCATGGAAACGTACATCTTTTCGAAGGTGAAACCTCCAGATTTCCGGCGCAGGATTCTCCCAGCCGGCCGCAAGGGCCGGTTTCAGTTTCAGATCCTTATCAACTGCAATGAGCGGTTCAAAAACATTAAAGAGAACCGAATCTGTAAGTGAATCGAAGTCTTCATTGGGATTGAGTATGGTTGGTTGTGCCCAGAGAAGGATTCTGAGCTGGTCTAACCGTGGTTTTTCCTTTCCGCAGGAATACAACGCAAGGCAGACAAGCGCGACACTGATAAACCGAAACAACTTACCTCCCACATTCATTCCGGCGTTGCCATGACCGGCCACACATAGACTATTGATTTTGAGGACGTATTGCAATGTGTCCGACGCAATTCCGAAAAGCGTCATATCCTGCGTTCCTCAAAGCCTGTACGGCGCGCTCCGTGAATCCCTGCGACTCCAGGCCGTCGCCTACAGCAGCGAATCGCGTTTCAATTTCGGCGGGGGTCAGGGCGTGATCAATTCCGCCAAGGTAGCCGTCCGGCAAACGAGGACAGATACCCATCTTTTCCTGCAGCTCGTCAAGATACAAATCAAAATCCCGGCCCCGGGCAGACATCAACCATGCGATTGACCCGCATCAGGATTTGCCTCGTTGAATTCCGCTGACAAAGACATCACCCGATAAGTACTTCCTGGCAACATCACGCAGTTGCTCGAGAGTGATTTCCGAAGTCGTTTTCAACAATCGCTCCATGAAATCGAGTCCAACTCCGAAGAAATGATGTGAGGCAAGATTCAAAAGAATTGCCTCATTGGTCTGGAGATTGATTATTGTGGAACCTGCAAATGATGATTTTGCACGGTCCACATCCTGCTGAGTGATGCCATCCGTTGCCAGTCTGCGGATTTCCTTTAGAAGAGCCTCACGCGCCAGTGGTTCTTTCGAGGCTTCGGTGGCCAGATAGGCGATAAACGTTCCATGCTCAACACGTGAACTGTCGCGCGCGAAAACGGTGTAAGCAAGCGCCTGCTTGCCCCGAATCTCCGCAAAAAAAGTGCCGGCCAGACCGGAAGTTACGTTTCCCAGAAGTCTGATCACCGGCCAATCGGGATTCGTGCGAATCACCGATGGGAATGCGAGAGCGATCCCTGATTGTTTCCTTTCCCGGTATTCTACGATTTCCATGCGGGAAGAAGGCATAACGGGTGAGGGAAGCGCCTGGCGCGGAGCACCGGATTCTGCTGAATTGCCGAAATACTGTTCGGCGAGTGCTTTTGCTTCTTCAATCGCGATGTCACCGGCGATCAAAATCACTCCGTCATCAGAGACCACTCGCTTCTTCCACCATTCGCGCAACTGTTCCTGCGTGATTCCCGCCAGCGATGTCTGATATCCGGGAGGAGGTAATGCGTACGGATGATTTCCGTACAACGCTTCATTGGCAAGCTGAAAGGGTCGCTGTAACGAAGAATCGAGAGATCGTTTAATCGCAGCCACTTGCTGAAAGCGTTCTTCTTCCAGGCCTTCAACTGGAAATACCGGATTCAATATAACGTCGGCAAGTAATTCGAAACCGGCCTTAAAGTTGTTGCCGGAAATACTCAAATTCATTCCGAAATAGTCTTCCTGTACATCAGGATTAATCTGAGTTCCGAGATATTCTATTTGACGATCAATTTGCTTACCGCTCCTTGACGAGGTTCCTTTTCGCATAGTGCGCGCCAGCAACTGTGTGATTCCGGCGTTAGCGCTATTCTCATCGATTCGCCCACCTTTGAAGTAAACTCCGGCTGAAACTGCCGGCAGGCCGTGCCTTTCGTGCACGATCAGCGTCATTCCGTTGGAAAGTTTCTCCTGTCGCAGCGCCGCGCCAGGAGCCGCTTTTCTGACCGCATGGGATGAAGAGGGGAGAGGAGTTTCTGCTATGGCTTCAGGGACAGATGCGCTTGCCTTTCGCACGAAATCCAACGCCTGCTCGCGGGACATCTGAGAAGTCCCCAGGGGCGTATATTGATACAACGTAAGATTCTCAATCGTGAGATAACGTCGTGCTGCATCCCGGATCTGCGGACCCGTCAATGATTTTAATTTCAGAAGCTGCTGCCTCATTGCTTCGTAACCATGTCGGGCCTCAAACTGCGAAAGGGCCTGCGCCTGTCCCAGAACATCCTGTAGTCCAAACAGGAAAGACGATTCCATTTTGTTCTTTGCCAGTTGTAGTTCATAATCAGTCGACCCGTGTGCTTTCATCCGTTCGATTTCCGACAGTATCCCGCTCTCCACCGTCGCTCGATTCTTTTCATCAAACGATGCCTGAACCGCAAGAATTCCCACATCTTCAAATGTCTCATGACTTGCTTCAACCGTAGCCGCACCTTGCGGATTTACCACATTCACGAAAAGACGAGACGAGCGCCCCTGACCAAGAATCATGGCAAGAACATTGAGAGTCAGTTCATCCTGATTGCCAACTCCGACCGTATGCCATCCGAGAACGGAATACCCCTGTTTGATGTCGGCCTCCGATAGATCGAAACGAAATTCGGTTTGTGGAGGTTCTTTCGGTCCGTGTTTCTTATCAGGTTTTCCTTTGAGATGTTTTTCGAATGTCTCTTTCGCTACACGGATCGCCTCATGGTGTGAAACATCTCCGGCGATTGTCAGGATCATGTTTTCAGGCCGGTACACAGTTTCAAAAAAAGCGATGAGGTTATCACGGTTGATATTTCGAAGCACTTCATTTGAGCCAATCCGCCAGCGTTTCATTCTATGATGCGTAAAAGACACGGCAAACATCCGCTCCATGGAAACCGCTGGAGGATTATCAAGCTTGCGGTTTGATTCTTCGATTACAACTTCAGCTTCCTTTTTTAATTCATCGGAATTAAAAAGGGGATTGATCATTGCATCAGACTGGATCTCCATGGCCCGTAAAAAACCACCTGTCGGAACAACGAAATAATAGTTGGTTGAATCATAAATGGTTCCGGCATTCGATTGACCTCCAACCCCGGCCAGTTCCTGTGAGATCTGCTCCGCGCCGGGAAACTTCGTGGATCCTTTGAAGAACATGTGCTCAAAAAGGTGCGCCATGCCCGCAACCTCATCCGGTTCATGGAAGTAACCAACCTTCACCCACGTGTTGATCGCTACAACGCCTGATCCCTTCTTCTCGCAGGTAATCAAAGTCATTCCGTTCGAAAGCGTTGTGCGTTTTACGTTCTTCAGGAACTCATCCAGAACCGTTGACGGCTTCTCTGTTACAGCAGCCGGCAACAGGCCATCAATTGCAAAAACAACCATCACAAGACATAGCATCCTGAACATATTGCATCCTCCGGCAGCAGCAGTTAACACCAGACTCCCAAGTTAAGGATTATATCAACTACAGTCAAAGCACCCCGTCACATTCAATATCACCTGCAACGAATTGAGGCAGGGAAGTTCGGGCTCTGTTACTTTTGGTTTCATGTTGAATGAAATGAGTGATAAAGCCTCCTCGTGGCTATGTTGGAACGGGGTTTGCTAAGACTTAATGTGCTATAACAGACATTGAAGGAGACAAACATCATGAAGTTCTGGATTCTAACTTTTGCCGTTTTCGGGATTTGTGCTTCGACGTTTGGAGCCGATTTGACAGCGACTCCATCCTCTCTGGCGTTCGGGACTTTGAATCAGGGCCAAGGCAAAACGATGACCTTTATTTTGAAGAACACAACCGGACATAAAATGCGGGCGGAATTATTTGCCGATGCGCCGTTTACCGTGTCTCCGGCGGCTCCGACTCTGCAGGAAGCCCAGCAAATCACTATTTCCGTTGCGCTCCCTTCGACCGTTGCAGCGGGAACGCTCAACAAGAAAGTCACCATCAAGGGTTCGCGCCTGGGGCTCATTCCACGAGATCAGGGTCAAGTAGCCTTGAGCGCCTCAATTGTGACGCAACCTGATTTTCAAATCGTTGCAATTGATCACGGAAACGGTGTCAACTCACTCGGCAGAACTGTTTCAGTTCACCTGCGCTGCACGGTTCTTGGACTGGGCCCAACGCCCATGAAAACCCAGGTGTTCGTAACCCTCGATGATGGACCGGAGCTTAAAATGATGGACCTTCAATTCGTGTACGTCAGCACCGGCCAGATCAATGCTTACGGACAAACCATTCCAACAAGCGTGAAAACAATGAAAGTCCGCGCCGTAACGGAACCGGATAACAGCGTGGTCGAATCGAACGAGAATAATAATCAATCGATTCTGATTCTCAACTACTAGCTAGCTAGTCGCTTGAAGCAAATTTAACCAAACCGGGGGTTATTTCAGCCCCTCCAGCCATTTTGCAATCGCCTCAAGATCTTCATTCGTCCCTCGATACAATCTCACATGTTTCACGCCATCAAGAGCTTCGGTTTTTTTCAAGTATTTTGTGATCCAACCGGCATTGTGTTTTTTGCCAATTGCGGAGAGATCAGGAGGAACGTTCTTATCTTTGGATTTCTGAAATCCACCTGTGGTCTTCTCAACCTTTTCGGACTCTACAGAGTGACACAGGTTGCACTTACTGTTTAAAAACGCCGTTTTTCCGCCGCTTTCATCTGAATTTTTCACAGATGTCGAATCACTATCTGTATCCTGTACGTTCTGCGCAAATGACCATGCAATCAGAGCACAAAGACAAATGATTGTCATAAATGCCGTTAAAGAATCTTGCCGTTTCATAGTTCACACTCCCATGATGATTTGAGCAAATCCGATACCATTCAGCGCCGCCCAGAATGATTGCAGCTTGAATGACAGTTTGTCGTTCGGCACCAGCTATCCGTCATTTGCAGGCGGTACAGCTCTTGCAATATAGCCTTGCAGGAGAAAAAAATGCTACAAACGAGGATTCAGGCAAAACCACTCAGTTTTACTTACTCAACCGATGTTGTGAAGATTGGCCGGCGCGCGGGAATCCTGAGCTCCGATGGGAAAGAAGAATTCCGTGTAGCAAGCCCGCCGGAGTTCAAAGGGGAAGCAGGTGTCTGGACGCCTGAGGACCTCTTTGTCGCGGCTGTGGATTCTTGCACTATGATGACTTTTCTTGCCCTTGCGGGCCGTAACTCTCTGTCAGTGCTTGATTACAGTTCACAGGCCACCGGAGTTCTTGAATCCGTAGAAGGGGTGTACCGGTTCAGCAAAGTTACGTTGAAGCCCCGCATTGCCGTGGAGTCAATTTACGAAATAGAAAAAGCCAGGGAACTTCTGAATGAGGCACACAAGAGCTGTTTCATTGCTAATTCCATCGTTTCCGAGGTAATTATTGAACCCCGGATCGAAG
>Ga0247727_10013891_pt1 | contig 13483 bp, 9 predicted proteins | sample WisWelCaveWW1625_FD_202498 | JGI IMG/M metagenome (GOLD analysis project Ga0247727, IMG submission 202498) | Biofilm microbial communities from Wishing Well Cave, Virginia, United States - WW16-25 | ecosystem: Environmental > Aquatic > Deep subsurface > Groundwater > Cave microbial mat | place... | reverse complement strand
GCAAGTCCTTACTGAAGAGCGTCTCGACACCTCAACCCCGGACTGATCGTCCCGCGCAAACCAAACTCGACTCAGTTTCGCCTCCTGACCTCATTCAGCGCACCACTCGTGAGAAATCCGGGCTAGTGCACACCCGATGATCTTCTCCGTCAGGGGATCTCTTTCTTCCGCTTTCTGGGTACCGTAAACCATGAATCCGCGAACCACTGAATCTGAAACCTTCAGATCTTCTATCTGACAATCGTCCTTGCTCTGTGCCTCTGTGTCTCGGTGGCGAATCCCTCCTTAGAGGCGCGCTTGGATGCGCTCGGCGAGGGTGCGAAAGTCGGAGACGCCCTGGACCTCGTAATCGGGCAGCTCGACGCCGAAGTGCTGTTCGAGGCGCGTCAACAGCTCCAGCGCCTGCAAGCTGTCGATGCCCAGCTTTTTGAAGAAATCGTCGCCGGACTTCAACTCGGCGGGCGCTACTTTGAAATGTGCCGCCGCCAGGTTCAGAACTTCTTCCGTGGTCTCTTCCAGTGTGCGTGTCATTTTTCCTCGCTTAGGCGGCGGTTTTCGCGCGGCTCGGCTGAACGCGGCACAGCGCTTCTCCGGGAAGGATTTTCCATGTTATCTCTCGAGTTTTGGTCATCTTGTTTCCTTTGCTGGTATTGGCTCCCGGCTACGGCAAGTACGGCATGGCTTCGGTGGTTTCGACGAATTTTTTGAGGCCGGCCATGACCGCCGGGCGGGTGAAGAGTTCGCAGAAGAGTTCAACTTCGCGGCGCAACTCCTCGTGCGGCACGAGCTTGATGAATCGTTTGGCCGCGGCGGTGGTGCCGTAGTCAAACTTGCGGATTTGCTGCGCAGTGGCGCGGGCGGCGCGCAAGACTTCGCCTTCGGCCACGACCTGGCTGACCAGTCCGATGGAGTTGGCCTTTTGCGCGTTGAAGCTGCGGCCGGTGAGCAACAAATCGCGCACGACGGCGTTGCCGACGTCGCGACGCAGCCGCGGAATGCCGCCGAAGCCGGGAATGAGGCCGAGGCGCAGCTCGGGAAACGCGAAGCGCGCCGTCTTGTCGGCGATGATGAGGTCGCAGGCCAGGGCCAGCTCGAGCCCGCCGCCAAAGCAAACGTTGTGGACCGCGGCGATGGTCACGAGCGGCGCGGCGTCGAGCGCGTTCAGGACGCGGTGGATGCGCTCGAGGAAATTCCGGACGCCAGCCGACGTCTCGGCGCGGCCCATGCCTTGCGCGCGGTGGTAAAGCTCGCGCAGGTCGGCGCCGGCACTGAAGCCCGCCTTTTGCGTGCTGTGGATGATCAGCGCACTGGCCAGGGGTTCGCCGCGCAGGCCGAGCGTGACGTCGGGACCCATCGTCTTTTCCATCTGGGCGATGAACTGTTCGAGCTCCTCGAGCGTTTCCGAGCCAATCTCGTTGGCCGGGGCGCGGTGGAGCTCGAGCTCGATCGCGCCGTCGAGGAGTACCCAGGAAATGGTCTTGCCCTTAAAGGTTTTCATCTCACCCCGCCGTACGGATCCACAGTGAAATCGCCGTGGCGCAAGGAACCGCCCAGGTCCGAGGAACACCAAAACGCACGGGCCTCATGCCCCCACCGCCTTGCCGAACATGGCGTCAATTTCCGTGTCGTACCTAGCGGCGATGGCGTCGCGTTTGAGCTTGCCATTGGCGGTGAGCAGACCGTTTTCGACGGTGAACATCTCGCGCAGGATGTGGAAGGAGCGGATTTTGCGGTAGTGGGGGAGCGTTTCGTTCATCGCGGTCAGCGCTGCCTCCACATCTTTGACCCTCACCGTGCCCGTGACCAGCGCTGCGAGATGACTGCGCCCGTTGCCCACCAGGACGACTTGCTGGGCGCGGGGAATGCGGCGGAGGAGATCGTCTTCCATCGGCTCGGGGGCGATGTTGTGGCCGGAATTGAGAATGATGAGGTTTTTGATCCGGCCGCTGATCTTCCAGTTGCGCGTGGCGTCCACTTCGCCCTGGTCGCCGGTATGGAACCAGCCGTCGCGCAGCACTTGGCTGGTTTCCTCCGGGCGGTTCCAGTAGCCCGGAAAAATGTTTGGGCCGCGGACGAGGATTTCCTGGTTTTCGCCGACGCGCATCTCGACGCCGGGAATGGCCGGGCCGACGCGTCCGGGGACGACGTACCGCGGGTCGTCCATGGTGCAGATGGCCGTTGTTTCCGTGAGCCCGTAGACCTGCAACACGGGAATGCCAATCATCTGGAAAAAGAGCTGCGTCTCGACGGCGAGTGGCGCCGAGCCGCAAATCAGCGCCACCAGCTTGCCGCCAAACCGCTGCCGGATGGCCGGGTAGAGCACGGCCTTGGCCGCGCCCAATCGCAGCAAATCGCCGACACTGGCCTTGCCCTCCTGCCGCCTGGCCCACGCGCCCTTCGCCGCGCGAAAGAGTTTGGCGGCGGCGCCGCCGCGCTCCGCCATTTTTTCCTCGACACCGGCGCGGACGCGCTCGAGCAACGTGGGCACATTCAGGAAATAGTGAGGGGTGGCGTAGCGAATCTCGTCGGCCAGACGGGTCACGTCGGTGGAAAGCGTCAGAACGGCGTTGCGCGAGAGACAGGAGAGCATGAGAATCCATGAGCCGGCGAAGTTCATCGGCAGGTAGTGGAAGACGTGCTCCGGCTCCTTGCGCGTGCCCATGAGCAGGTCGAGCCGGGCCGCGGTGCAGGAGAGCATGTGGTTGAGGTTGCCGGCGGTGAGGACCACGCCTTTGGCTTCGCCCGACGTTCCCGAGGTGTAAATGATGGTCACCGGATCGTCGCCGGCGCGCACGGCCGGAGCTTCGTGGCGGCCGCCGCCGCGAAACAATTCGTCGAAAATGACACAGCGAGGAGCGTCTGGCATTTTTCCGCGGAGGGCGTCGGCCAGGACGCCGTCGGCACACAAGACGAGCCGCGACTGGCTGTCGCGCACCAGTGCGGCAAGCTCCTGCGGAGCCTGGCGGGAATAGAGCGGCACGACATTCATTCCCTCGGCCATCAGCGCCAAGTCGGCCGCAATCCAGCGGATCGAGTTGGGAGCGAGCAGGGCGCAGCGGTCGCCGCGGCGAAGCCCCGCCTGACGGAGATACATCCGCGCCGCGGCCACCAGCGCGAGCACGTCGCCGCCCGTCGCCGTGGTCAGACGCCCGCTGCGAATCTCGCGGACGACGGGCTGCTCCGCCGCGCCCTTCAGCCGCTCGAAGATGTGTTCGAGAAAACTCATCGCAGTGTTGCCTGGCTCGGGTGTAGGGGCACGCCATGGTTCGGCTTACGCTCACCACAAGTGGCGTGCCGTACGTCCGGCGGTGACTCATAGTTTGCCACGAGCGCGGAAAGGCCCGGGCTAAGCGGCGGCAGATACTCCTCCCAGCCATGCACACCGCGCCGGCCGTGAAACTCAGGATAGACCTGCTCGACGTTGCGCTCGAGATAGACGCCCATGCGAGCCATGAGCTTGAGATTTCTGACCACGGTGCGGCTGATGCCCTCGGCGATGCGCTCGCGGTCGGTGCGCAGGCGCTCCATCACGTCGATCAGCTTGGGTTCGAGCTGCGGGTCGTCCACGGTGAGGAGGAGTTCAGGGTGCTCGCGCTCGCGCATGAGGTTGCGGATGCGCTCGTCCATGGTGACGCCCGCCGAAGCCACCAGTCCGGGCATGGAGGTGACAATGCCGTGATAGCGCGACGATACCATCCAGGTGCCGCAGCGCAACAGGCTGACCAGCTCGTACATGTCGTAGTCGTCGGAGGTGGCCACGGCCACGCCGCCCAATTGTTCGGCGATGCGCCGGCAGGCATCGGCGTCCAGTCGCTCAGTGGCGACGAGCAGGGGGAAACAGCGGTGGCGCTGGCGGAAGGCGTCCACTGCGTTCCCCATCGCGGTCAGATATTTCTTGTACGCCGCATCCACTGTGGGCCCTGCCGTATGGAAATACACCGACCGGTAGTGGCTCTCCTTGAACGCGCCCGTCGTCGCCCGCACGAGGTATTTTCCGACCGAGGCCTTCACCGGCCACCAGAAGGGATTAATCGGACAGAGAATCAGCACGGGCGCTTGGCCGTCCCAGCCCATTTTTTGCAAGGCGGCGCGGCCGTACTCGGAGGGATGCGGCTCGAAGGTCCAGGCCGTGTCCGTGCCCAGCTCGGTGGGAACACCCAGCGCGCTCAGCAGGGTTTGCGACTCCTCATTCCGCGTAATCACCAGGGACTGACGCAGATACCGGCGGCACATTTTTTGCAGCATGGGGTCCATCGCGCCGGCTTCGGCGCCGTAGCCGATGGAGAGCTTGTTTTCCGCCGCGGCAATGCCCAGTGAGCCGATCATCATGGTGGTGAGCGCGTTGGCGAATTTGCTTTTGAACATCGAGCCTTCGCAGGCCACCACACCGTGATGCTTACGGACTTCGCGGTACAAGAATGGGGGGAAAATATCCGGCAGGTGGACTTGCTGGGTGCCGGCGAAATAGCCCTTGGTGCGGTCGAAGTTCTGCGACATCACGGTGAGCTCGCAGCGCGCGGCGCCGAGCACGTGGCGCACCTGGCGGAGCATTTCCTCGACGCGCACGTCGGAGCCGGTGTTGCGCGTGCCGTTGTAGCCGGCGAAGAGCAGCCTTAGCGGCGTGCCCGGCTTCCAGCGCTGCCCGCCGCCGAGCATCCATTGCGCTTTGGTGCGCTCGATGAGCGCGCTCACCCACGTTTCGAGGAGGAAGTCCATCATCGCGCGGTCCCTCCTGCGGCTTCGGCGCGGCCGCCCGGCGGAACGGCGCTCTTGGGAGTGTCCGGCCAGGGTTGGTAGGGGTAGGCGAACTTGTGTTCGCGGCTGAACTGCAGCAGCGGAAAACTGTAAGCGGAAAACGGCGCGGGCGCGCGGCCCAGCTCCGAGGTCACGCGGGAGTTGTCGAAGAGGGTGTTGAAGGTGAGATAGGGCCAGAAGACTTTCAGCAGTGAGGCGCCGAAGCCCAGGCCGCCTTTGCGGTTCGCCAGCCAGCCGACGGTTGCGCCAAAGGAACGCTCGAGCGCGGGCAGGTACATCGGCCCGGATTTTTTGCTTGCGGCAGCCAGGGCGTTCGTCAGTTGCTTGAACGTCTGGGAATCGAGGCCAGAGGAAAGATGATAGATATCGTGCGTCGGCTTTTCTTTGAGGTGCAGGGTGACGATGGCATGGGCGACGAAGTCCACGTTGACGATGTCGAGCTGGTCCGTCGGGCGGAATGGAAGCACCGGCAGCCCGGCGAGAAACACGAACGCGCGCACCATGTCGAACTGCGTGGTCTCGGGCTTGCGGCTGTCGCCCAAGACGATGCTGGGGCGGAAGATGGTGCGCGGCACGTCGGGCAGCAGTTCGCGGATCATGTGCTCGCAGAATTTTTTGGTGCGGGCGTAGGGGTCGTAGTCGGAGCGCGCCCAATCAATCGCGGCGTCTTCGGTGACCACTTCGTTTTGGCGGACGCCGGCCACGGCGACGGTGCTGACGTGGCTGATGCGGCGCAGGCCGTGGTGCGACTGTGCGGCGCGGGCCAGTTGCACGACTTCGAGCGTACCGCGCAGATTGACGTTCAAGCAGCTTTTTTCCGACTTGCGGTTGAGCGAGGCGGCGCAGTGGATCACCGAGTCCGTGGTCTCGGCGAGGCGGCGGTAGTCGTCGTCGGCGAGGCCAAAGTGCTTGTCGGTCAGGTCGCCGCGGAAAATCTGGATGCGCGTGCGGAGGTAGTCGTAGAAGCGGAGAAAATCGAGATGGAGTTGCAGAGCGTGCCAGAGGTGCTCTTCGGCCTCGCGCTCATTCTTCGCGCGCACCAGCAGGTTGAGCCGCTCGCTGGACTGCTCGAGGAGACCCGCCGCGACGTGCCCGCCGATGTACCCCGTTGCCCCGGTCAGAAATGTGGCCATCAGGATGTGCCCGGCCCGGTTTCGCCGGCGGCCGCGCCGTTGGTCTCCGTGCCGTTGGCGAAGGCTGCGGGGAGCTTCAATTCGCGCTTGGGACGCGGCGCGAGCGCGCGGCCCTCGATCAGCGGGTAGCACCATTTGCGCAGCGCCGGCACGTGGATATTGATCCAATACTCCCACCAATCAATGCCACCGTCGTCGTAGCCGAAGACGGCCTGCTCGGCGGGCGGCAGGGCTTGCGAAAGCAGCTTGACGTTTTCGGCCTCGAAGACATGCTCGTTGTGCAGGATGAACGGCTCGTACAATTCGATCAGCTTCTCCAGTCGCGTCAAGTCCCGTTCGGCGCGCGCCAGGGGAGGTTTCTTGAACGCCAGAACCGCAGCGACGCGGTTGATGCTGCTGACGACGGCCTTCTGCGCTGGCACCGACAGCCGCCGATAGCGCGCCTTCGACACCGGAATCGTATCCAGGCGCAGCTTCAGCCAGTGTTCGAGGCCTTGCTGGGCGCGGTAGTGCTTGCGGTGGGCGAGGCCGGTGAGTTCGATGGAGCGGCCCATGTCGCAGGGGTTCGAGGCCGAGGTGGCCAGTTGATAAAGCCGCTCGTGGCGTCGGGCGACAATCGCTGCGGCAATCAGCGTCATCCCGCGACAGACCAAGTCCACGGGAATTATGTCGAGGCACTTGCGCTCGTTGGTGGGGAGCTGGCGGAAATTGGTTCCCAGGAGATAGGCGAGCGGGGCGGAAGTGTTGACCCCTTCGTTCCAGCCGCGGAACGGCTGCGCGGTCGAAGTTTCGACGATAGACGGCCGCACGACCGCCACGGGCAAGTTGGCGGCGCGAGTGGCCAGCAGCGATTCGGCGAGGCTTTTCGTAAACGTGTAGGTATTCGGCCAGCCCAGGTGCTTGGCGCGGCGCTGGCCGGCTCTGATGAGCCGGTTCTTCACCCAGCGCTGCCGGTTTTTCTGAATCGCCACTTCAAGTTGCGTTCCGGTCAGCTCGCGCGCCTCGCTGCGTTTGCTGCGCGCCTGGCGTTCGAGTGCCGCGCGCAGCTCCGGACCGGTGCTGCGCTCCTCGACATTTTTCACCAGCTCTTCGAGCTGCTGCCATTCGCGCTCGGCGTCGAAATCCTTTTGGTGAACGGGCGTGTAGTTCGGCTTCAACTCTTCGGTGACGCGGCCATCGCGCGCGCCCACGACGTAGCAGGTGGAAAGGTGCAGCAGGCCGGCCTGCTTGCCGGCGCGAAGGAAATCAATCAGGTGGGCCGTGCCCTGAACGTTGATGGACAAGGCCTCGCGCAGGTCGGGGTTGAACTCCACCAGGCCGGAGCAATTCACCACCAGGTCCACCGACTCCGCGAGGCGCGCGCGGGTCTCCGGCGCAAGGCCCAGGCCGGGCTGGCTGACGTCGCCCTCGACCACCTCGACGCGCTCGCTCAGGAATCTGGCAAAGCCGGCGCCGTGGCGTTCGGCCAGCGGGTCGAAGACCGGCGACTCCTCGAGGATTTTTTCCCAGCGGCGCTGCGCTGTGTTGGACTTCTGCCGGCGGATGAGCAGATGGATCTTCCCAATCTCCGGCAGGTCGGTGAGCAGGTTGGCGAGCCAGACCTTGCCGATGAAGCCGGTGACGCCGATGAGAAGAATCTGCTTGCCGCGCAGCGTTTCACGCACGGAAAACGCTTCCTGCCGCGGGCGGCCGTTGAAGACGACGAGCGGGCGATGATTCTGCGGCGCCGGACGCCGCGCGGGCAGGGTGGCTTCGTCGAGCTTCTGCGGCTGGCCGGCAAAGCCCAGTTCGCGGAGCAGCGAATCGCGCTCGACGCGCCCGTCGGCACTGGGCCCGCGACGGAGTCCGGCGACGACGCGCGGACGCAGGATGGGTTCGAGCAGGCGTCCGGTGGCTACGCCGTCGCGGAATTCGAGGCGGTTGGCAGCCATGCGCTCGACGCCGAGATGCTCCGCCAGCGGGCGCACGACCTGTTCGAGTCCCTGGCTCACCAGCACGACCTGACCATGGGAACCCATCCACTCTTTCAGCCGCTCGACGCCCTCGGCGTTGAGCTGCGGGCGGAGCACGTAGTGAAAATACTCTTCGCCGAGCAGGTCGAGGCGGTCGCGCGTGACCCCGCGCAACAACGTGTAGAGCAGCCGCAGGCCAAACTGCCTCGGCATCGTCCACAACACCGGCTGGGCCAGCGCCAGGGCGCCAATTCCGCCGCGCCGCGTCCACCGGTCGCTGAAACTCTGCGCGTTGCGGCTGAAGTAGACCACCGGCCGCAGCACTCCCAAATCGAGCAGGCTGCCTTCAACGCGCCAGTAGGCCGCCGCGACGCCGCTGGCCGGGGAAGCCGGAGGCACGGCGGATGAGGAGAGTGTTGGCCCGGCGCTATCGGCTTCCGCTCTGCGGGCCATCAAGCCTTCCAATTGTGCACGAGGTGCGCTCAAGTCAGTACCGTTCAATACGGGACAATATGCGGGAACACGGGTATGGTAGCGAGAGAAGAAATTAGCACTCTCGGGCGCTGGGAGCAAGCACCAGTGCGTCAACTATCTCTTTGTAGCGGCACACTTTAGCTAGCGATGCAGATGCTGGCAACTGCGATGTTCGCGTTAGGAGGAGTGTTAGCGAAGGTCCAGCGGGGTGAGCGCTTCGCCCTTCTTGACGCCGAGACGGAGAGGTCGCGGCGGGCCTTTTTTGGGCAGAGTCACTTCGACCCAGAGTTCTTCGCCCTGCTCGCGTCGCGCAGGGTCAGGCACGTGTTCGGGAATGAAATAGGCCACAGGTTCATTGATGTCGGCGAAGAGCTCGTTGTTGATCACACGCAATGAGATGTGCTCGGCCTTTTGGGGATTCTCCGCTCGCACGGCAACGAGCTGCCCAGCTTCGAACTCCAGGTTGGCATAGTGCAGCTTCCCTGTAGGATTGAACGGGCCGGGAACGGTTTCAGCCGGCATCTCAAATCCGCGAGCGGGCACTTCCAGACGTAGGCTCACGTAGCGCCCGCGAATGGGCAGGTCCGGGTCCACCGGCGCAGTCTTCACCCAGACGCGCGGGCGGGTGGCGCGGTCGTAGAGGAGCTTTGCACCCAAGCTGCACACCAATGCCACTTGAATGGTGCCGAGCAGCAGTCCTTTGTAGAGAGGCTTCATCGCTTCACCGCCTGCATGCGCGCTACGAGCCGGCGCCGCGTGCGCTCGAGCCACCAGCCACCCAGCAGGAAGAGGAGTCCCAGCCCGATCATGCTGGCTGAGCGGCCGAGCTTGTCCATCACAGTTGAAAAATAAAAAGACAGCACGGTAATCGCAAATCCGATAAAGCCGAGGTTGATTCGCTCGCGTCGCTCTTCATACAAACCCCACGCCACCAGTGCCACCGAGCCTACGGCACACCACAAGTAAGGAGCAACGCGATACCAGAAATAGGCCACACCCGAGAATCCCTGGCCCGCTTGCAGGTGTTCAGTGGGGACCATCGTGCCCAGCACGACAACCCACAGCGTCGCGAACACATTTAGACGCGCACTGTGACGGCGCAGCCAGTAAGCCAGTGCCAGCGGCAGAACGAGTACTCCAATCCGCCCGATGAGGCTGAGCCAGCCCGGAACGAGCGGTTCGCCTTCGGTCCAAAACTCGCGCGCCGAGATCAGAATGAGTGTGGCTGGGATGATGGCAATCCCGCCGATCCACACCAGCGCTTTGCGCACGGCGCTTGCGTCGCTTCCGACCCGCGCGGTGAGGTAGGTAATCGCCAGAAGCAGGGTGAACTCGGCAGGGATTAGCGAGCGCCCGTGCATAAACTCCGTGGCCACGCTCCATTCGCCGAGCAGCCAGCCGGGCGTGAGCAGCGCGACAAAGGTTGCTTGCACCCAGTCCCGCCGCAACCACCAGCCCGCCCACGCGCCCAGCGCCCACAACATCAGCGCGCCGGGCCAGTGCTCCTGCAAATTGAAAATTTGGCCGGCGAGAAAGATTCCTGCTCCCAGGGCCGCTGTGCCGACGGCGTGCAGCGTGGTGGCCAGTATGCTGAACCGCTCGCTGACCAGCGCGCCTCCGGCGTGGAAGACCGCGACGAGCAGCAAGACCAGTGTGAAGCGCCAGCCCGGAGAAAGATCGTCCCAGTGCGCGGCGACAAAGAGCAGCACTCCTGCGGCAAGCAGCAGCCCGCCCAGGCTGATCGCCACCAGTACCGGCCAGCGCAGCTTCTGACCTTCGGCGGAGGAAGCCTCGAAGGCGCGAATGCGTTCTGCCGTGGCGGCATCCATGAGTCCGGCGCCGGCCCAGCGAGTCAAATGTTTTTCCCAGGCGTCGCGCATCAGGTTAACCAGTGGGGAATAGTACGCTTGGAAGAAACATAATGTCGAGGGGCGTGAAGCGATGTGGCGCGCGCGAAGCTGCCTGCATCTGAAGAGGGGCACGGCATGGTTCGGTTACGCTCACCACAAGTGGCGTGCCCCTACACAATTTTGCTTTCACAGAGGGCACGCAGGAGCGTGCGCCTGCGCGATCCGAGTGAGTGACTACTTGTCTTTGACCATCCACTTCTCGAACCAGAAGCGGAGGTAGAGCTGGGTGCGCATGAAGTTCGAGGGCTTCGAAGTGGTGCCGTGGTACTCATCGTTGAAGCGGACCATTGCTGTCGGGACTTTGCGCACGCGCAGCGCCTCGTAGAACTCCTCGGTTTGCGAAATGGGTGTGCGCAGGTCGTTGACGCCGGTCATGAGCATGGTCGGAGTTTTCACGTTGCCGACGTACATCAGCGGCGAGCGCTGTAGGTGCTCTGAGGGGTCTTCCCACGGCAGCTTTTTGAAATTGCGGTACCACGAAGCGCCGTCGGTGATGCCCACAAACGAAATCCAGTTGATGACCGGGCAGTTCGATGAGGCGGCGCGGAAGCGGTCGGTGTGGCCGACAATCCAGGCGGTGAGCACGCCGCCGCCCGAGCAGCCGTAGACAAAGAGGTTGCGCGTGTCCACGTAGCCCTTGGCGATGACCGCGTCCACGCCGGCCATCAAGTCGTCGTAGTCCTTGCTCGGATACGCATTGTTGATGGCGTTGCCGAACTTGGTGCCGTAGCCCGACGACCCGCGCGGGTTCGTATAGAGCACGACGTAGCCGTTGGCGGCGTGCTCCTGCCAGCCGAAATTGAAACCGACGTTGTACATCGCGTGCGGCCCGCCGTGGATGCTCAGCATCAGCGGATATTTTTTGGAGGCGTCGAAGTCCGGCGGCTTGATGACCCAGCCGTGAATTTTCCAGCCGTCCACGGAGTCGTACCAGAGCTCTTCGACGTCGCCGAGCTTGACGTCGCCGAGCACGTCCTGGTTGACGGCGGTCAGGGTGCGCAGGTCCGGCTTGGCTAGGCTGAAGGAGACGATTTCGCCGGGCAGGTAGTAGCTTGAGAGCGTGCCCACGGCCATGCCGTTGCTGCTCACATCGCTCAGCGCGAGCAGGTGATTGCCCTGGGTGACCTGGCGGGCGTCGCCTTTCGTCGAGGCAAACCAGACGTTGCGCGCGCCCTTGTCTTCGGTGGTGAAGTAGATGCCGCTGCCGTCCGGGGCCCAGTTCAACTGTTGGGGCGAGCGGTCAAGCGATGCGGTCAGCACGCGGGGGTTCGACCCGTCAATCGCCATCAACGAAATCTTCGAGTCAATGTAGGTGTCTTCCGTCCAGTCGTGGCCGGTGTAGGCCACCCACTTGCCGTCCGGGGAGACGCTGGGGTTGGAGTCCGGGCCTTTGCGCTTGGTCAGTTGGCGGACGTTTTTGTCGGCGACGTTCACGGCGTAAATTTCCGACTCGCGCCACATGTACTCCCAGTCTTTTTCGCGCAGGCCGCTGAAGAGAATTTCCTTGCCGTCGGGAGTCCAGGAGACTTCTCCGCCGCCGCCGAAGCCAAACCCGCCGGCGTTGTTCACTTCGCCGCTGGTCAATTGCCGCGGCGTCCCGCCGGAAGCCGGCACGACAAAAACCTGCGTGTGGCCCTCCTCGAGGAAACCGATCTGGTCGCGGCGATAGACCAGCCGCTCGATGATCCGCGGGTTTTCCGTCCACTTCGCTCCTTCCGGCCGCGCCGGCATCTTGATGGTCCAGGTGTCGCGCTTGGGCACGAGCATGGTGAAGCCGATCCACTGGCTGTCGGGCGACCAGCCGATGCTGCCGGGCGACTTGTCGACGTGCGTAATTTGTGTGACGGCGCCTTCGGCGTCCATCCAGCGCACAAAAATCTGCGAGCCGCGGGGCTGGCCGTCGGCAACATAGGCGATGCGCGTGCCGTCGGGCGACCAGCGCGGGGAGGCGCCGTCCACCAACATGCGGTTGCGCGAGCCGTCGGCGTTCATGATCCAGATGGAGTTGCGCTGGCGGTCGTTGATTTTGTCGCGCCAGCCGCGCGTATAGACAATCTGCTTGCCGTCGGGCGAAATCTGCGGCGTCCCCACAGTTTCCATTTCCCAGTACATATCGAGCGTGAGCTTTTGCTTGCCTGCCGGCAAACTGCTCGAAGTGTCCTGCGCCGCGACGCCGCTGGCAACGACCAGCGCCAGCACTGCCAGACACACCACTCCACGCATCTTCATTGCTCGCTCCATCCTGTCCTCCTTCGTGATGACCACCACAGGCGTTTCGCGCGCGCCAATTTACCACAAGGCGTGCCTGCCGCCTCAGACGCAAAGTGGCCAGCGGGGGTTTCCACCGCCGGGATGCTGCGGGCAACCTCTTGCTCTGTGTCGTAATCTCTTAGTACAAAGACCAGCCATTCCGTCCTTTGTCGTCGGGAGGTGCCAAATGGGAATTGACCACTTACGTGTACTTGGCCTGCTTTTCTTTTACCTGACCGTTAGTTCATCCTCCACCTCAGCGTGTACCTGCGGGCGGTCAGCGCCTGCCCCTTGTTCCAGCTTGAAGGATGCGGGAGCGATCTTCGTGGGCACCGTAGTTGACATCGAAAACCCACCTTCTGAAAACCCACGCGACGACAGCTCTGGAGTCTCCCGTTACCGCTTCCGAGTCGATGAAAGCATCGCCGGCCTGAAAGAAAGAGAGCTGGACGTCTTCTCAGGTCGCGGTGGTGCGGACTGCAGCTACCACTTCCAACGAGGCGAACAATATGTCGTATTCCCATACCAGGACGATGCCGGAAAGCTCCATGTCACGGTCTGCAGTGATACGCGTCCGGTCTCTTCCGCAGCGGTCCTGCTTCCGCAGCTTCGGGCCATGCGGGATGGCCGTCCCTTCGCTAATCTTTTCGGCGTGCTTCGTCGCACGCAGCAACCGTACGGCTGGGTGGAAGACGAGAACTACGATCGGCCCCTTCCGAATATTGCCGTGGAACTTCGCAGTCAGAATCGCTCATTGGCGACTCGCACGGATGAAAACGGAAAGTACGCTTTTTATGGCGTGACGGCCGGCACATATCAAGTCTGGGCAGCTCTGCCTGCGCACCTCGAACTCGCGCAGACCACCCTGAGCGACCCTTTGCCCCCTCTCGAGATGCCGGACAGTGCGTGCTTTGAATACGATATCAATGCGCTTCCCACCGGCCGCATCCGCGGTCGCGTCGTCGGTCCCGACGGAGAGCCCCTTCGTGCAGCCAGCGTTGGACTTTTC
>Ga0247727_10013890_pt1 | contig 13484 bp, 12 predicted proteins | sample WisWelCaveWW1625_FD_202498 | JGI IMG/M metagenome (GOLD analysis project Ga0247727, IMG submission 202498) | Biofilm microbial communities from Wishing Well Cave, Virginia, United States - WW16-25 | ecosystem: Environmental > Aquatic > Deep subsurface > Groundwater > Cave microbial mat | place... | reverse complement strand
TGACCACGCGCGCCGCGCTCGCCTGAAAGTTCCACAAATACAAGCGCTAGACGCTGACCACTTCAGGCGATCGAGGGGTCAAGATTGGACGCCGATCGGGGGTCCACATTGCGATCCGTTTGACACCTATATCGGTCGTAGATACCACGTACGCCCCCAGTATTGACCGTGTGCGACAGCACCCGCTCGACGACCTCCCTGTTCTCGTTAAGCTCCGAGCAGTACGTGCTGAACGTGCGCCGCAAATCGTGCAGGGTCCAGCGCGGATCAGTCACGCCGCAATTACGGTCAAAGGCGACCTTCACCCGCGACCAGCCGTTGAACGCCACGTCGGGGTGCCCACGTGCGGGGAATAGCAAGCGCCGCGGTTGCCGGTTTACTGCCCCCTTGAGTATCGCCGCAGCCCGCCCAACGAGCGGGATCGTGTGCCCTTTCCCGCTCTTCATCAGATACGGCGGGAAAGAGATAGTACCCCCCGCGACATCGACCATATCCGCCCGCAGGCCGGCGATCTGCGCCCGCCGCTGCCCGGTCAGGATCAGCAGGGCCACGATCGTGCCGAACGTCCCGGAACCCTCGCTGAGCGCGTAGGTGGCGACCTTGGCCAGCTCGGGCTTGTCCAGTACCCGTTCCCGGCTCGCGCTTCTCCTGGGGTCTTCCAAGGCCTCGCTCGGGCTATACGGCACGTACTGGGCCTTCACCGCCCACCGGAAGAAGGTCTTCGTCACTTTGTGCAGGTGCGTCAGCTCCCCGCGCGACTTCACCCGCCGCTTGAAGGTATCCGCCAGGCTCCTGGCCGTGATCCTGTCGAGCGCCTCACTCTGATATTCGGGCAGCAGGTACTTCGTCAGCAGCCGCTTCGTCTCCGCGAACGAACTCGCCTTGTTGCTCTGCTCCTTGTATTCCAGGAACTCCTCAAGCGCGGTCTTGAACGAGACAGTCCCGCGTTCCCGGCCCAACGTCTTCTCGGCGAGTATCAGCTTGGCTTCGGCGCGCGCCTGCGCGAGCGAGATCACCGGATACTGCCCGATCGTGATCCGCCGCCGGCTCTCTCCGTAGAGCACGCAGAACGTCCGCGACCCCCCGTAGCTGATGCGCAGATGAAACCCATGGATCAGGGTATCGAAGACGGACTTCTGCCCCTTCTTGGGCGGCGCCGTGTTGCGCACAACCAACTCGGTGAGGAGCACACGACCCATTGCGCTAAGTCTCGCCCTAGTCTCGCCCAAAGGGTGCATAAGGGGGAGATATGGTGGGTAGCTATGACCACCATCTAAGCGGGAAACATTAGGAATTCAAGGGGTTGTGAGATGGGGTGAGATGCTATGAAAATGTGCTATTTCAGCCCCCCAGACTGGTGCGCTAACCAGGCTGCGCTACGCTCCGTTCCGGCGCCCTATGTGCCCCGGCAGCGTGTGGCGGTCAACCGATTAGGGCGAAAACCGCGACTGACCGAGTGGCGGCCGGGCCGGTATAGTGACGGAGCCGCGTTGGCGGCACGCAAGCCGCACATGCAAGAGGGGACGCCGATGATCCTGAGCCGCGATCGCATCCTGACGACCCATGTCGGCAGCCTGCCGCGCAACGACGTGCTGAGCGACCTGCTGATCCGCCGGCAGGCGGGCGAGGCCATCGACGCAGGCACCATGTCGGCGGAAATGGACCGGGCGGTGCGGGCGACCGTCGATGCGCAAGCGGCGGCGGGCATCGACATCGGCAACGACGGCGAGCAGCAGCGGGTCGGGTTCCAGACCTATATCCCCGAGCGCATGGCGGGCTTCGGCGGGGAATCCAAGCGCAAGGTCGGGCGCGACTTCGCCGAGGTGCCCGAGCTGATCGACATGTTCCTGCGCCGCTTCCCCAAGCGCAGCAAGATCTCCAACGCGCCGCAGGCGATCGGCGAGGTGCGCTATCTCGATACCAAGGACATCACCACCGAGATCGGCCGCTTCAAGCGCTGCGCGGCAGCGGCCGGAGCCCCCTTCGCCGAGACGTTCGCGACCGCGCCTTCGCCCGGCATCGTCGCCACCACCATGATGAACGCGCACTACGCGTCGCACGAGGCCTACCTGACGGCGCTCGCCCGCGAGATGCGGCCCGAGTATCTGGCGATCCACGCGGCCGGGCTGGTCCTGCAGATCGACGCGCCCGACCTGGCCATGGAGCGCACCATGACGTTCCAGGACCAGAGCGAGGCGGAATTCGTGCGGACCTGCGAGCTGCACATGGAGGCCCTCAACACGTCGATCGAGGGAATTCCGCGCGATCGCGTGCGCCTGCACTGCTGCTGGGGCAACTGGGAGGGACCCCATGTCCATGACGTTGCGCTCGAGACGATTCTGCCGGTGCTGTATCAGGCGCGTGTCGGCGCGCTGACCATCGAGTTCGCCAACCCGCGCCATCAGCACGAGTACGACGCGCTGCGCAAGAACCCGTTGCCCAAGGACTGGCTGCTGATCCCCGGGGTGATCGACACGACGACCAACTTCGTCGAGCACCCGCAGGTGGTGGCGCGCCGCCTCGAGGAGGCCGTGGCGGCGGTGGGCGACCGCGAGCGCGTGATCGCCTCGACCGATTGCGGCTTTGGCACCTTTGCGGGCCGCGAGTGGGTGGCGCCGCGCATCGTCTGGCAAAAGCTCAGATCGCTGCGCGAAGGTGCCGATATCGCCTCAGGACGCCTGTGGGGCTGAGGCGCGACGCGCCCTGATTGATCGAAGTCCCTCGCGCATCACGGAACCCCTCCCCCTTGCGGGGAGGGGTCCTTGCGGCTTCACCCCACCCGGCTCGCACGCGCGCGGGCGTGCAAGCCACCCTCCCCGTCAAGGGGAGGGTGTGCGCCTACTTCGCCTTCTCGTAGGGATAGACGACGTTGCCGGTCTTGAGGTCGCCCGGCGTCAGCACGGTCTGATAGCTCATGCCCTTGAACACACCCACACCGTCACCCTGCTTGATGCCGTTGTACTGGACCTGGAGCATGCGGCCCTTCTCCCACTCACCGTTGGCACCGAACTTGATGTCGCCGTGGATGGTCTTGAACGTCGTCTTGCGGATGTAGGCCGCAAGATCGTCGTCCTTGAGGCTGTTGGCGCCCTTGACCGCATCGCCGAGCACCTGGATGTAGGCATAGCCCCAGCCGCCGAGATAGTAGCCGAGCGGATCGACGCCTTCGGCCTTGGCGCGGTCCTGATACTTCTTGAAGAACGCCTCGGTGCCCTCGTGCGTCATCGCCTTGGAAGGCACCCAGGTCTCGTAGTTGACCCAGCCGTTGAGCAGGGGGCCCAACTGGTTCTTGAACGCGGTGAACTGCAGCCCGACCATGGCGCCGCCGATCATCTTCGGCTTGAAGTTGAGCTCGTTCACGGACTTGACCATGCCGACCGAGTCGAGCGGGTAGGAGCAGATGGTGACGATATCGGGATTGGTGGCCTGGATGGCACGTACGATCGGCGTGAAGTCCGTCGTCGCCGGCGGATACGTCTTATCGTAGACGACCTTGAAACCGTGCTTCTTGGCGTTCTCACGCGCACCCTCGCAGGCATTGAGCGCGAACTCACCGTCGGCCGCGACCAGCGCGGTCGTCTCGGGCTTGGGGCTCTGCTGGGCCGCCACCTCGTAGAAGCCCTCGGTGAAGGAGGGCTTGGTGTTCGGCCCGGTCGGGATCATGGCGAAGAACTTGTTGTATTTGAACTCGTGGTTCACATCGAGCCCGAACAGGATGATGATGAGCTTGCCCTTCTGCATGGCCACGGGCATGGCCGGAGCCGCCATGTTGGTTCCATAGGGCCCGAGAATTAGGTCGACCTTGTCGACGTCGATGAGCTTGGTGTAGATGCCGGGCACCGTCGAGGCGTTGGTCTGGTCGTCGTAGTAGATGAGCTTGACCTGGCGCCCGAGCAGCCCGCCCTTGGCGTTGGTCTCCTCCTCCCAGATCTTCATCCCCAGCAGCGCCTGCTTGCCGGCGCCCGACAGCGGCCCGGTGAGCGCCATGGAGAAGCCGATCTTGATCGGCTCCTGGGCCTGCGCAGCGACCGAGAAGAAAGACACGACCGCCGCGACGAGAACCGCGACGAGTGCCGCAAAGCCGACCGAAGGGCTGGCTTGAATTCGCATGATGACGTCCTCCCTACCTCGATGCCTTTTGTGCCAGTGTACGCGCCAAGCCGGGCACAAGCCAAGGGAGTTGCGGGCGAGCATACCGATTGGGTAAGTGGGAGCTGGCCCACCCTCGAGGGGACGCGGCGGGTTCGCGTTCGGCTTCAAGGAACTAGCGGGCGGGTTGCGCGGCAGGCCGAAACCCGGCGCGGCGGCCGCACGCAAGCTTGCCGAAAGAGGGATCGTAATGAAAAGACAGCATCTGAGGTTCGGCAGGGGCTTTCGCGTGTCGATCGGCAACGAGCGGTCGCAAGCGGCGCAAATGGTCATCCCGCCGGGTGGACACGAGGGCGGCCCGGACAACCGGCATCGCGGGGCCGACCAATGGCTGTTCGTGGTGTCGGGCAGCGGCACCGCCATCGTCAACGGCAGGCACTATCCCCTGCGCGCCGGCTCGCTCGTGCTGATCGAGCGCGGTGACAAGCACGAGGTCCGCAGCACCGGCCGATCCCAGCTCAAGACGCTCAGCATCTACGTTCCGCCGGCCTATACCAAGGGCGGCGACGAGCTTGCCGCCGGCAAGGCCTAGGCCCCGCCGACTATCGAGAGGAAACCGCACATGGCCGCTTTCACGGTTCGTCAGGGCAAGCGCTATCGCGCCACCATCTCGCTCGGCTGGCTCGAGCGCTGGGCCGGCAACGACACCATCGCCGAGAAGCTGCGCGCGGCCGGGTTCTCGGATGTCACCGTTTCCGGCAGCGGCGGCACGCGTGTCGCCGAAGCGCTGTGGTCTGGTCCAGACGCCACCGGCGATATGCCCGCGCAAGTCACCGAGGTGATCGAGATCTAGACCCACAGCCTGAGCGCGGACGCGGACTCGGGCTTGGCGGAACCTCGGGGAGGGCGTGCGAGTTGTCGCTACGGGGGCACAGCGGAGGACTGGACCATGACGCGTTCATCCTGGCGCCTTGCCGCACCGCTTCTCGCGCTTGCCGCGGCAGCGGGCAACAATGCATCGGCAGCGCCGGCCCTTGTCGACACGCTGACGTGCACGGCGGAGGTCGCGCCGTCGGCCACCAGGCACGCCAGCGGGTGGAAGCTGTCCTGCGCGTTCGAGCAGGCCGGCACGACATCCGTTCAGCGCTACAGCGGCGAGATCACGGGCCTCGACCAGGCGGAGCGGGCCGCGGGCAAGGCCCTGCTGGTGTGGACCGTGCTGGCCGCGATTGCGCCTGCGGAGACCGCCAATCTCGTCGGGGTCTACAAGACCACCAATGATGCGGGTCTCCCCGCGCAATCGCTGATCGGTGGCAGGGATCAGACGATCGTGCTGCAGCCCATCGCCGACGGCGAGCAGTCCATGACGCCCGCGGTGCGCCTGATGCAGCTGGAACTCCCCAAAGCCTAGAGCGAGAACAGACGACGACGCGATCGTCGGACCGCGTCGTCCTTTGGCGCGTGCGGCCTCGGCGGGACGCTATTTCGTCTGGGGCGCCGGCGCTGCGGGAGCTGGAGCCGTCTTGGCGGGCGCCTCGCTGGTGATGCTGGACGGCGCGTCGGCCGGCGGCTGCATGATGTAGAGCATGCCGACGATGATGAGCGCCGCGACGGCGACGACGGCGATGATCGCACCCATGCCGTCGCCGCGATCCAGGCGCTGCTCGGGTATAGCGCGCGTCTGCGGGTCCAGCTCGGGTTGATCGGGCCGGTTGGGATCGAGTGGTGTGTGCATGGGCGTGGGCCTCCGGGCAAATTTTGCCATGTGCGATCAACGGCGCGTTGCGCGATTGGTTCCGGCGTCGCTTGCGCCGATGTTCCAGGAGGCCCGCTATCGCCGGCGCAGCATGGACCCAAGCGCCGCGCGCAGGCGGTCGGCGATGAGCTGGAGGAGCAGCCGGACGCCGCCGAGTTGCGCCTGAGCCAGAGGTGCCTCGGGCGCGCGCAGCTGCGCGTCGACGTTCTGGGCGAACGCCTCGCCGATGCGGCGCACGAGGTCGCGCACGATCGCCGTGCGGCCGATCTGCGCCAGCGGGCCAGTCAGCGCGTAGCTGATGGCGACGTCGACGCGGGTCCACTCCCGGCCCGCCTCGCCGGGCACGGCGTGCAGGCGCATGTCGACGCTGCCGGCGGCGCGCGAGCCGCTGCGGCGGTCGCCGCCCCGGCCCTCGATGACCTGGCGGTAGTCCGACGCTACCTGCTGCAGCGTGCCCTCGCCGGCAAAGCTGGCCGAGATCGGCCCGATCTTGACCTGCAGGCGTCCGGCAAGATTTTCGCCCTGGGGAGGTCCGTCGAGCGACATGCCGGGCATGCAGCGCGCCACGGCTTGCGGGTCCGCAAGCAGGACCCAGACGGCCTCGCGCGGATGCGGCAGCACGAAGCTCTGGGTGATGCGGGTCGCACCGGCGACCTCCTCGATGGCGCCGACGGTGACGCGGATGGGTTCGGCGCCAGAACGCGGCGCGGCGGCGGGTGCAGGAAAGGCGGGAGCAACGCGTGGAGGGATTGGTTTGGGTGGAGTTGCCGCGTCGTCCGCGTTGGCGACTGGGCCCGGCGCCGGTCCAAGCCATTGGCTGGCGTGGATCCCCGCGTTCTCGCTGGCGGGTCTCCGACCCGACGCCGGGATGACGGAGGGAGCAGCGGCCATCACGCTCTCGATGGCGCTGACGATGCCGACGTAGCCGGTGCAACGACACAGGTTGCCGCTCATCTCGGTCCGAATCTCGGCGCGCGAGAGGGCGCGCTTGCGGCGCACGAGGTCGCGGGCGGCAACCAGCATGCCGGGCGTGCAATAGCCGCATTGCAGCGCGTGCTGCTCGGTGAACGCCTGGCGCAGGCGGCCCATCAGGGCGTCGTCGTCGAAGCCCTCGATGGTGCGCACGCGCGCGCCGTCGCAGACCACCGCATAAGTGATGCACGAGCGCGCGATCTCGCCGTCGATCTCCACCGTGCAGGCGCCGCAGATGCCGTGCTCGCAGCCGATGTGCGTGCCCGTGAGCAGCAGCTGCTCGCGCAGGAAGTCGGCGAGATGGGTGCGGGGGGCGACGTCGGCCTCGACGGATTTGCCGTTGACGGTGAGGGCGATGCGGGTCATGCGGCGGCCTGGGCGAGCGCGCGGCGCAGCGCCACGGCGGCGAGGGTGAGGTCGTAGTCGTCGCCCGCGAAGCCGGCCGCGCGCAGGCGATCCGCCAGCTGCGCGGGATCGGGCGAGTCGACGCTTTCGAGGACCAGCGGCGCACCAGTCGGTGTGCTCGCCACCAGGCGATGCACGCCGCGGTCGGGGTCATGCACGGCGACGCCGATCGCATCGGCGAACTCGCCCGTCTTGCGGCAGATCTTGTGGAAGCCGAAGCGTGCGGCCTGCGAGAACCTCGGAATGCGCACGGCACGGACCAGCTCGGCATCGGCAAGCTCGGTGTCCATCGCCCCGCGCACGAAGCGCGCAACCGGCACGCGGCGATCGCCGCTCGCGCCCGCGATCACCACCTCGCCGCCCAGCGCGCACAGGCACGAGAGCCAATCGGCGGCGGGATCGGCGTGCGCCAGGCTGCCGCCGATGGTGCCGCGGGTACGCACCGCGCGGTAGGCGATGCCGCGCGCGACCTGCGCCAGAAAACCGCCGGTCGGGTCGGAGACGCGCTGGTCCTCGATCGCCGCGTGGGTGACGGTGGCGCCGATGCTGACGGTGTCGGCGCCGGCCTCGACCGCGGCGAGCTCCGGGATGCGCGTGATGTCGACCAGCAGCGCCGGCTGCGCGAGGCGCAGGTTGAGCATCGGCCCGAGCGTCTGGCCGCCGGCCAGCACCTTGGCTTCCGGCGTGGCGGCGAGCAGCTTGACGGCTTCGGCCACGTCGCGGGCGCGCGCATAGTCGAAGGCGGCGGGCTTCATGCGGTGGCCTGGTGCTCCCCGTGAACGAGTGCCCGTCGGTGACAGCGACCGGACGGGGATGGCGTTCATGCTCCCGGACCACTACCAGTTTTACTGCGCCCAACCAATGCTTTGGGCAGCGGCTGGCTGGGTCTACTTTCCGATCACAGCAAACGAAGGCCAGCCGGGGGGCAGGTCGATTTTGACCCATACCGGCCGTCGACGATGTGCATCAATCAAGAATTATGGATTGCCGCCAGATCAGTGCCCATGCCTTCGATGCCCGCGCCAATACCTGCCTCAAGTCCTTTGGCTACGGCTGGGCCATTCTCTGGAGTTGCTTCGAGTTCGACTGTCCAGACAACGACGGCGAAGTCATCAAAGGAACTGAAAACCTCGACCGTGCCCACATAGGACGACACGGGAAAGGGCGATTGAACTCGATCATGGACGAGCCGCTTTTTCTCATGGTCGATCGAGATGAGATGATCGACAATTTGACCGGCGCGCTCGGCTCCGAGCGCTACGCTGCCCCCGAGATCATCGAGCGCAACATGGCCGAGGGCGACATCGGCCTCAAGACCGGCCGCGGCTTCCTCGACGACGCCAATCTGGACATCGACGCCTACCGCCGCGACCACCTGAAGGCCCTGGTCGACATGCTGGGCTGCATGCGCCTCACCCGCCCGCGTCTGCTTGCCGGAGGCAAACAGACGGGCCTCACACCCACCTTGGACAACGCGATTGACCCCAAGCGACCTAGAGACCCGTATAAACAAACCCACCCCAATAATACGGATGTGCGAACGGCGCCGTCATATTCTCCGCCGGTAGCGTTTTGCGGCCTGCGTCTTCGGGCCCAGAGCGCTTCTGCAATATTTTCCAGCTCTCGGTAAACCGCGCGCTGCGCGCACGCACCGAGGTCAGGCTGCCCTGCAAGGTCGAGAGCACCTGTTCGTCCAGCTTCGCGCGCGCGCCTGCGGCTTTCGCAAATGCCATCAGTTCCGAGATCGTCGCCCCACGTAACCACTGCTGCGAGAGACGGAGTGCGGAAGCAGGACGGTGGCCTTCGTTGAGATGCATGTCATAGAACTTGGCAATCAGGAACAGCGTGGCAAGGTCATCGACCTGCCACAGCGCGCTGAGCACACCCGCCGCGCCAAGCTGCAGAAAGGCCGTCGGCAGTCCTGTGAATTCATCCGGGTGGCGAGCCGTGTCATAGAGGCCTGTCTCGCAAGCGGACAGGACCACGAGCCGGGGCTTGCCGAGGGTGCCTTCAGCGCTCAGCAGACGTGCTATACTCAGCGGCTCCTCGTTGCGCATCAGCAATCCCGACCCCCGCGTATCCGCCCAGTCGAAAAAGCCGTGGCTGGCAAAGTGCCAGTAGGTTTTGCCCCTGAGCAGATCGAGCACGGCCTTCGGGTCGGCATTGGCTTTGCCGAGCCGCGCCACAGCGCCGGGCTGAAACTGAGCAGCAACGTAGTCGCCTTCGAGCTCGGTGAACGGAAGGTCGAGGTGGGCAAGCTCGCCGGTGGGATTGATGACGGCTGCCATCGTCTTGGGCGCCTGCTGATGCTGCTGCTCCAATCCCAGCGCAGCTGCTCGCAGGCTCGGAACGACGGCAATGTCATACATGTCGGCGAGGCGCTGCCCGGTTGCATCTTGCGCCAATCCGAGCGGGAGCACAGCAAACGCTCCCTGCGGCAGCAACACAAGAGGCGAGCCGGCTTTCACGCCGCGTTGCACCAGGGCCGAATGAATGTGGTCGCCAATCAACGGCCACAGTTGCGATCCGATTTTCTCGATGGCGTCGAACCACTCAGGCAATCGCTTGCTTTTGACCTCGTCGGGTTCGTACTGGAGCCTGAATGCTCCAACCCAACCTCGGCCTGGTTCACCGAAACGCCTAGGTCCCCGCTTAGTGTCGCCAAGCCGTGCTTCAAAACCATACTTGGCCACATCCGGGAGATGGTAGGCCACAATCGTGCGTGTATCGGGCTGGCCGGTTGTAATCAGCGCATGTTGCTTCTCCGTGTCTGCCGGCAAACTATGTACGCTGACCGTTATCTTCCGGTTTGTCCGCGCCGCAACAAGGAGCTTGGCGCTCCAGTCGCTGACGATAGGCGCTACCAAAGCGCCGCCATCCGGAACAATCTGGTCCAAAAGCGCGATCGGGTCCTGCTCGCGACCCATCGTGCCTCCTCTGGCGAGCGCGATCAGTTCGCGGCGCAACTGTGCGAGGCGTGCCACGGCGCTGTACTTTTCGCCGTCCTGCAGGCGGTCGATACCGTCCTCGAGCTTGCCAATCTCATGCTTCAGGGCATCGAAGCGCGCGCGTTGCGGGAGTGGCAGCTCGAGGCGCTGTTGGCGTAGCGCCATCGCCAGCACGCGCGCCTTGCCCTCGTCGAGTAGTGTAAAAGCCGTGTGCGCTGCACCAAGCTCAGCCGCGACAAGCGCGCTGTCGACAAACAAATTGGGGGCAAGATCGAAGAGCACTCCAGCATCTGCCTCGCCGTCGACGCCACGCGCTAGTATTGCGTAGGCCCGGCGCGCACGTTCGAATGCAACTTGCGCACCGACCCAGTCTCGCACCTCAATAAGAGTTCGACCAAGCTTGTACGCCGTCAGCAGATATTGTTGCGGCGCTTCATCGATCGACGCGCGCTCGTGCAGCTCGCGGCGCAGCGCAAGCTCTCTGTTTAGTGCCTCTCCTTTGCTTCCTGACCAATGGCGGAGGAGGGCCAAGGCATCCGCCAGCAGTGTCGATGCCTGATTTTGCAAACGGACATTCTGTGTTTGGTGTGCCTGCCGGAGCGCCTTCTCAATGTCTGCAACGATGCGCCTGACCAACTCCAGGCTCTGCCTTTGGCCGAGTTCGGCCCTTGCCTTCGCCAAACTGACCTCGACAGAGAGTTCCGGGGGCAATTTCGTCGGCTCGATCTGATCGAGGATGTTGATATTTTCGGCGGAGGCGTTTTGGCGCATGGCGACGTGTGCCGAGACGAGCTGAAACTGAGCCCATAAAACGGGATCTCGCTCACGAGAGACAAACGGTTCCGCGATCTTCAATGCGTTGCGCGTCCTTTCAAGATTTTGCTCCCGATCGCCGATCATCCTCTCCACGTATGCTGCCGCGAGCAGCATATGGGTTTTTGCCCACAACGAGGGCGCCGTATCGGGGGACACTAGACTGACAGCAGCCTGAGCGTGCGAGAGCACTTGTTCGGAATCGGCTGAGCTGGCAGCCACAGACGCTACGGCATGCACGTGCACAAATGCGCGCATGTGTGGGTGCACCTGCGCGGGAAAAAGCGCCAGCATGGTGTCGAGTTGGGACAGATAACGCATGTGACGAGGAGGTGGCGACAATTGCGGCGCCGTTCCGAGGCGTATTGAAAGCGCTTGCACCGTTCCTTTGCGCCACAGCCTTACCGCCAGATCCCGGCCGGCACCGGTGCCCTGGACGGTGGTGATATAGTCGGGAAGGGTCTTGATGACCTGGCCATTCAATTGCAGGATCACATCCCCGGGCTGCAGGCCGCCGGCAGCGGCAGGACTGTTGTCCGAGGCGTGCAGCACAAAAAGCGCATGTTCCGTGCTTGGGTCTATGCTCCTGAGTTCCTCGTTGCTCAGAACGTCAACCGTCGCGCCCAGATAGCCACGCTGCACCGCCGACTGGGCGCGCACCTCGTTGCCCGCCGGGGTCGCGAACAGCAATATTGTGCTCACCAGCAGGGCGTTCCATAGCCCAAGAAAACCATGGCTTGTATTCATGTATGAACCTCCCTAGGCGCTCTCTACGCACCAAGTTCGGCCGATATTGGACCAGGCCAACATCGACCGCGCCATCAAGAATTTTCAGCTCCTGGCACCCTCGAGACCTCCCGCTGCATGTCGCGATGGTCCGCTGTCGACGGCTGGGCTGCCGTAGCGCGGAGGCTGCGGCGCGTGGTTGCGGCGAAGCCGCCTCGGCTGCGCCATCACCCAAACACATCCAGCAGCACCCCGGCGCGGATCACCTCGGTGCCGTCCACGGCGATCGTGGTGCGCATCACGGGGATATCGAAATGGCCCGCCGTGTAGCGGCCGGCGAACTCGTTGGCGCCGGTGGAGAACAGGAAGTTGCCGGCCACCGCGCGCAGCTCGGTGCCGTTGCTGTGCTGCCGGTCGTACATGGCGAGCGCCTCGTAGCGGGCGCGCCTGTTGAGGCCGAAGCCGACGTGGGAGACGGCGTAGGCCTCGCGATCGCCCCAGGCGGCGAGGTAGCCGCGCATCATCTCCGCATCGGCGCCGTCGCCGTCGATGCGCGTGACGTAGTCGGCCTCCAAGGTGAGGCGCACAGGGGATTCCAGGTACCGCTTGAACGTCAGATTGATATCGCCGCGGTCGAGCACGAGCGTGCCGTTCACTGCCCCGCCCTTGCAGAAGCTGACGACGATGCCGCCCGGCCAGTGCGCCAGCGTGCCGGGCTTGTCGGTCCAGCCCCACACGCCGACGGTGGAGGCGCCGGCCATGTCGATGTCGAGCCTGGTGCCGGCGGCGGAGGCGACCGTCATGCGCTTGGCCGCGCGCAGCATCTTGGCGGCGGTGCGCACGCTTCTCTCCAGCGCGGCGTCGGGCGCCATGCGCTCCAGCGCCTCGGGATGCTCGTTGGAGATCACCAGGATGCGCGCCCCGGCCTTCAGGATCGCCGGCGTCTCGGGTGCGTGCATGAGGCCTTCGATGGTGCAGTCGACCACGAACCCGGTCTGCCCGAGCGCGGAAACCACCGGCGCGAGCCCGCCGATCGCCTCGCTGGCCCCGGTGGAGCGCACCGGCACGGGGTGGCGGTTGCGCGGGCTCGGCAGCACGATGTGGAACGGGCGCGCGCCCATGCGCAGCAGCGCCAGCTCGGCCAGCTGCACGTTGAGGGCGCGCGACTGCGTCTCCGACAGGATCGCCGCCGTGTCGCCGGCCTTCACCGCGCAACGCGCAAACACCTCGCCGAACGCGTCGATCCACTTGCCTTCGATGCGGTCGGCGAACATGCGGATGCCTTCTGGTCTACACTTGGCGCTACGTGATGAGTAAACTGCCTGTTCTGCCCCGGCAACGTGCCGTTTCGTGCGTTCTTTGGCGTCAATGCAATCCGGCCGCAAGTCCACGATGTTGCGCCCTAGCGCTTACCTCGACTCTATGCAGATTCGCCATGCATTGCGGGTCTATCCCACCTATTCACCGCCACATCCGGGAGAGCCGGGTGGTTTGTCATTGCGCGAGGGAAAGGCAAACTATGAGTACTTCGCAGAAAGCAAGCAGGCGCGGCTTGTCAATCTGCGGGCATGGCTTTCTTCGTTTAACGTCGAGTTAGTCTTCACTGAGGCAGGTCTCTGCAGTGTTGACGGTTGGATCCATCGATATGGAGGCGGTTTCAAAATTGAACTGCAACAGTCGATAATTTGCGATGACAATCCCGGTTTGTCGGTGGGGCGTCAAGGTTGAGTTTGCGAAGAATTCCGGTTGCATTGAGCGTGGCATCGCGCACAGCC
>Ga0247727_10013889_pt1 | contig 13485 bp, 5 predicted proteins | sample WisWelCaveWW1625_FD_202498 | JGI IMG/M metagenome (GOLD analysis project Ga0247727, IMG submission 202498) | Biofilm microbial communities from Wishing Well Cave, Virginia, United States - WW16-25 | ecosystem: Environmental > Aquatic > Deep subsurface > Groundwater > Cave microbial mat | place... | reverse complement strand
CGGGTCGCGGGCCCGTTGTCTCCCGAGAAGCCAGGCTGGCCGTGAACGCCGGCCACGGGGGCCAAGAGGCCGTCAGCGCCAATCTTGCTGATATCGTTGCCGCACCCCTCCTTGGAAAAGTGCAAGATGCCGGCGGGGTCTAAGGCCACGTCCGAGGGAGGGCCGGTCGGGGACGAAACTGCTCTGCCCCCGTCGGGTGGGCAGGATGCCACACCTGTCCCTGTAACCGTAAAGATCCTGCCGTCAGCGGTCAGCCGGCGGACGCGGTAATTGAACTGGTCTGCAATGTAGAGGGTCCCCGCGCTGTCCAGCGCGATCCCGCGCGGGGCATAAAGGAAGGCGCTGGTTCCGGGGCTGCCGTCGCCGGTCGCCCGGAAGCCCCCGTTGCCTGCCAAGGTGGAGAGAGACCCGTCCGCACCGAGTCTGCGCACTCGCAGGGAATCCTGACCGATGAACACGTTGCCTGCCGCGTCCACGGCGACGCCCCACGGGAGCGTCAGCGGCGCATCAAGCCCCGGGCCATCTGACGCGACAGTCGAGATGACGCCGTTGCCCGCCACCTTCCGAACGCGACTGTTGCCGGTGTCCCCGATGTACAGGTTTCCGCTCGAATCCGCCGCTACGCCGTTGGGAAACCGGAGCGAGGCGCTGCCCGCCGGGCCGCCGTCACCGGAAAAAGTGGGCTGGCCGGTTCCCGCCAGTGTCGAGATCCTGCCATCCGGCGCCACCTTGCGAACGCGGTGACTCAGTCGATCACAGATGTAGAGGTTCCCAAGTTGGTCCACCGTGACATCGGTGGGGAGCCGCAAAGCGGCGTTGACCGCCGGCCCTCCATCGCCATAGGAATCGAAATCCCCGTTGCCGGCTACCGTCGAGATCCTTCCGTCGGCCGTAACCCTTCGGACGCGCCGATTATCGCTGTCGGCGATGAACAGAGCCCCCTGGGCGCCGGTCGTCACACCCCAGGGGCCGAACAACGACGCGTTGACCGCCGGTCCTCCGTCCCCGGAGAATCCCGTCCGGCCGTCGCCCGCCACCGTTGAGATGATGCCGGCAGGGTTGACCTTCCGAATCCTCTGATTGCCGGGGTCCGCGATGAAGAGGTTGCCCCCCACGTCGACGGCCACGTCGAAAGGAGAGTTCAACGAGGCGTTGGTAGCCTGCCCGCCGTCGCCCGAAAACCCCGCGATCCCGTTGCCCGCCACCACGGTCAGAATGCCGTTGGACGAAACTTTCATCACCATGTGGTTCAGCCGGTCGGCGATGTAGACGTTGCCGACCTGGTCCACCGCCACGCCCAGCGGCGCCCCCAGCGGCGCGTCGCGGGCCGGCTTGCCGCCGCCGGTGAAGAACCAGTCGGTTCCAGCCAGCGTGGTGATGATCCCCTGCGGGCTGGCCGGCTGGCACAGTGCCGCTGCCAGCACCAACGACGCCAGGCCCCGGTATGGGATTTGATACGACATTGCCGTCACTCCTTGCAGCCAGTCTACACTCCCAATAGCGGAAAAGAGGGGCAAGTGGGCTAAGGATGCGGCGGGTGAGCCATTCCCGGCCAGGATTCCGCTGTTTCCTGTAAGGGCGCGGAACGCCCTATACTAATCCCTATGCGGTGGCTTGCACTGCTGACGCTTCCGGCGGCGATCGCGATCGCCCAGACGACCCAGGGGCTCATCTCCGGCCGCATCGCCCACTCCCAGACCGGCGCCGGGCTGGGCGGGGCGCAGGTTGTCTACGCCGGCGCCGCCACCGGCCTCGGCGGCACGGCGCTCGCCGGAACCGGCGGATACTATGTACTCCCGCTGCTATCCCCGGGGACATATCGCCTCCGCGTAGCTGCCGGCGGCTTTCAGGCCCAGGAGCTGCAGGTGGTCGAGCTGCCGGTCGCCGCCCGCATCGACCTCAACTTCCGCCTGCGGCCCCTGAGCGACGTTTGGGAGGCCGGCCAGTACCGCAGCGTGTTCCTGCCCAACTCCGAAGCGGTGGTGACCTTCTACGGCCCCGACGTCGACACCAGCCGCTTCGGATCGTTCGAGGCCACCAAAGGCAGCAAGGGCGCGCTCGAATCCACCCTGTCGCAGGTCATCGACCCGCTCCAGGTCCGCGACCTGCCGCTGGCCGGCCGTGACGTCTACACCATGCTCGTCACCCAGCCCGGTGTCACCGCCGACACCTCGACCGCCCGCGGCCTGGGACTCTCCATCAACGGCCAGCGGCCGTCGTCCTCGAACTTCCTCCTCGATGGCCTGGAGAACAACAACTACCTGGTCACCGGACCGCTGGCCGCCGTCGCTCCTGAGGCGGTGGCGGAGTACCGGGTCTCGACCAACAACTTCTCGGCCGAGTACGGCCGCACCGCCGGATTCCTGGCCAACGCGGTGACCCCGTCGGGCACGGGCCGCTGGCACGGCCTGGGCTACTTCCACTGGAAGAACGAAGCCCTCAACGCCAACGGCTTCCAGGAGAATCATCGGGGCTTGCCGCGCGCGCCGGCCAAGGAGAACCAGTTGGGATACCGGGTGGGCGGACCGATCCGGCCCGGCTCGCTGTTCGTCTCGAGCGCCTTCGAGCGCCTGCGCAGCCGCAGCCGCGCCGAGCCGATCGAGGTAACGCTGCCGACCCCAAGCCTGGCAGAGTTCGCCACCTCCGACAGCATCGCCCGCCGCCTGCTCGGCCAGTTTCCGCCCCCGCTGGTGGTGGATCGCAACCTGTTCACCGCGCGGACCACGCTGGCGCCCCCGGTGTCGGTCGACCGGTCGCTGGCCTTCGAGCGCGTCGACTACCAGGCTCGCGGCGGAGCCCACCGCCTCATGGGCCGGCTGGCCCTGGCCCGCCTCGGACGCCCCGACTTCATCTGGACCCCCTACCGCGACTTCGTCTCCCGCCTGGATCAGAACGCCAGCAGCCTCGCCTTCACCGCCGTCAGCAGCCTGCGGCCCAACCTCACCAGCGAGGCGCGCGCCGGCTTCAGCCGCGACGACCTCCACTGGGATCGGCCGCACCCCGAAATCCCGACGCTGTTTTCCGGGGACGGCGCGCTGCTTCCCGGCAGCCTGGCCTTCTACGAATACCGCAACCGCAGCCGCAGCCTGGAGCTGGTGGAGAACCTGCTGTGGGCTCCCGGACCCCACATCCTCAAGGTTGGCGGCGGCGCGCTGGTGCGGCGTCTCGATGGCCACCTCACCGCCGGACGCGACGGGCTCTACGTCTTCCGGGACATCCTGGACTTCTCGCTCGATTCGCCCAGCCTGTTCAGCGTGGCCCTGGCCCGCAACGCCCAGCCGGCGCTGCGCGTCCCGGCCTACGATCGGGAGTATAGATATAAGCAGTATTTTCTGTTCGCCCAGGACACCTACCGGGCATCCTCGCGGCTGACGCTCAATTACGGCCTCCGCTACGAGAACTTCGGCGCGCCCCGCAACGCCGGCGCCCACAAAGACCCGGAGGTGGAGCTCGGCCCCGGCGGCGACTTCCCGGCACGGCTCGGCAGCGCGCGGCTGGTGTTCCCCACCTCCGGCGGCCAGACCCTGTACCGGGCCGATTCCAATAACTGGGCCGGCCGGCTCGGCTTCTCCTGCCAACTTCCCGGCCGGACCGGCGCCGTGGTGCGCGGCGCCTACGGCATCTTCTACGACCGCCCCTTCGAGAACCTCTGGCAGAACCTGCGCAACAACAACGTCGTGCTGGCAGGCTTCCCCATCAGCACTTTCCGGACCAACTACCTGGCCGCGATCCCGGCCGCGCTCGCCGGCTTGGAGGGCCGCCGATTCTCCACCGACTTCCCGCCGCTCACCCTGTTCCAGCCCAACCTGCGCGACGCCTACGTCCAGAGCTGGTTCTTCGGCGTCCAGCAGGGGCTCGGCGAGAACTGGACCATCGAGGTCAACGCGCAGGGCGCGCTCGGACACAAGCTCATCACCACCGACGCCGTCAATCGCCCGTTCAGCCGTCCCATCGACTTCGCCGCCAATCCCGACGGGCGCCTCAACCCGTCGCTGCCGCCGCTCTCCTACCGCGCCAACCAGGGGGCCTCGAGCTACAACGCCCTGGCGGCTGTCGCCCGCTACCGCTCCGGACGGGGCCAGTTCCAGCTTGCCTACACCTGGAGCCACTCGATCGACAACCAGAGCGAGCCGCTGGCCGGGGACTTCTTCGACCTGAGCTTCACCCGGATCACCGCCGGCGCCGGCCGGACTGCGATCGCAGCGTTCTCTCGCCAGTTCGACAGCGCCGGTGACCGCGGCAACTCGGACTTCGACCAGCGCCACAACCTGGTGTTCTTCTCGGTGTGGGATCTGCCCGGCGCGCGACGCTTGCTGCGGAACTGGAAGCTCTCCCAGCTCGCCGCCTTCCGTTCCGGCTTTCCTTACACCGTCGCGGCGCCGTCGCGGTTCGCGGTGGACGGAGAGCTCATCTACAACAACCGCGCCGACGTTGCCGGACCCCTCGCCAGCCGCTCGACCCCGGCCCAGGGCGGGCGCCGGCTGCTCGACCCCGCCGCGTTTCGCGAGCCGCCGCCCGGCCGGCTCGGCAACTCCGGCCGCAACGCCTTCCCCGGCCCGGGGCTGTTCAACATCGACCTGTCACTGAGCCGGTCCTTTGGCCTGCGCTGGCTCGGCGAGTCCGGACGCCTCGCGGTCCGCGCCGACGCGTTCAACTTCTTGAACCACGCCAACCTGAACAACCCGGAGTCGCTCTTCACCGCCGGCGACTTCGGCCTGGCGCTGTACGGACGCAAGGGCCGCCAGTCGGGCTTCCCGGCGCAGTCGCCGCTCAACGAAACGGCCCGGCAGTTCCAGTTGATCCTGAGGCTCGAGTTCTGATGCGCGCCCTGCTCATCGCCGCTTCCACCCTGCTCGCAGCCGCTCTGCGGGCGCAACCGGCGGCGCTCGTTACCGGCGCCCAGGACGGCCCGTTGCTGCGGACCGGCACGGAACCGGCGCTGCGACTCATGCGCGCCCTGCTCATCGCCGCTTCCACCCTGCTCGCAGCCGCGCTGCGGGGCCAACCGGTAGGACTCGTCCCGGCGCTGCGACTCATGCGCGCGCTGCTCATCACGGCTTTCAGCCTGCTCCCAGCCGCGCTGCGGGGCCAACGGGTAGGACTCGTCACCGGCGCCGACGACGGCCCGTTGCTGCGGACCGGCAGGAAGCCGGCGCTGCGACTCATGCGCGCGCTGCTCATCACGGCTTTCACCCTGCTCCCGGCCGTGCTGCGGGGCCAACGGGTAGGACTCGTCAGCGGCGCCGACGACGGCCCGTTGCTGCGGACCGGCAGGAAGCCGGCGCTGCGACTCATGCACGCCCTGCTGATCGCCGCTCTCATCTTGCTCCCGGCCGCGCTGCGGGGCCAACCGGTGGGACTCGTCACCGGCGCCGAGGACGGCCGGCTGCTGCGGGCCTCGACCGAGCTCGCGCTGCGGCTCAAGACCGGCGACATCCTGTTCCCCGGCGACGCCATCTCGAGCGGGAAGGCGCCGGTGTCGCTGCTCTACTGCCCGGAGCAGTCCATCGTCACGCTGGCGCCGGCAAGCGAGGCAGTGGCCGAGGCCGGACCATTACGGATCAAGACGGGCCGCGTGTCCGGCAGGAAGGCGGCGGCTTCGTGCTGGCTGCCGCCGGTCGAGCGCTCCACCGCCGCCGGCCAGCAGCATTACGGCGCCACGCTGGTGCGGGCCGCGCGGACGTCGCCGGCCGAGCCTCTCAAGCTTCCCGAAGACCTGCCCCCGGCCACCGCCGACCCGCTCAGCCGGCTGGAACGCGCCGCCGCGCTCGAGAGGCGCAGCCTCAAGGCCGAAGCCGCCGAGGAATATCGCAGGCTGGCCGTCGAGTGGCCGGACGCGGTGTGGATCCGCAGCCGCCTGTTTGTGCTCGAGGAAGAGCCGCCGCCCGCGCCCGCCGCCCCGGGCGAGCCGGGCAAGACCTATGCCTTGTTAATTGGCATCTCGCAGTACCAAGCCGAGACCATCCGGCCGCTGCAGTTCGCCCACCAGGACGCCGTCATCTTCGACCAGTACCTGAAGAGCCCGCGCGGGGGCCGGCTGGCGGACTCCGACGTGGTGCTGCTCACCAACCAGAAGGCCACCACCGCCGCCATCCGCAACGCCTTCCAGACGTTCCTCAAGGCGCGGGCCGGCAAGAACGACACCGTCATCCTGTTCCTGGCCGCCCACGGGGTGGCCGAGCCGGGCCGCGGCGCCTACATCGTTACCTACGACAGCGACCCACAGGACCTCGCCTCCACGGCTTTACCGATGGATGACGTCCAGAAGCTGCTGCGCGACGACCTGTCCCGGGTCGGCCGCGTGCTGGCCTACGTCGACGCCTGCCGCTCGGGCACCATCGGGACCATTGTCAACCGCACCGCCGGCTTCAACAGCAGCATCGAACGGCTGGGCGAGGCCGAGGGCGAATTGTTCCTGTTCACCGCCAGCCGCGCCAGGGAGGTCTCCTACGAAGGCCCGCAGTACGGCGGCGGCCACGGGGCGTTCACTTACTTCCTCCTCAGCGCCTTCAACGGCGAGGCCGACCGCAACAGCGACGGCAACGTCAGCCTGAACGAGGTGATCGACTACGTCCGGACCAAGGTGGCCGAAGGAACCTACGACCGCCAGCACCCGCGCGACTACGGAACCATGGAGACCAACCAGCGCGTGGCCGACACCCAGCAGGAAGGCATCCGGCTGCTGAAATGGACCGGGCCGCCGCCGGAAAAGCAGGTGCAGATGCTCGCCCAGGCCGGCCCCGGCATCACCCGCGGGCTCGATCTGCCGGCGCCGGCCGCCACCGGCTTCGACCGGGCGATGGCCGACGGGCGCCTCTCGCCCGACGACCCCTCCGGCGCCTTCGTCCTGCTGCGCGCCCTGCGGCCGCGCCTAACCCCCCAGCAATATCTAACACAGGAGAACCGGCTGCGCGTGGCCCTCGAGGAACGAGGCCAACAGGTGCTGCTGCGGTACCTGACCGGCGACCAGGCGCCCCAGACGCGGGCCGACTTCGCCGCCGGCGCCGGGTGGTTCGACGCCGCCCGGCTGCTGACCCCCGAGTCGCTGCTGCTCGAGAGCCGCGCCGCCTTTTGCCGCGGCCGCACCCGGCTGTTCGACAAGGACTACCCCGGCGCCGCCGACCTGCTCGAGCGCGCCGCGCGCCTCGACTCCGGCGGGGCCTACTCCTACAACGCGCTGGGCATCGCTTACCTCGAGCAGGCCGACTACGCCCGCGCCGTCCCCGCCTTTCGGGACGCCGTTCGCCGCGCTCCCTACTGGGCCTACCCGCTCCACAACCTGGCCCTGGCCTACACCGAGGTAGGTGACTATGAGTCCGCCGTCCGGTCCTACCGCCAGGCCATACGGCTGGCCCCGCAGTACTCCTACCTCCCTTACAACCTCGGCCTGGTCTACCAGCGCGTGAACCGCCGCAAGGAAGCCGAAGCGGCTTACCGCCAGGCCATCGCGCTCGGACCCAACCTGGGCGAGCCGTACAACGCCCTGGGGTATCTCAAGGCCTCGTCCAGGCGCGCCGCCGAAGCTGAGCGGCTCTACCGCCAGGCCGTTCAGAAAAACCCGGACCTGCTCGCCGCCCGCCACAACCTGGCCGTGCTGCTGGCCGGCAAACCCGATCGGGCCCCGGAGGCGGCGATCCTCTGGCGGGAGAACCTCGCTAAGTCGCCCGAGTACCTGCCGTCGCGCCTCAGCCTGGCCCGCGCCCTGGCCCGGCAGGGCAAATCCGCCGAAGCCTCTCAGGAGTATCTGGAGATCGTGAACCGGAAGCCGGACTACGTGGCCGCCCGGATGGCGCTCGCTGATCTTGAAGCCAAGGCCGGCCGGCCGGAAGCGGCGCTGGCGCAACTGACCGAAGCCCGCAAGCTGCAGCCGGAAAATTCCCTGATCTGGGAGCAGATCGGGGACCTCGAAGCCTCCCGCGCCCGCGCCACGGAGGCCCGTGCGGCCTTCGAGCAGGCATTGCGCCACGCCCCCGACAAAGCCGCGCGCAAGAGGCTCGAGAAGAAGCTGCGCTGACCGCTACCGCCGGATCTTCAACGGCACGTTCACCAGCAGCGGTTCCCCCGGCTTCGCCTCCAGCCGGTACATGGTCTGCGGCAGCGGCTCGTCGTGGGTCAGCAGGCGCGTGCCCAGGGCGGCCGCATCCTTCTCGGCGCGGGTGTAGACTTTGCCGGTCTGGCGGCGGGCTTCGAGCTTCTCCACCTTCGCCCCCCACCGCTTCTGCCACGCCTCCACCTGCGCGGGAGCGAGCGGAATCGGGTCGCGCGGAATCTTCACCTCCGCCAGCGGCTGCGGCGTCACCAGCACCGTGAGCACCTCGGCCACCTGGTCGGCCCGGCTCATGCGGATGGTGAAGTAGCGGGGGTTGTCTTCGAGCGACGGGATCTCCACCAGCCGCCCGGCAGTCACCTGGTTGTTGCCGCTTCGGGTTCGGAGGGTCGGAAAGATGAGGCTGGGAGTCCCCAAGCTGCCGTCGGCGTACTGCTCGCGGTCGATCACGTAGAGGTAGCCGGTGCGGGCCGTCTCGATGCCGACCCGGACCCGCGCGCCCGGCACCAGGGGCGTTTCGGCTTCCACCCGCACCGGGGTCCACTCCTTGTCGCCGGCGCGGGCGGAGATGCGGATCTCCTTATCATCGCCCGGCTGGGAGTCGCGCAGCAGCCAGACCGTGATGCCGACGATCGAATTGGCCGCATCGGAGGGCGCGCCGGCCGCCTTGGCCCCCGTCCGCTTGGCCTGAAACGCCGTGTTCCAGAGCTGCCGGGTTCCTTCCTCGGGCTCGAATTGCTGCGCCGCCAACAAGGCCAGCGCGATCCAGATGCCGATCATGGCTTCACTCTCAATGATGTTCCAGTTTCACCAGCCGCACCAGCACGTCGCCGGCGCCGCGGACGCGCGTCACCTTGTTCGCGTCGTCCTTTTCAGCCGCCGGCGCGGGATCCTGGTGCTTCGCCAGAAATGCCCGGATGGCTTGCGCCCGCGCCGCGTCCGTCACCGCGCCCTGGTGCTCGGACTGCGCGAAGGCCTTGGCCGCCTCCAACTCCGCCACCGCCGCAGCGGACCAGATCATCCACAGCTTCTCGGTGCCCTCTTGCTCATCGAAAACAATCCAGTCTTCGCGTCCCGGCGGGATCTCCACCGCCTGATTCGCGCCCACCGCGGCCGGCTCCCGGGCGCCCGGGAACATGACGTTGTAGCTCGGAACCCCGGCCGTCAGCGCCGGGCCTTCATTCAGGATGTAGAGGTGTCCCGGCCGGCTGCCGGCAACCGAGAGCCGGATGCGGTAATCGGCCTGGAAGATCATCTCGCCCGGCAACACGAACGGCTCCCCAGTAGGTTTGCCGTCCCGGTACTTCTGCACCGTGATCGAGTATCGGAACTCGTTCCCGCCGGCGCCGGGCGAGGTGTCACGCTCCCCAAAGCGGTTGAAGACCAGGCCGGTCAGCCCTCCCGCCGCCAGCACCGCAACGCCGGTGATGAGGACAGTCCTGCGAGTAGGTGGCCGGCTCTCTTCGACCGGCGCCTCCACGCTCGCAGCCCCGCCGCCGGCGGCGCGCGCGAACTCATCCCCGAAGTCCCGCGCTTGCGGATGCCTGCGCTCGGTCTCGATCTCCAGCGCCTTCAGGATGGCGCCCTCGGCCGCCACCGGCAGATCACGACGCAGCTCCGCCGGCTTTACCTTCACCCCCTCCCGCTGCAACACGTACATCTGGGCCAGCGTGTCGGGACGAAACGGCCGCCGCCCGGTGACCATCTCGTACGTGATCACCCCCAGCGCGTAAATGTCGCTCGCGTGCGACGGCTTGCCGAGAAGCTGCTCGGGGGCCATGTAGGGCGCCGAGCCGGCCACCCGGGTCTGCTCGGCGCTGGTGGAAGCCTGCGCCTCCCGCACCGTGGCGATTCCGAAGTCGATGATCTTGACCTGCTCCTCGCCGCCGCCCAGCTCCTGCAACATGACGTTTTCCGGTTTCAGGTCGCGGTGGCACACGCCGCGCTCGTGCGCCGCGGTGAGGGCCTGGCCGATCTGCCGCACGATGCGGGCGGCGCGGTTGAGCGGCATCGGTCCGGACCGCAGCGCCGTGCGTAGCGTAATGCCGTCGACGAACTGCATCACCAGGTAGGGCGTGCCGTCGGGCATTTCCCCGGCATCCAGCACCCCCACCACGCCGGGATGGTCCAGCCGCGCCAGCGCTTCCTTCTCCTCGCGGAATTTCTTGCTGAACCAGGCCGACTGGTCGCCCCCGTGCTCGAGCAGCGCCTTGATCACCACCGGGCGGCCGTGAAGCTGCTCGTCCCGCGCCAGGTAGACCACCCCGAAGCCGCCCCGTCCGAGCTCCCGCTCAATCTGGTAGCGGTCCTTGAGCTTGGGGCGCGCCGGAGCCAGCCCGGTCGTCGTTGCGGTCCCGGCTTCACCACCGGCGGCGGCCTTTTCCGCCCGGCGGTCTTCGGCCTCCATAGATGGTTCGATGATAGCATTACTCTCTCATGCCACGGAATCGGACAGCCGCCATCGCGGCCGCGCTGGCGCTGGCGCTGGCGCTGGCGACTGGGTGCGGCGGAAGGCGGAATTCCCCGCCGCCGCTCTCCCCGGCCCAGGCGCTCCGGACCTTCCGCCTCAGCGAGGACTTCCGCGTCGAGCTGTTTGCCGCCGAGCCGCAGGTGATCGACCCGGTGGAGATGGTCTTCGACGAAGACGGCCGCATCTACGTCGCCGAGATGCTCGACTACCCGGACGACCCCCCGCCCGGCAAGCCCGCCCGCTCCCGCATCAAGATGCTCGAGGACACCGATGGCGACGGCCGCATCGATCGGGGCACGATCTTCGCCGACCAGGTCCTCGAGGTCAGCGGCCTGCTGCCCTGGCGAGGCGGCCTGCTGGCGACCGCCGCGCCCGACATCCTCTGGATGAAGGACACTGACGGCGACGGCCGCGCCGACCTGCGCCGGGTGCTGTATACCGGCTTCCCCAAGGTGAACCCCGAAGCCCGCATCACCAACCTGCGCCTGGGTATTGACAATTGGATCTACGCCGCCAACAGCGGCTCCGACGGCCGCATTACATCCCCGGACCGGCCCGGCAGCCCGCCGATCCTGGTGCGTGGGACCGACTTCCGGTTCCGGCCCGATCGCGGCCTGGCCGAGCCGGCCTCCGGTCCCACGCAATTCGGCATGACCTTCGACGACTGGGGCAACCGGTTCCTCACCCAAAACACCGTCCACCTTCGTCACGCGGTGCTGCCGATGCAGTACCTGACGCGGGCGCCGCTCGTCGATCCAGGCGCCGTGTCCCAGGACATCTCCGACCACGGCCGTCCGTCGGTTCCGCTGTTTCCCCTCACCCGGCCACAGGCCTGGCGTGAGCAGCGGACCCGGCTCCGCCAGCAGCGCTACGACGAGAACAAGCTGAACAAGACCGAGCAAGTGGGTGGCTTCTTCACCGCCGCCAGCGGCGGCACCGTCTACAACGGTGACGTGTTTCCCACGGAGTACTGGGGCAGCATCTTCACCGGCGACGTCAACGGCAACCTCGTCCACCGCGACATCCTCACCCCGGACGGGGTGACTTTCTCGGCCCGCCGAGCCCGGGAAGGCGTCGAGTTCCTGGCCTCCACCGACGTCTGGTTCCGCCCCTGCAACTTCGCCAACGCCCCCGACGGCAACCTATACATGATCGATATCTATCGGGAGTTTATCGAGACCCCCGAGTCGATCCCCGAGGCCATCAAGAAGGATATGAACTTCTACAGCGGCGACACCATGGGCCGCATCTACCGCCTCGCGCCCAACCAGCCGCTGCGGACCCGGACCCTGAAGCCGAAGCTGGGATCGGCGGCGACGGCCGAGCTGGTGGCGGAGCTGGCCTCCACCAGCGGATGGCATCGCCAGACGGCCCAGCGTCTGCTGGCCGGCCGGCAGGACCGCTCGGCCGTTCCGCTGCTGCGGGAAATGGCCGAGAAGCACCAGTCGCCGCTCGCCCGCATCCACGCCCTCTGGACGCTCGAAGCACTCTCGGCCCTGGAGCCGGCGCAGGCCGCGCGGGCGCTCCGGGATCCGCATCCCGGCGTCCGCGAGCACGCGCTCCGGTTATCCGAAGCCTTTCCTCCGAGCGCCGCCATCTTCGCCATGACCCGGGATCCGGCCCCGAGGGTCCGCTTCCAGCTCGCGCTCACGTTGGGGTATTGGATGGATCGGCGGGATCGGCGGGCGCTCGAGACGCTGGCCGCCCTGGCCGCCGAACACGGAGAAGACCGGTGGTTTCGCCCTGCGATCCTGACCTCCGCCGCCGGCTCGGCCGCCGAGTTCCTGACCATGGTCTTGCCGCAGGGCGGCCCAAAGCTGCTGGAAGGCCTCGCCTCGCTGATCGGCGCCCGCCGCGACCCGGGCGAGATCGCCCGATTGCTCGCCGCCCTGCCCCGCACCAGGCTGCCGGAAGCCTGTCTGGCGGGCCTGGCCCGCGGACTGCGGCTGGCCGGTGTGCACGGACTGCGCGTCCCCGGCGCCGAGGCTGCGCTGGCGAAGTTCCTGGCGAGTGATTCTGAAGCCGTCCAGAAGACGGCCTGGGAAGCGGCGCGGCACTTCGAGCTGCAAGGACTGATCGCGCGGGCCGCCGCCGACGCCGCCTCGGCGCAACTTCCCCTCGCCCGTCGCGCCGTCGCCATCCGCGCCTTGCGTGGCGGCCGCTTCTCCCAGGCCGGCCCCACGCTGCGCCGGGTGCTCGAGTCCCACGCCCCGCCCGAGCTGCAGGTGGCGGCGGTAGAATCGCTGGCCGAGTTCGACGATCCGGCCGCCGCCAGCACCCTGCTGGATTTCTGGCCGGCTTACAGCCCCGAAGCCCGCGCCAAGGCGCTGGCCGCGCTGCTGAACCATCGCGGCCGCGTAGGAGCGTTGCTCGATTCCCTCGACGCCCGCCGGATCGAAGCCTCCACCCTGGACGTGGCCGCTCGCGCCCTGCTTCTCGAGTATCCGGAGGCCGCCATCGCCGAGCGCGCCCGGCGCCTTTTCGGCGCGCAAGACGGGGACCGCGCCAAGGCGGTCGACGCCTACCGTGACGCCCTGCGGCTCCCCGGCGACGTCACCCGCGGCCGTAAAGCCTTCGACCAGCACTGCGCCAACTGCCACATGCCGCGGCGCCAGGACGGCCGCGTGGGGCCCGACCTCTCCGGCATCAACAACAAGACCAAGGAAGAGCTGCTGACCTCCATCCTCAACCCCAGCTACGCGATCGAACCCCGCTTCACCAACTACCTCGTCACCACCAAGGACGGCCGCATGCACGACGGCATCATCGCCAGCGAGACGCCCGGCGTGATCACGCTCCGCGGAGGCGCCGCCGAGGGCGACGAGGCCATCCTGCGCCGCAACGTCGCCGACATCCGCGCCTCGGCCATTTCATTGATGCCGGAGGATCTGGAGAAGTCTATGTCGCGGCAGGACCTGGCCGACGTCATCGCCTACCTGCGCGGCGGCATCTGAAACTCAGGCTTCGA
>Ga0247727_10013888_pt1 | contig 13485 bp, 11 predicted proteins | sample WisWelCaveWW1625_FD_202498 | JGI IMG/M metagenome (GOLD analysis project Ga0247727, IMG submission 202498) | Biofilm microbial communities from Wishing Well Cave, Virginia, United States - WW16-25 | ecosystem: Environmental > Aquatic > Deep subsurface > Groundwater > Cave microbial mat | place... | reverse complement strand
ACGCTCGCCTTGGACTCCGAACTGCTGAGCCGGCTGCTCGGCGTCGGCGGCTCCTGCTCGCGGATCACGCGCAGCATCTCGTCGAAGGCCGCCTGCTTGAACGTCTCGCGCTCGATCGGCGTCGTGCCGGTGAGCAACTCGTACAGGATCACGCCGAGGGCGTAGACGTCGGCCCGCGTATCGACGTCGATGGCGTTGAACGCGGCCTGCTCCGGGGCCATGTACAGCGGCGTGCCCAACACTTGCCCCAACGCGGTGAACAGCGAGTGCTCGGTCAATTGCATGCCGCTCGTCGCCTTGGCCAGCCCGAAGTCGATCACCTTCGGCACTGGTTTGCCGTCGTGGCTTTCGACCAGGATGTTGGTCGGCTTCAGGTCGCGGTGGATGATCCCCTTCTGATGCGCGTGCTGCACCGCCGAACAGACTTGCATGAAGAGGTTCAGGCGGTCGAGCACCGGCAGCTTGTGCTCGTCGCAGAATTGGGTGAGCGGGATGCCCTTCACCAGTTCCATCACGAAGAATGGCCGGCCGGTCTCGGTCGCCCCGGCGTCGAGCACCTTGGCGATGTGCGGGTGGTCCATGAGGGCGAGCGCTTGCCGTTCCGCCTCGAAGCGGGCCAGCACGCGGGCCGAGTCCATCCCGGCCTTGATGACCTTGACGGCGACGCGGCGTTTCACCGGGTGCGTCTGGTCGGCCATGAAGACCGAGCCCATGCCCCCCTCGCCGATTTCCTGGAGCAGTTTGTATTTGCCGGCGATGACCGACCCGACGGCCTCGGCCGGGGCCGCGTCCTTGAGCGATTCGTAGGCAGCGGTGGCGCCGGGCGTGCCCGACCCCTCGCGTTCCAGTTCACTTGCCCCGCCGGTTTGTGGGAGATTGGTGTGCATGACCGCTACTCCACGAAATGGCTCGGAAGAATGGACTCAAGATGGACTAATCATCGCACGTACCCCCGCCACCGAGCAAGCAATTGCACGCAGAGATGAGAGCATATTACCGCGACGCGGGACGGAATGCGAACCAAAGCCATCGAGGGTTGGCCGAGAAGTTGCGGAGCGAGCGCGAGTCGTCGGGGAGGGAGAGAATCGGAGGCGGTTGAAGCCCGCGTCTGGATGTCGCAGCAGAAAGACCTGAGACGCTGCAAAGTGGGCAGGGACTCAAATATGCCAGCTCAGGTCCTTTGGGCCGAACTCCGTCTCTCCCGCCCCGACGACTGATGTGGACAGACCTCTGCTCCTCACGCTGCCAATCGACGTGGGTCCGGTCCGTCCTTGAGCCGGACTTGATGAAAGCGCGCGCCGCTCGCATCGTAGAAGGCGAGCACGGCGAGTTCGCTGTCCCAGACGGCGTGTGCCCGCATGAGTCGCGGACCGGGCTGACAGAAGTAGAGCCCGCACGGCCGGCCGCCGCGGGTCAGCAGCGATTCGCTCAACGGGAATTGCTTCGCGTCCAGTGCGTGCCGCTCACACAGCGTCTGCTGCACGTACTGCCGCAATTCGTCCATGCTGCCGAACGATTGCATCAACCCCTCCTTGGGTGTCGTACCGCGCTGTGCTCGCTGCGCTGAACGGCCCGCGGGAACGCCGGATCTGGGTCACGTCAGCGTGCCGAGAGATTTATCGGCACGGCGAGCGACCGAGTGCGGACTTTGATCGGGGCTAAAGTCGCCCGGCTACTCGCTCCAATCCTCGGCATTTTGCGGCATGTCGGCCGTCGCAGCGTCCTTCTCCAGCAAGAGTTCCAGATAAGAACGTCGCTCGGAGGTGGGCAGGTGCAGTCGCGCGGCGAGAGAATCGAGAGCCTTGCGAGACTGTTCCAATTGTTCGGGTTCGGCCGAAATTTCCAATTCCAAGAATTCTCCGAGTCCTGCCACGCGATCGAGGCAGGCGTGTATCGTGCTGCCCTGCCAGGCGACGTGCAGCAATTCGCGGTCTTTGCGCACCTCGCGCACCGGCGTGAAACCGAGACGCCGCCAGAATTCCAGCAGCTCAGCCGGCCGGGCCGAATCCGCGTGAAGCTCCAATTCAATCTCGATTCGCGTCTTCGTCGTCGCGTCGAGCTTCGGGCCTTTGTACGTGACGAACACGCGCGGACCGATCTGCCGCACCCGCAGCGCCTCGTCGGTCTCGGCGAACGATCGCGCGGGATGAGCGAGATACGTGTCGATGTTCGTCTCGGTCGCGTGATGCGTCGCGCCGAGCGCTGTCAGCTCGCGCCGCACGGCCGCCAGGTCGCGCACCGGAAACTTCATCTCGACTTCGAGTGGCATCTTCTGACCTTCAACGCGTGGTGTGGATTCGCTAGGATTCGCCGCCAAAGGAGTCCATTCAACCCAGTTTCTACACGGAAGGTCAACATGGCCGAACAAAAAGCAACGAACATCACCTGGCACCATCATTCGATCACGCGGGCGGAGCGCGAGAAGTTGGCCGGGCATCGCGGACTGGTTTTGTGGTTCACGGGCCTGTCGGCGTCGGGCAAATCGACCGTGGCGAATTACGTTGACGAGTTGCTGCACGACAGCGGCCGGCGCTGCTACGTGCTCGACGGCGACAACATCCGCCACGGCCTCAACAAGAATCTCGGTTTCTCCGCCGCCGACCGCGCGGAGAACATCCGCCGCATCGGCGAGGTCGCCAAGCTGTTCGCCGAGTCGGGCGTGATCGCGATCACGTGCTTCATTTCACCCTACCGCGCCGACCGCGACGCCGCGCGGGCGCTCAACCCGGCCGGCACGTTCCACGAGATTTTCGTCGATTGCCCGATCGAAATCTGCGAGCAGCGCGATCCGAAGGGACTTTACAAAAAAGCCCGCGCCGGCGAACTCAAAGGGTTCACCGGCATCGACGATCCGTACGAGGCGCCGCTCAAGGCGGAACTTGTGCTCGACGCCGGCACGAAATCGGCCGAAGACCTGGCCCGCGAGGTCGTCGCTTATCTGGAATCGGCCGGAGCGTTCAAGGTCTGAACGGAAGCCGGCTGCGACTGGAATCAGGAGACGCGGTTGAAGCTTGTCACGGTGCTCGGCGGCTACGGCGTGTTCGGCAGCCGCATTTCGGCTGTACTGGCCGAGCTGCCAGACGTTCGAGTTCGCATCGCGGGCCGCCGCCGCAAGCCCGGCGAGGAACTCGCAAGAAAAATTGACGGCGAATTCCGCGAGTGCGACGCGACGGACCGCGATTCGGTGCGGCAAGCGATCGACGGCTCGACGCTGGTCGTGAACACGGCTGGGCCGTTTCAGGGTAAAGATTTTCGCGTTGCCGAGCAGTGCATCGATTGCGGCTCGCATTACATCGACATCGCGGACGGCCGCGAGTTCGTGTGCGGCATTGCCGCTCTGCACGCCGCGGCTTGCGAACGCGGGCTGTTCGTCACGTCCGGAGCCAGTACCGTCCCCGCCATTTCCGACGCGATGATCCGATCGGTCAGCGCGGAGTTTTCCACGATCGACGAGATCCAAATCGCGCTCAGCCCCGGCAACAAGAACCCGCGCGGGGCCTCGACGATCGCCGCAATTCTCAGCTACGTTGGCCGGCCCATCCGGGTGTGGCAAGAGAAGCAGTGGACCGCGCGGCCGGGCTGGGGCGATTCACGGCGGCTCGAATTCCCGCCGCCCGTCGGCTTCCGTCGAGTTTACAACTGCGACGGACCGGACCTCGAACTTGTTCCCGCTGCGTGGCGGGCGGCCACGGTACGGTTTCGCGCGGGCGTCGAACTGCGAGTCATCAACGTCAGTCTCGCGTGCATCGCGTGGATCAGGCGGCGGATTTGCGCGTGGGAAAGTCTGCCGCGCCGCGCACCGCTGTTCCTCAAACTTTCCCTGCTGCTCGGCTGGCTTGGCACAAGCAACGGTTCGCTCGCCGTTTCGATTCACGGCACCGACCCGCACGGCGCAGCGCACGAGCGCCGCGTGGCAATTGTCACCGACACGGACGGTCCCGCCGTACCATGTGCGCCGGCGATCTTGCTCGCGTCAAGAATCCTCGCGGACGGGCCGCCGTGCACCGGCGCATTCCCGTGTACTGGATTCATCGATCTCGATGCCGCATTGAAACACCTCGAACCTCACCGCGTGTGGTGCGTCCGCGGCGATCGGCATGGCTGGAAGGCGACTTGCAATCGTCCGGCTCCGCCCCGTACGCTCGATGCATGAACGCTGAGCAACCGAGCGCCGACATCGCCACACGCAAGGCCGAGCACATCGATCTCGTGCTGAACGAAGACGTTGAGTTCCACCGCAGTGCCGGCTTCGATCGCATCGAATTCGTGCACGAGGCGCTGCCCGATTTGTCGCTTGATGAATTGGACCTCTCGACGCAATTCCTCGGACGGCCGCTGGCCGCGCCGCTCGTCGTTTCCGGCATGACCGGCGGCACCGAACGGGCGGCGGAGATCAATCGTCGCATCGCCGCGGCCGTCGCGTCGCTCGGACTCGGCATGGGAGTTGGTTCGCAGAGAATCTTGGCGGAGCGGCCGGCCGTGCTGAATTCGTTTCAAGTGCGGTCGCTGGCCCCGAATATCTTGCTCATTGCCAATCTCGGCGCGGTGCAACTCAATTACGGCTTCGCGGCCGACGACTGCCGGCGACTGATCGACTCGATCGGCGCCGACGCGCTCGCGCTCCATTTGAATCCGTTGCAGGAAGCGATTCAGCCGGGCGGCAACACGGAATTCCGCGGACTGCTCGGCAAAATCGCCGAGGTGTGCCGGCGGTTGGGCCGGCCGGTGATCGTGAAGGAGATCGGCTGCGGCATTTCAGGGCCGACGGCGCGGCGGCTTGTTGAAGCGGGTGTTTCCGCGATCGACGTGGGAGGCGCCGGCGGCACTTGTTGGACCGACATCGAAGGCCGCCGCAGCACGTCGCCCGAAACGCGCGCCGTGGCCGCAACCTTTCGCGAATGGGGCATTCCAACGGCCGACGCGATCCGCGCCGTGCGCGACGCCTGCCCGACTAGCCCGATCATCGCCTCCGGCGGCCTGCGCAACGGCCTCGACATCGCCAAATCACTCGCGCTGGGCGCCGACCTCGCCGCCGTTGCCGGTCCAGTCCTGAAAGCCGCCGTCGAATCGAGCGACGCGGCTCGAGAATTGTTGTCCCGCTTCATCCGCGAGTTGCGGCTCGCCATGTTTTGCACCGGCTCACCGCGCCCCACCGACCTGCGTCGCGCAATCACTGCGGAGGCGATTGAGGATTGAAGACCGAGGATAGCGCAGCTCGCGATGCAAATTGCAACGCGCAAAAATGCCGCACTCGATCCTCAATCCTCAGTCTCTACCCGCTCACCATCCGATCGCCATGTTCGATTCGACCGCTTTCGTGGCCTGTTTCAAATCCGCGCCGGTCTCGTGCATGTAGAGTCGAATGGCGTGTAGCTTATCGCCGCGTGCCTTGGCCAGGCAATCGCGTGCGATCGCGCAGGGGTCGGTCGGGCCGGTCAAACCAAGGAGCTTCTTTGAGATGACCCAGACGTCGCGCGGGCGGTGATGCACGCGGAGCAATTCTTCGTCGGGATAGTTCTTGCCGGCCATCGCCCGCGCCGCGGATTCGTCTGCGGCCCAGGCGATCATGATGTGTGCGTTAGTCTCGATTTCAAAGAGCGGCACGGTGTCCTCCGTGTTAAAACCGCGCGTCCCGGTCGCTCGCTCAAGCCGCCGAGCACACGCCGATGGGTGAACGTCGCGGCAGCGTAGCGAGGCAGAGTCGAAAAGGCAACGCGGAGACGGTGCAGACGCCGCGCGAATCGTTATCGGTTCTCATCACCGCGCGACCGGCTCGGATTTCTTGCGATACGTCGCAGACGGTTTGTAGTTCGAGCCGGGCAGCTTCTCCCACGGCACGACGCCGGCGCGGTCGGCCCAGGATTGCCAGAGGGCGGTGAGTTCGGCGACTTTGCCGGGTTGCGTTGATGCAAGGTCGTTCAGCTCGGTGCGGTCGCCCTCGATGTCGTAGAGTTCCCACGGGCCGTGGTATTCCGCGACGAGTTTCCATTTGCCTTGGCGGACCGCGCGATTGCCTTCGTGTTCCCAGAAGAGCGGCGCATCGTCGCGCGACTTGCCCTGAAGAATCGGCAGCAGACTCTCGCCGGCCGCCGGCGTCAGCTCGCGTTCGCGAAAGGTCTTCGGATATGTCGCGCCGGCCACGTCGAGGCAAGTTGGCATGAGGTCGATGACGTGGCCGACTTCGCGCGTGAGCTGGCCCCGCTGTTTGATCGCGGCGGGCCAGTGGGCGATGAGCGGCGTGGAGATGCCGCCTTCGTAGACCCACATCTTGTGCTCGCGGAACGGCGTGTTGCCGGCGTTCGCCCAGCCGACTTCGAGGCAGCGGTGCGAGTCCCTCGTTCCGGTCACCGCGCCGGGCGTGTGGCCGCGCGGCTTGCCCGGTCCGTTGTCGAGGAACTCGGCGCTCGAACCGTTGTCGGAGAGGAATAGGACGAGCGTGTTTTCTTCCGCGCCAATCTTGCGGAGCGCGTCGAGCACCTTGCCGATGCCTTGATCCATGCGATCGACCATCGCGGCGAAGACGGCCATGCGGAGGTCCCACTCGTCTTTGTCGGCATCGTCGACTTCGTTCCAATCGGCCGCACACGGGTCGCGCGGCGACAGTTTCCACTTCGGGTCGATGATGCCGAATTGCCTCTGTCGTTCGACGCGCCGCTCGCGAATCGCGTCCCAGCCGACGCGGTACGTGCCGCGATACTTCGCGATGTCCTCCGGCCGGGCGTGCAATGGAAAGTGCGGCGCGGTGTAGCAGAGGTGTAGGAAAAACGGTTTGCTCGCGTGCTCGCGCGCGTGGTCGTCGATAAACTTCACGGCGTTTTCGGTGAACGCATCAGTCGCGTAGAAGTTGTCCGCCTCCGGGCTGATTCGTTCGTTGTTGCGCACGAGCAGCTCGGGCGTGAAGTAATTTCCGCCGCCGCCCGTGCCGTAGAAGCGATCGAAGCCGCGCTGCAGCGGCCAGTTCTTTGTGCCGAGATCCTGCGGCCGGCCGACGTGCCACTTGCCGACCTGGTACGTGCGGTAACCCGCGTCGCGCAGCAGGTCGGCGATCGTCGCGCAACGTTCGTTCAGGCCCGCCGTGTAGCCGGGCGCGGCCCAATCGCCCAGCATGTGGCCAACGCCGGCTTGGTGCGGATACAGTCCCGTGAGCAGCGCCGCTCGCGTCGGGCAGCAGCGCGCCGCGTTGTAGAACTGCGTGAATCGCAGCCCGCCCGCCGCGAGCCGATCCAAATTCGGCGTCGCGATTTCCGAACCGTAGCAACCGAGGTCCGAGAACCCGAGGTCGTCGGCCAAAATGAGCACGATATTTGGCCGGCCGGCATCTCGCTCGCCGGCATCGCCGATTCGCGCCAACGCCACGCAAGCCACGACGCACGTCAACGAAAGAGTTCTCATGATCGCTGCTCCTGATGGTTGTGTCGAGCGCGGCACGGAACGCAAGCCAGAAAATACGGTTTTGGCCGACGTGCAGCAACAAGTCCGATGGTGCGTCGATGCCGAATTCGACAGCGAGTGCCCAGCTTTCGGGCACGGCTACGCGTGGCGGCGCGGTGCGGATCGCCGCTGCTTTCGGACAAATCAAACTTAATGGTTGAAATCACCACGACTTGTTGCGGATAATACACGCCAGATGCCAGGTTCGTTCGGGTTGGCATCGGGCTTGCAAATCATTCCACCGTTTCGACACGAGGTGGGGTGGACATGGGAAAGGAATTCTCCCCAGCCGCGGCGAGTGACCCACGAACCCTGGGCCGCGGTCGCCTGCCCACTTCACGATATGATGAATCGGCGAACTCAGCTCCGCGTGCATTCTCGATTTCTCGTCTGCCGGCGCCGGCACCGACGTTGGCAGTTCCTGTCCGTTTCGTTCACTTTTGAAGGAGGATCTTCATGAGTCCGAAGCAGCGACGGAAGTTTCGTGGATTGCGTCGTTTGTCTCGTCGGCCGCGTGATTGGACGCGGTGGTTTCGCGAGGGGGTTCTGGAGGTCGAGCCGCGCGGCAGCCTCCGGCTGCGGACAATGCTGATCAGTTTGCGGGCATCATGACTGAGCGGAAGGCCACGCTTGAAAGTTCGTTGCTGCTGACCCTGGAAGAAATCAGCCAGTTGGTCTCGCACAGCCACGACCCGGGCGAGACGCTGGCGAACATCGTGCGACTGATCCAGGGCCGCTTCCGCACGGATGTTTGCTCGGTCTACGTGCTTGAGCCCGATCTCGGCGAGTTGGTTCTGGCGGCGACGATCGGGCTCAAGCCGGAGAGCGTGGGTCGCGTTCGCATGCGGATCGACGAGGGGCTCACCGGCCACGCGGCGGAACAACGGCAGCCGGTGATGGTCGAAGACGCGTTCAAGCATCCGCGATTCAAATTCTTCCCCGACGCCGGCGAGGATCCGTATCACTCGTTTCTCGGCGTGCCGCTCGTTGAACGCGGCGAAGTGCAGGGCGTGCTCGTCGTTCAGACCGCCGAGCCGCGGGCGTTTTCGCCGAGCGAAGTGCGCATGCTCGTGACGGTTGCGTCGCAGATCGCGCCGCTGGTGAGCGAGGCCCATCTGCTCGAGCGCATCTGCGCGGCCGCGCACGAAGCGGCTCGGCCCGCCGCGCACGAAGCGGCGCCGTGCAAGAGCGTCTGTCTGCACGGCACCACGCTGAGCGCGGGCGTCGGCGTCGGCGAGGCGTACATCGTCAACGGCTTCGACGACTGGCTACGGTCGGCTGAGAAAATCGCCGCCGATCCGGTCGCCGAACGACACCGCCTCGCGATCGCGATGCAGGCCGCGCGCGAGGAGATTCACCGGCTGAGCCATCGCATTTCGTCGCTGGTGGGCGAGGATCACGGCGCGATCCTACAGGCACAACTGATGATCCTGCAGGACCGCGTGATCGAAAATGATCTCGCGGCAGTCATCGCGTCCGGAGCCACGGCCGAGGCGGCACTGCTGCAAACGCTCGAAACGTACGTCGCTGCGTTTGCGAAACTGGCGAGCACGTATTTTCAGGATCGCGTGTACGACATCAAAGATGTTTTTCGCCGCATGCTCTGGCACCTGCGTCCGCACGCGACCGGCACGAGCACGCGGCCCGCAACGGCGAAAATCGTGCTCGTCGCGCACGACGTTTCCGTGATGGACCTGTTCTCCGTCGATCTCGACAGTCTCGCCGGAGTCGTCGCCGAGCACGGTGGCCCGCAGAGCCACGCGGCCATTCTCGCCCGCAGCCTCGGCATCCCGATGGTCGGCCAGATCGCGCGGCTCGTGGACCAGATCGAGCCGTGCGGGCAAATCCTCGTGGACGGAACGAACGCGACGATTCACCTGGAACCGACCGCGGAACTCATCAACCGCCTCAATCTGATTGCGGCGCTTCCCAGCGACGCATTGCCGGCTCGGCTCGCGACCGCAATCGAGCCGAGAAAAGATCTGCCGCGCATCGACGCGAACATCAACTTGTTGTCGGAGGTCGGCCCGGCGATCGCGCAGGGTGCGGCCGGAGTCGGGCTGTATCGCACCGAGTTCCTGTTCCTCGCGCGGCGTACGCTGCCGTCCGAAGAGGAGCAGGTGGGCACGTATCGCAAGTTGCTGACGATGCTCGACGGCCGCGCGGCGAACATCCGCACGTTTGACCTGCGGCCGGACAAGATCATGCACGGCACGGAATTGAAGGCGATGCGAGGCGGACCGCTCGACTGGCGGCTCGTGCTCGAATCGCCTGCGCTGCAGCAACTTTTCCGCGATCAGGTGCGAGCGATTCTGCGAGCGGCCACCGTCGGACCCGCGCGAATCCTCGTGCCACTCGTCACGCGCACCGAGCAACTCGACTTCATCCTCGAAACCGTCGGTCGCGCGCGGGACGAACTGGCTCGCGACGGGCTCGAATTCAATTCCGAAACGCCGCTGGGCATTATGATCGAAGTCGCCGCCGCCGCGCTGATGGCCGAGAGTTGGGCCAGACACGTGGACTTTTTCGCGATCGGCACGAACGATCTCGTCGCCTCGGCACTCGGCATCGACCGCGACGATCCCGTCGTCGCCAGCTTGAGCGACCCGTTGCACCCGGCCGTGCTCCGCACGATTCGCGACGTGGTCGCCGCCGCGCACGCGTCAAACCGGCCGGTCACGGTCTGTGGCGAAATGGCCTCCGACCCGCTCGGTGCCGCCGCACTCGCCGCCCTTCAAGTAGACTCGATCAGCGTCGCCGTGCATCAACTTGCCGCGGCACGCAGCGCGCTGGCCGACGCCTCCGCCGAAAACCTGCGCGACGTCAGCGCAAAATTACCCAATTCGCGAACGGCCCATGACGCTCGCGAGGCGCTGCGTGCTGCAACCGGCCGCTAATGGTCCCCGCGCCTTCACTTGTTCACACAGCCCGACGCGCAGGTGAGGGAGAAGTTACGCCCGTTCTTCGCTCGCGCGTCGGGTCTGATTCAGCATCGCTGCTCAACCGCCGGCCACCGGCGGGAAAATGCTGATCGCGTCGCCGTCGCTGAGTGGCCGATCGCGGTTCGGTTCGTGTACGCCGTTGACCATGACAAGTTGTGCTAGTTGTGGCGGGATGCTCAGCCGCTCAAACACATCGACGAGCCGCGTGCCGTCCGGCACGTCCAGCATCGCCTTCGTGCCGCCACCGTCCGCGGGTAAGTAGCGCCGCAAGCTTGCGAAAAGTCGCAGTTCAACTCGCATGGGAGGCCAGATCCTTCATCGGTGTTCAGGGTCGTCATGGTGGAATCACCACTGAAATCTCAAATCTCAAATCTCAGAGTCGCATCGCGAAGTGAATCTGCCGCGCGACTTCCACGAAGCCGCAGTCGGGATAAAGATGCTGTCCGATCGAATTCTGGTCGAGCGTTTCGATGCGGGCCAGTTCGAGGCCGCTTTCGTGAAACAGTTCAAGCGCTCGCTCGATGAGCTGACGCCCGATGCCCTTGCCGCGCTGGCCCGCGCGCACGGACATGTTCGGGATCAAGCCCACGCTTGCTTCACGATCGATCAGCGTCGTGATGTATCCGACGATTTCGCCGCCGTCATCCTCCGCCACGAGAATCGCGGCGCCCTCCGCGTCGATGTCGTCGTCGATGTGTCGTGCCTTGCGCCACCGCCAATCGCGACCCGACACCACGCCAATCCGCCGCTCAATGTTCTGATCAATCGAAACACCGTTGAACGCCTCGACGGTGATCGCCTTGAGCATCTCACGGTCCGATTCGCGGAACGGTCGAATCATCATTAGAGTCTTCCTCGCAGCGATTGATTTGCGTACCGAGCACGGCTACAGTGTCCACCAGTACACAAACGGTTTCGGTCCCGCAACTCATATAGACCAAACACGCTCCAGCCACGAAAGGGAATCGCATGGCCACGCAGCAGGCTACGCAGACTCAGGACGACAAGATGCTCAAGAACGCGCTCGGCCAAATCGAAAAGCAGTTCGGCAAGGGCGCGATCATGCAGTTGGGCGAGGGGACTAACCTGACGATCGAGGGCATCCCGACGGGCAGTCTTGGGCTGGACATCGCGCTGGGCGGGCAGGGCGTGCCGCGTGGCCGCGTCGTCGAGTTGTTCGGACCGGAATCGAGCGGCAAGACCACGCTGGCGCTGCACATCATGGCCGAAGCTCAGAAGGGGGGCGGCGTCGCGGCGATGATCGACGCCGAGTACGCCTTTGATCCGGCGTGGGCCAAGAACATTGGCGTCGATCTGGAATCGCTGCTCGTGAGCCAGCCGTCGAACGGCGAAGAGGGGCTGCAGATCGCGGAGATGCTCGTGAAGTCGAACGCGGTGGACGTGGTCGTGATCGACTCGGTCGCCGCGCTGGTGCCGCGCGCGGAAATCGAGGGCGACATCGGCGACACGTTCGTGGGCACCCAGGCCCGCATGATGAGCGCGGCGCTGCGCAAGCTCACTGGGTCGATCGCGCGCTCGAAGACGTGCGTCATTTTCATTAACCAGCTTCGCGAGAAGATCGGCGTGATGTTTGGCAGTCCGGAAACGACGCCAGGCGGCCGGGCACTCAAGTTCTACAGTTCCTGCCGCATAGACGTCAGGCGCATCTCGTCGATCAAGGAGGGCGAGGTCGTGGTCGGCTCGCGCATTCGCGCCAAGGTCGTGAAGAACAAGGTCGCGCCGCCGTTCCGTCAGGCCGAGTTCGACCTGATGCACGAACGCGGCATCAGCTACGAAGGCGACGTGCTCGATCTGGCCGCGGACTCGCACGTGGTGGAAAAAACCGGCGCGTGGTTCAACTACGGCGAAGTTCGTCTTGGCCAGGGCCGTGAAAATGCGAAGATGTTTCTGCGAGAGAACCCCGACGTAGCCAAAGAGATCGCCGCCGAAGTGCTCGCAAAGAAGAACATGCCGAAGGGCAAAACGGCCGGCGAGACGGGATCGAACGGCGAGGAATAGAAAGGGAGATTGCAAATTGACGATTGCCAATTGCAAATTGCAAATTGACGAGACGTGCCACGATCATTGCAATCCATCGGTGGCGGTTCGCAGCGACGGAACCCGCCGGACCTTCCGATGGCTGACGTTGCACAAATTTGCAATTTGCAATTTGCAATTCGCAATTTGCAATTCAGGCCGGCTCGCAACTCTCGCGCTACTTGCGTTCATTGCACTCACTTTCGCTTGGCCGGCACTTGCCGCCGCCGACGATCCACCGGCTGCGAAGGACCTTGCCTTCGCGCTGCAGGCGGCGTTCGCCGATGCGATTGAAAGCGTGGAGCCGTCGCTGGTGAGCGTGGCGCGGATTCGGGTGCCGGACGCGCAGGTTGCGGACTCGCTGTTGGGCGAGCCGGACCTGCGGCTGCAAATCGAAATGCGCCGGCAGGCGGAGCGGCGCGGAATTCAGCCCAATCGCATTCACCCGTCGTGGCAAGGACCGACCGATCCCAACTGGATGCCGCAAGATTTTGGCAGCGGCGTCATCATCGACGCCAGCGGATTGATCCTCACGAACCATCACGTGGTCGAGCGGGCGGAAAAACTCTGGGTGTGGCTGCACGACGGCAGGGTGCTGCCGGCGGAACTGTGGGCCATCGACCCGCGCAGCGATCTGGCCGTGATTCGCGTCGAGGCGGTGAACCTGAAGCCGATCAAGATGGGCGACGCGTCCAAGACGAAGAAGGGGCACATCGTGTTGGCGATGGGTAATCCGTTCGCGGCCGCGCGAGACGGGCGTGCCAGCGCGTCGTGGGGGATCATCGCGAACATCGCGCGGCGGCTGCCGCCGTCGCCGTCGGGCCAGCTAGAAGATGTGACGCTGCACCACAGCGGCACGCTGTTTCAAACCGATGCGCGGCTGAACTACGGCACTTCCGGCGGAGCGCTGATCAATCTTCACGGCGAGATGATCGGCCTCGTGACCGCGCTAGCGGCCGTGCGCGGCTACGACGAGGCGGCCGGCTACGCGATCCCGACCGACGACATGATGAAACGCATCGTCGCGGTGCTGCGTCAGGGCCGCGAAGTTGAATACGGATTTCTTGGCGTTCGC
>Ga0247727_10013887_pt1 | contig 13485 bp, 13 predicted proteins | sample WisWelCaveWW1625_FD_202498 | JGI IMG/M metagenome (GOLD analysis project Ga0247727, IMG submission 202498) | Biofilm microbial communities from Wishing Well Cave, Virginia, United States - WW16-25 | ecosystem: Environmental > Aquatic > Deep subsurface > Groundwater > Cave microbial mat | place... | reverse complement strand
AAGAGCGACATTATAGATGCGCAATGGATCCAAACGCTGCACAGTTACGGATTATTGGAGAGTTCATTTCGTCCACAGGCAGAGTTGGTGGCGTTGCGGACGCTGTTGCGACATCGCGCACAATTGCTCGAACACAGGTCGCCGCATATCCAACACCTGCAGAAAGCATTATTGCAAATGAATGTGCAATTGTCACAGGCGTTGAGTGATGTGACAGGCGATACGGGGCTGACCACACCTGCACTGCATCCGCAGCGCGGTGCAAGTGTCATGCGTGCCATCGTGAGCGGAGAACGCGACCCGCACAAGTTGGCGGGATTGCGGGATCGCAATTGCAAGAAGAGCGCAGAAGAAATCGGCAAAGCGTTGACCGGAACGTGGCGGGCGGAACATCTCTTTATCGTCAAGCAATCGCTGGAGATCTATGATTTTTACACAAAGCAGGTCGAAGTCTGTGATGCGCAGATAGATCGCCTGTATGCGTTGACGCGCCCGGATTGGGAAGAGGGGGAATTGAAGCCGCTCACCATCAGGAAACGCAATTCACACAGCAAGAATGCGCCGAAGAATACGCAGGATATCCGCAAGCACCTCAAACGGATCAGCGGCGTGGACCTCTCGGTGGTGGATGGCTTTGGTGTGTCATTGGCGCAGACGGTCATCATGGAAGTTGGAACAGATATGAGCAAGTTTCCAAGCGAGAAGCATTTTTGTTCCTGGTTGGGACTTGCGCCGAAGCACGAGATTTCGGGTGCGAAGGTGTTGAAGAACAAGACCATGAAAACGAAGAACCGTGCGGGGCAGGCATTCAGGATGGCGGCGCAATCGGTGAAGCGGGCAGACTGTGTCTTTGGCTCGCTCTATCGGCGTTTGAAATCGCGCTTGGACAAAGCGCAAGCGACCGTGGCGACGGCGCACGCGATTGCGCGGGTGGTGTATCGGATGTTGAAGTATCAAGTGGAATATGAAAAGATCAGCGTGGAGGAGTACGAACAGAAATACAAGGAAGCGCAAATCAAGTACATGAAGAAGAAAGCCGAGAAACTCGGCTTCCAACTCGTGCCTGCCTGAGTGACAGGGATGAATAGGAAAAGGCGCCCTCGATGGAAGACGCCTTGTTTCGGTTTAATCGCTTGCAGAAATTTAGTTGATTTTTTACATTACGTCCGAGCCTGCCCTGAGCCAGTCGAAGGGTTCAGCGTGAATTCGCATGGAACGAGTCGTCTGATGATGAATTCAGGAGCACTCTTGATGTTGTTGTTTCTGAGAACGCTGTGTTAGCCAGCCTGTCTTAATAGATTTTACTTGGAAGCTCGTCCAATTTCGATGATGCTCGAAGTATAATTTGAATAGATTGGTCCTCCCCTGGGTCCGATTTCCCAAATAATCTGGTCAGTACGAATAATTGGCGTGATTGGAACTTCATATGACAAATATTGTATAAGTTTCCATCGCATTGATTGATCTATTGGCGTTATCTCAAGTACTATGGCCTCGAAGGAGCTTTCTCCGACTTCAACCGTTTCGTTCTCAAGCCGGTGTACCGAAACCTCTTGTTCTATCCCTGCGATCTTCGATTCAGTCCATGTTTCTCCAATGCTTCTACGATCATATCCTGCGGGAAGGTCTGAGAGATTGGTCCACTCATCAGGTATGATAGAGAAGTTTTCCGGTGGAATCCCATCCACGATCTCGCCTGTTATACGATATCTATTATCCTCTACTTCAACCAAAGTATATCTAATCGAAAACGAGATAAAACGGTTGGGTTCGTTTATCGTGATTTCAGTAATAACATAATCTCCAATTGCCCCTGGAGAATATGAATTCGGAATCGGGCTGAGTGTCGATGAGAGGGGCACAGATGTAGCAGCAGATACTAATGGTGTCATAGACAGAGCATCACCTACAAAGATAGCCCCATTTTCTTCAGGATTAAAGTCATCGGGCCATGAAGTTTTTTCATCATAAATAGCACTCACTAAATAGGCGCCACTCAAGTCCGCTCCACTTAAATCAGCTCCTCTTAGGTCAGCCTCTCGTAAATCAGTGTATAAAAGAGCCCCACGAAGGGTCGCATTCTGCAAATCTGCGTTTCCCAAGCTGGCCACAGTCAAGTCGGCATAGTTCAGGTTTGCTCCTTTCAGAATAGTACCTGATAAATTGGCTCCAACCATTTTGGAATTTTCAAAATCAGCATTCGCTAAGTTAGCCTCAAGAAGGTTTGCGTCAGTCAAATTTGCGTTACTTAGATCAGCGTCTGTTAAGTCAGCACCTATTAGGTAAGCCCTCTCTAAGTTAGCTCCACTTAAGTTGGCTCCGCTTAGGTTGGCCTCGCCAAGAAATGCTCCCGTAAAGTCAGCCCCACTTAGATCTCTATGGGATAAGTCGATTCCGTTTCCAGACAATTCTGAACATTGAGGCGGACATCCTTCTGGTAACCGCATTGAATCTAGATTTTCTGGGGCTGGCGTTTCTGTGTGAATTGGGGTCTCTGTGGGAGTTGGTGATTCCGCGCGACATCCTGCAACGGTTAACGCGACAAACATCCACCCACATAGCGAAATGACTACTCTTATTCTCATTTTGCTATTCTCCTTGAACAAAATTGTCAAATGTGATTGTCCGACTACAATTATAATAAAGGCTGGCTAACGGTTTGCGTTAGCGGATTTTGGGCGGGCTGAGAAAATGATTGAGAGCAGAAAAAACCCGAAGCCAGAAAAATGCTTGTAAATCGCGCAGACTCCCAAAAATCCGCTGCACGCTTTGTTGGGCAACCGTGTTTTGCAAGACTCAATCTTCTCCAGAAGTGTTACTCATTTGTACCAGAAAAATATGGGTAGCAAGACTGAAGCAAGAATAGCCCAAATTGCATAATAGGGCAAATAACCTGCAATCCAATTTTCCAACTTTTCAAATGGCTTACCTTTCCAAACGAAACGAACATAATTAATGAGAATTCCCAATAAATGGACAAACACAAGTAAATTTATTCCAAGAATAGCAATTCTGTTTGGCGTTAATCCATATATGTCGCTTGCTGTTCTAAAAACCGATGCTGACAGGGCGATAGCGTCAAGAATTATTGTTGTTAAAGCAAGTCCAATATTTAGATAATCATTTGTGCTTGGTGGCGATATAGTGTTTCGTTCCGCGATAATGAATATTAATAAGCCCAGCACAACGATTAACAAGATGTTCAGTGCAACTAGATATTCACGGTCACCAAATGGATTTTTTTGGTAGATAACCATGATTATTAAGTAGGCAATTGTAGTGATTAAAAACAACGGAGCAAAAAGTCTGGCAATTGTGGGGGCTATGTTTAGGCGTTTATCAATAATTTTATCTAAAAGAAAAGTTGCGATGATGGGTGTAGATACAACCCCATACATAATTACATAATCTTGATACCATTCTGATAATTCATAGGATTTCTCAATAAAACCAAGTAATACCAAAGTAATGGAAGTTAAAATTGCACCACCAATTATCAGAATTGTGGTGTAAATAATAACTTCGCCGTTATATCTTAGAAATCCCATTCGGGCAGACGAATTCTTCCATTCCTTTCCTGCGAAAGCAACGCCCGTCAACAACCACAGAAGTAATGGAACATGCAATTCTGCATTTGTTAGCGCGTCACTAAAAGCCCTGTACATCTTAGAAAATTGATACGGACTATCACCACGACTTGGTAGTAAATTCAAGTAAATCAAACTTCCTGCTGTAATGAGGAAAACTAAAACCATGAATTTAGGTGATTTGGTGCGCTGAACAAAATAAGCGATGAGTGGAACAATAAATACCAATGCTAAGTTCCGACTGTAAAACCATGAATCATCTATTGAATTGAAATAATCTGGTAATTTGAAAATCGTTCCCGCAATTGCAATCAATAGAAGAAGAATGAGAATATTTTTGAATGACCAAGCGGAAATAACCTGCTTTTTTTCGGTTTCTGTTTCGTAACTTAGTCTCTCTTGCCACACTTCCAAGATAGTTGATTCAGGGTGGCTTGCAAAGACAGATGGAAATGCTTTGGAAAATTCATCGGGATTTTCCCGATAAAGTATTTCCAATTCTTTTGGAGAGTTCATTGCTTCAACAATTTTCGTTTCCATTTGATTATTTTCCCTAAATTGATTGTTCAGGTTGCCCAACTATGATTTATACAGCCAGCGGCTGTATAATCCCCGTACAGGGTGGTTACACAGCGTACAGACTGTATAATTACTTATATACAGATTATACATCTATATGTAGCAAGGGCAAATTGCATTGCTCGCTTGCGCGTTTTCCAATCTCATCCTTGACGCCCCTCCCTCCTCCCGCTATAATCTGCCCGCTTACGTTAATGGCGTAGTAACGACTTCAAGTCGTTACTACTTATTTTGTAAAGGAGAAAGTCGAATGCCCCCACATCCAAAGCGCAAACACTCGAAGAGCCGCCGCAATAACCGCCGCGCGCATGACGCGTTACAGCCCCGCAATTTAACCGCCTGCTCGAACTGCGGTTCCATGCGCCTGCCGCACACGGTCTGCGCCAACTGCGGTTTTTACGAGGGCCGCGAAGTTGTCGAAATAAAGAAAGAAAAGAAAAAGGAATCGTAAGGGCGGGATTTTCCCGCCCACGCAAAACGGGTCGTGACGAACACGACTCGTTTGTGTTTAATATGCAAACAACCTTGCGAAGGTTTAAAACCTTCGCAAGGTTTTGAGGTGACCTATGAATCTCAACTCACAAACCACAGCTTTCATCTTCCCTGGTCAGGGTTCGCAGGCGGTTGGCATGGGCAAAGAACTTGCAGAACAATTTCCCATTGCAAAAGAGACGTTCGCCGAAGCGGATTCCATCCTCGGCTTTTCCCTATCCAAATTAATGTGGGATGGACCTGAAGCGGAACTGAACGAGACAGTCAACACGCAACCCGCGTTATATATCCATTCGATTGCGGCGTGGATGACTTTCACGCATCTCTTCACGCTCAAACCTGTTGCTGTTGCCGGGCATTCTCTGGGCGAATTATCTGCTCTCACGGTGTCTGGCGCGTTATCTTTTTCCGATGGACTCAGACTCGTCCGCACGCGCGGCGAACTGATGAGGCGTGCGGGCGAACTCAATCCTGGCGGCATGGCGGCAATCCTTGGTGTTGATATTCCGACGCTCGATAAAGTCTGCGCGGAGTCGAGCACAACAGATGAAATTGTGCAGGTTGCAAATGATAATTGTCCTGGTCAGGTTGTCATCTCAGGACATAAACCTGCATTGGAACGAGCCATGGCTGGAGCGAAAGCCGCTGGCGCGAAGCGCGCGCTGTCATTACCTGTAAGCATTGCCGCACATTCGCCATTAATGGACTCGATTCAAAATGAATGGAACGCGGCGGTGGACGCGTGCGCGATGAGAGACCCATCCATACCGGTGATCAGCAATGTCCATGCCAAAGCGATGACCGTCGCGGATGAATTGCGCGCGGATATCAAGGCGCAGATGCAGTCGCGCGTGCGCTGGACCGAGTCAGTGCAGATGATGCTGGGAAGCGGGATCCAGACCTACGTCGAGGTTGGAAGCGGGGAAGTCCTATTAGGTCTGATCAAGCGAATCGATCCATCCGCTGTCAGAATAGCATTGGGGAATCTAAAAGATTTCGCGGTGTTCAACGAATAATCGGCTATACTTTCAATCATGGTTGACATTAACTCTCGTGTTCAACATGTGATCGAAGAAATGATGGTCAATGAGGCTCTGTTGGAAATGCTTGAAACAGATGCCGCAGCTGAAATGCTCAATTGGGGGATTGCAACGGCGACTTCGCTGGTGAAAAAGACAAATGACCTGGATGATTTTGCTGCCAACTTTGCGATCCTGCCGCGCTTGAAAGCAGTAAGACAATCCATGCGTTCCATTGGAAATTGGGCTGCTGGCAAATATACTGACCCAGCCAGCCGTGTTGAGCTGCGTGACAAGTTGCTTGAACGGTTGCGAGTCATCTTTGGGGAAGATGCGGGTTTGCCGTCTGTCAGGCAATTTGATGAGCTATTGAATCAAGTGGATGATAAAAATAATACTCCATATCAATTGATCTTAAAGATAAAGCAATTGCTTGATGAAAAAGGTTAAGGAGAATCAATGCCGAAGAAACGACGAAGTTCAAGGAAGAACACATCGTTAACATTGTCTGGGTTGATCATTCTCGTAATAATTGGTATTTATTATTTTCTGACAGGTAACAACACGGACGGTGTTTTTGATCCAGGAGGTGGAACACCAACAGTGGTATCGGCGACAAATACGTCACCCGTTGTGGGTGTCCCTTCTGCGGTGAATGTAAGTGGGGCATGGTGGGAGATCTACTTCACTGACCCGTTGAATATCAATGACCCCGAAGATTGGCAAGGTTCAATTGAAGGGCGATTGATCGAAAAGATCAATGCCGCGCAAACCAGTATTCATATTGTTTCCTTTGAGTTTGATCTTACGCCTGTTGCCGAAGCATTGGTGGCGGCTAAACAGCGCGGTGTGGATGTGCGTTGGGTGACGGATGACGAGTTCGGCATCGAATCGGATAAAGAGCCGGGGCATGGTCAATTTGCGATGCTGGAGAATGCAGGCATTGAAGTCCGTTCGGATACCCGCTCAGCCTTGATGCATAATAAGTTCTGGATCTTTGATAACCAGATTGTATGGACTGGTTCCACAAATATCACTGAGAATGGCATCTTCAAGCAGGATAATAATACAGTTGTCGTATATTCACCTGAATTGGCTGTGATCTATGAACGTGAGTTTCAAGAGATGTGGGACGGGCAATTTGGACCCAGGTCGCCATCACAATTGGATGAACAAACCACAATCGTGGATGGATCGCAGATTGTGGTGGTTTTTACCTCTGAAGATCCTGCTCTGGAGCAGGCTATCATCCCTGTCGTTAAATCTGCTACTCAGAGTATTCGCTTCCTGACTTTTAGTTTTACCGACTACCCGTTGGCAGACGCGATGAGCCAGCGCGCGCTGAATGGCGTTGATGTGGCTGGCGTTTTTGAGAGGGTCGGCAGCGATACCGATGCCGCTGAACTCAAGACGCTGTTCTGTCGAAATGTTTCTGTTCGCCATGATGGGAATCCGAGTTTTATGCATCACAAGGTCATTGTGATAGATGAACGCATCGTGATCACCGGCTCTTTGAATTTTTCGACCAACGCAGAGGAAAGCAATGATGAAAATGTGATCATCATTGACAATGCGGAAATTGCCAGATTGTATATGCAGGAATTCGAACGGGTCTGGAATTTGGCGACTGACCCTGACCCATCAAGAATTTCATGTCAATAATACTTATAGTTGTCTGATTTTTTTGATGTGCTATTTGAATGAAGAAGCGGCAATGAGCCGCTTCTTCATTTGCTGCAAATCACCACGCCGGAGTGATGTTGCCTTGTGCATCCTGCCAGTAGGGTGCCCATACAAGAGAGACCAATTGTACGAGAATATCCGTTTTCTTGGGCTTGACTGAGATCGTTTCAAGTGCCTCGGTCAGCGGGTCAACCTTTTGGGCCATTGCCGCGGATTCTGAATCAAATTGCGCCTGCAGATCAATCAGCTGCTGTTGAATTGACTCGACCGTATCGCCAGCGCGTGAGACATCGCCGCTCTCTTCGAATGCGCGTCCTGCACGGCGGGCAGCGCCCGTTGCGCGGCTGATCGTGCTGGTGCTGAATGTCTTGCGGCCTGTGAAAGCGCCGAGAAGTGTCGCACCAATCGAGAGGGCAGTTTGCAGTTTTGCCTGACCGGCCTGCTCCTCCTGCTTCTGGACAGCGACTTGGGCTTTACGCAAGCGTTCCTGTAAAGAAGCCATCTTGGGTGCATACTTGCTGCGCAGGGACTCCACCATATCGTCGCGCGTTTCGCGTGCCATTTGCTGCATACGGATGCGAAAGTCGCGCTCGTCTTCATTAGGTCCAGAGACTTGCTTCAGTGTGGGACTACGAAGCAGATTGATCGTCTGTGAGCCATAAAGCCAGTTGGTGAAATCTTTGTTCCACACACTGTAATTCTTTGCTTGATTGGCAGCAGATGGCAGGTCGCTAAACTGTGCCTCGCCTTGGACAGACTTTTCCAGATCGCTGGCAGGTATTTCAATCTCCTCAGCGTTATCCCATATCACAGGGATGGCATCATCTGTAACAGCCGTGAGAAAAACTTTGCTCTGTGAGGTGTTGACCTTTGTCTTGGCATCTGCAAAATTGACTTTGGCCGCGCCGATGATCTTAGGCTGGTAAACAAGTTTATTCCCGCTCGAGATACTGCCGCGCAGGGGCAGGAAGAAGGTCGAGACTCCCGGTGGAACTGCTGGTTGACCTGACGAAACTGGCTGCGTATTAGCTGCCGCAGCAGTTGCATTGGCAGAGAGGCCAGCCACAGGAGCAGATGCGGACGCAGTGCCGCGCACCGGGTCCATCAGCACCTTGATCTGGTCACGAGTCAATGGGCCGCGAAGGTACGAGAGTACCCAGCGGGTTTGCATGAGTTCGGGGGCATCCTCGTGTGTATTGTTCATCAGGAAAACGCGATTGCCAAGGCTGGACAGGATCCTCTCAATCTCAGCTCGTTTGAATTGGGCTCCTGCCGAGGCGCTTTCAAGTCCATCAAGGAGACGGGCTTTGTCGCGTTCGGTTTGCAAACGCCCAATGAACCACGTTCCAATATTAGATAGTGCCTTGTAATCGAGATCTACGGGGTTCTGGGTTGCCAGCACCATGCCGACACCAAACGCCCGCGCCTGTTTGAGCAAGGTCAGCATGGGCAGCTTGGAAGGCGGGTTGGCAAGCGGCGGCAGGTAGCCGAAAATTTCATCCATGTAGACAATGGCGCGTAAGCTTGTGGTGCCTGACTGGCCTCGCATCCATCCCAGCACCTGGTTCATCAGCAGCGAAACGAAGAACATGCGCTCGGGGTCGCTAAGGTGGGCGATGGAGAAGATGGCAACGCGCGGCTTGCCACCAGGTGTGTAAAGGAGCTGTCCGATATCAAGTGGAACGCCTTGCAGCCAGGCGTTAAAGCCGGGCGAAGCCAGCAGGTTATTTAACGCCATCACAAGGCTGAACCGTTCCTTGGATGGGTAGAAGGATTCGATATCAAGCACTCCAACCTTGGTTACAGGTGGAGTCTGTACCTGTTGGATCAATGCCGCCAAGTCCATATTCTGCCCTTGTCGCCAGGCATTATCAAGAATGGTAGAAAGTAAGATGTGCTCGCGGCTTTGAACAGGGTCCGCTTCAATCCCAACCAGGCCAAGGAGACTTGTCGCAGTCGTACTAATGCGTTCACGTAGAAGGTCGTTATCTTCGAGGATGGCAGATTCAGGTGCGGCAAATGATTTCAGGATGGAGACCGGGATACCAGCATTGCTGCCAGGAGTGTAGATGGACATTTCCACGGCGTCATGTAGTCGCTGGATACGTTCGCCACTCTGCCCCCAGCCTGCCAGACCGTTCTTCCAGACGTCCGCCTGTTTGTTGGCGTAATCCTCGGGCGAAATGCCTTTCTGCTGAGCATCGTCAAGATTGATCCAGGGAAGGAAATCCTGCCCGCGTAATTGTGGAAAAGATAAGAGCAGATTGGCAAGATCGCCCTTCGGGTCAATAAGGATTGCTGGCACGCCATCAATGGCGGCCTCTTCGATCAAAGCAAGGCACAAACCTGTCTTGCCACTGCCTGTCATGCCAACGCATACAGCATGAGTGGTCAGATCTTTTGAGTCGTACAATAGAAGCTCATCTTTTGTCTTCTGGGTGTTCAAGTCGTAGACTCGTCCCAGATAGAACGAACCTAGCTTTTCATATTCCTCCATGAGGATTCTCCTTTAAGTGAATCTATCGAATTGCCTGATTGTACAACATAAATCATTTCTATGATGGCAGGTATAAGGTGTCATCTCTAATTTCTATTGACAAGAAAGGGTTCCCTGCCTCTGAAAATGATGACTTGAGCGATTATAAGTTCGTAAGATTTCCCACTCAGCACCTTTTCCTTTTGTTGACAGCGTCTCTTCAAGATAGTAGAATAAATCAATTCAAAAATTCTCTACAGGAGGCTAGGAAATGTTAAAAGAATTCAAGGAATTCACCATGCGTGGCAATGTAATGGATCTGGCTGTCGCCGTGATCATCGGCGGGGCGTTTGGGAAGATCATCGCTTCTCTGGTCAACGATGTTTTGATGCCGTTGATCGGGCTTATTCTTGGCGGAGTCAATTTCAGTGAACTGGCTCTCACGGTTGGCGAGGCCGTTGTTAAGTGGGGCGCGTTCGTGCAATCCATTATTGATTTCGTCATCGTTGCCTTTGTGATCTTCATGCTGGTACGCACCATGAACCGCATGAAGAAAGAAGAACCTGCTACGGCTCCGACCACAAAGGAATGCCCGCACTGTTTCAGCACAATTCCTCTTAAAGCCATACGCTGCCCGAACTGCACCTCGCAACTCTAAAATAGCCCATAATTTAATGGGCTGATATAATCAGTTCATCGTGCAATATCCCGATAAATCAACCAAGGATTATCATATGGCTCACACAATTGAAAGTTTACTTGCAATGCTGCCCAGTAAGTTTCAGGCAGACAAGGCCAAGGGTGCGGATACCGTCATTCAACTAGATGTGACAGGTTCTCAAGCCGGCCAGTGGAATATTGTGATCAAGGACGGTAAGCTCAATGTGGCGAAAGGTACTCATGCGGCTCCGGAATTGACTGTAGCGGCAGATACCGCTGATATTCTTGCCGTTGCCAATGGCGAACTTGATCCCACCAAAGCCTTCATGCAGGGCAAGGCTAAGGTAAAAGGCGACCTGACGGAAGCCATGGGCTTGATTAAATTGTTCAAGCTCAACTAACCAACAAACCTATCTTTCGCAATAACAAAAAATATTAAAAGCGCCCGTACGGGCGCTTTTCCTTGCAAAAAATGACAGTTAGTCCTCCAATATGAACGTGACCTTTAACTGCACGCGGTATTCAGCAATGTTGCCCTGCTCATCAACGAGCACATCCTGATTCTGGACCCAGGCTGATTTGACGTTCCTGAGCGTTTTCACTGCGCGTGCAACACCTTCCCGAATGGCATGATCGAAACTCTCTGTAGATGATGCCTTGATCTCACTAACCCGAGCGACAGACATGGCAAACTCCTTTTATCATGTTTGAAAGATGGAAACGTAACAGTATTATATATCAAAATTTTCGAGATAATACGTCCGCGAATTGTCCCATGTTCCTCTTATATTCCTTGATCAGCCTCGCAACCCTCTTCAGCGCGCAGGCGAATGAAGAATCTTTTGGAAAAAACCTCTCTAGTTATGGAATTGGTTCAAGAAAGTAACTTGCTGCATTGAGCGGGGATTCTGCTGACCATCCTTCGGCGCCATTTGCAAGGCGAATTTGCCACCATAAGTAGGCGCGATCTCCCACGGGCGTGCATACAGGACCGCCAATGATTTCGACCTGTGTATTTGTGGCGTTGGTCTGAATGAGCGTAGCGTCAATTGACGGATCATTACGCATATTTAGTCTTGCAAGCACTCGAGCCGTTTGCCCAACATTTAGGAGACTTGGCACACTTGTATTACAGGATGTGCTCTCTGCTTGGCCTGGGGTCGCAAATCCGCCCGGAGTAGCTGTAGGCGTTTCAGCTGCTGCTGACGTTGGTGTAGAAGCGATGGTGGTCGGCGTAGCGGTTGGTTCAACTGTCGACGGGACAGGTGATGGAGCGAGGGTCTCGGTAGCGTTTGGGGCAACGATAGTCTCTGTTGGGGCGGATGGTGGATCAGATGGGATCGTCTTTGTCGCGCATCCACCCAGGAGCATGAGCACCAGGATTGCTACGAGAATGAATGTAACAATCGACTTAAATAGATCATAACCAGGAGCGCTGACGCGTTTCATGGTTTCACCTATTTCCTACGAGCGAGGTCGCGTGCCTGCTGGAGCAGGGATTCTTCATTAGACAAGCGCTCGATCACGTTACCTAAAATACTTCGCAAGTCAGCGCTGGTCAGGTTGCCAAGCTGTTCAAAAGTATAAACACCTGCATCATTCAGTTTGCGTTCGATTACTGTTCCGATGCCTTTGATGATCTTTAGATCATCAGGGGTAACCTTGACAGCAGGTTGAGACTCAACAGCCTCAGCGGAAGGTGTTCTGGTTGCTGAGGCTGTATTATAAATGTCCGCCGTTTCTTTTTCTGCGTGGCGCGTGCGCCAATAGAAGAAATCAATCAGCCACTCTATAAGCCAACCAACCAGCAAACCAAGTATAAAGGTAAATAATGGGTTCATAGCTCCTCCAAATCCAAAGATTTTTTCATCACCATCTCGATGAAACTTTGAATATTATAGCATGAAATTCCATGTTGAAATTGACTGTCTCGCGGGACGCTCCTCAAGTTGCTGGTAAAATTACCCAGCATTTTGATTCGTCATAAATACTCAAATATAGCTTGACTAGAAAGGACGTACAATTATGAACAGAAGACCAAGATCGGGAAGAAAAATGGGTTCAGACCGCACTTCGTCCCAGGGGCCCGGCATGGATTTAGGATCGCTGTTCGATGTAGCTACCCAGGCTTTAGCCGCCAACCAGTCATCCCTTAATCAGGCTGACGCGGAGAACCAGAATCATGGCGACAACATGGTGCAGGTGTTCAACATGATTTCCCAGGTGATGGCAGGACAGCAAGGCGCCCCGCCTTCCCAGCAATTGAACCAGGCGAGTCAATATCTGGCTCAGCATGGAACAAGCGGCTCGGCGCAAGTCTATTCGCAGGGACTGGCGCAAGCCGCGCAGCAATTCCAGGGACAATCGGCTGTGACACCTGATAATGCAATGATGCTCGTTCAGTCATTGCTCGGTGGCGGTGGGGGACAGTCCACCGCTCCGCAAGGGGGCAGTGATCTGTTGGGGTCATTGCTCGGAGGCGGACAAGGCGGGGATTTGCTGGGCTCGCTGTTGGGTGGTGGTCAATCTGCCCCACAGAGCAGTAATAAGCAGCAGGACGGAATTGATCTTGATGACTTGTTGAACGCAGGCATGACTTTCATGAATGCCAAACAACAGGGGCAGGGCAATTTGCAGGCTGCGCTTTCCGCGCTTGTATCCGCAGGACCCATGGGTCAAAAACCGCATCGCCAACAATCAGGACAGGTGGTGGGTAATGCCTTGCTTCAAGCCATCACGGGTATGGCAAACCGAAAATAACGGATATTTTGAAAGTTGATGGACTTGAAATAAAGAAGACCTCCGAACATCTGTCTCGGAGGCCTTCTTTATTATGAAACCAATGCTGGTTTCAGCGATAGGCTATTGCCTAGGCTGATAACTTGATTAGCGTGTCGCCATCGTATACGACCGCGGCCCACTGATCTGGTCCCACTTTTGCCCAGGTGTTCTTTCCGTCTGACCAGGTTTCCAGGATGGTTACTTCATC
>Ga0247727_10013886_pt1 | contig 13486 bp, 9 predicted proteins | sample WisWelCaveWW1625_FD_202498 | JGI IMG/M metagenome (GOLD analysis project Ga0247727, IMG submission 202498) | Biofilm microbial communities from Wishing Well Cave, Virginia, United States - WW16-25 | ecosystem: Environmental > Aquatic > Deep subsurface > Groundwater > Cave microbial mat | place... | reverse complement strand
TGGCTGATATTGCTGATGTCTCCTGTTAACAGGTTGTCCATACAGATAACTGCGTACCCTTTATGCAGCAGGAAATCAGCGAGGTGAGAACCTATAAAACCGGCACCTCCGGTTATGAGGATCCACTCTTTCATTACCGGGGCAACTCCAGTTCTTTTTGTGAATTTACCGGAGGCAGGTACTTCTTTATCTTTTGTTCAACTTCGATGTTGTACGTTTCTCTTGCCTTTCCGATCAATTCTCCCGCAGCAGTATCTTCCAACTGCAAAAGCTCCTTGGGTTCACGGGCGGCATCGTAAAGTGCGCGGACACTGCTGTTAACAGGCTCCCGTTCTATGAAAACAACTGCTTTCGGATACAGTCTGGAGACTTGGACCGTGAGATTCAATCTGGTAGTCGGGACACGAAGAATCTGTTGAAGGTTCAGATCAACTGCCTTGATCATGACCGGTTCTGTGAACATTAAGAAAGGCCATTCTACGATAATATCTTTTGTATGTTGCGCAGCCACGTTATCGTAAATGGAATCCAGAAGAACGCACTTTACTTCATCTACGGAATGGAATGCTTTGGCCACTGCAATGGCTCCCATTCCCACGCCAAGAACTGCAAAGCGATGGGAGATCTGTTTGTACTTAACAAGCGCTTTCACAGCGCCCGCGACGTCATCAGCTTCTCTGAATCCGAGGGCGCTGCTGCCGCTACTTTGTCCATGACCTCGAAAGTCAAACAAGAAAATGTAATAGCCTTGCTTGTTGAGACTTGTAATCAGGCCTTCAAGCTTCAGTAAGGCATGTGAACGGTTGGAACCGAACTTGTGCGCAATAATTACCGCCGGGTGACCGGGCTTCCCCTGGATCAGCCATCCCTGCAGGCTGGGTCCGGCCTCCGATTCAAATAAAATGTCATTGGAAGAAAGAAGCATCGTCTTGGGGTCCGTCTTCTCTTCTTTGTTTTTGACACGGATGGACTTGGATACGTTGGTGTAAAGGAAGTATTCAATACCGCCAAGTATTACAAGAAATGCAAGAAGAAAGTATCCGAATTTTTTCATTTACTTTTCCAGATAGTCCTGTTCTTCCACTTCCGGTCTCAAAATCTCCTGAAATCCTGAATCTCCGGTTGCATCGAGAAGTATCTCATGATTTTGCCATTTTGCAGTGATACATTTTACGTTCATCCATCCTTCTTTTAATGCCAGATCGGCCAGTTTATCCAGCAGATATCGTCTTAGAACACGTTCCAGATTTCTGGCGCCGTACTCATAATCGTAACCGATTTTGCACAATTCAGTCATCGTTAAATCTTCAATGACCAGTTGTTTTCCCTGCCGGCGAAGTTGCTCAAATATCGAGGCCAGTTTCATGTCCGTAATTTCACGAACGTTTTCAATATTTAAAGGATGAAAAAAAACGATTTCATCAATTCGATTCAAGAACTCCGGTTGGAAAAATCGTTTCACTTCCTTCATTAAATCGGACCGCGTAACGTGACCTTCGGATTGATCAGCGCCGTAACCCAGTTTGTTTTGTGCGAAAAGGTGTGTTCCGATGTTGCTGGTCATTACAATTGTGGCATTGTCAAAATAAGCCGTTTTACCTTTTCCGTCAGTAAGGCGTCCCGCATCAAACACCTGCAGGAAGATGTTCAACAATTGCGCATCGGCTTTTTCGATTTCATCGAGCAGAATCATGCTGTAAGGATTCGTCCTGATTTTATCGACGAGCTGGTTTTGATCATAGTATCCGACGTAACCGGGAGAAGTGCCGATCAACCGGGAAGCGCTGTACCGTTCCATATATTCGGACATATCGATGCGAATAATCTTTTCATCGTCCCCGAAAAGAAATTCTGCAATTGCGCGGGCAAGCCTGGTTTTTCCGACGCCCGTTGGACCCACAAACAGGAAGATCCCCTTTGGCCGCGCGGGATTCAGGCTCATATGAAGTTTGGATGTGCACAGGACCTTCGAGACGGTTCTCACCGCGCCCGTCTGACCGACAACGCGGCGTGAAAGAAAACTATCGATGTTGCGGTAATGGGCGGTTTCCGAAACACTCATGCGATTGAGTGGTACGCTGCTGATTTCAGAAATTGTTTCAAGTACGCTTGCAGATGTAACGATTGAAGTTTTCTCTTGAATCGAAATTCGCGCAGCCGACCGGTCGAGTAAATCCAGCGCTTTATCCGGCAAAGCCCTGTCTCGCAACAGGACGCGGACCCACATGATAATCGTTTCAAGCGAATCTTCATGAATCACGACATGATGATGGTTTTCAAGCTGACTGCGATACGCGCGCAAAATCTCTATCAACACGTCATCTTCCGGCTCTTCCAGTTTCACAATCTGGAAACACCGTAGAAACGACGTGTCCTTTTCTACCGTGTTGCGGAATTCTTCATGGTTTGTAGCGCCGATAATCTGTATTTCGTCCGTTGTTAGAGCAGGTTTTAGAAAGTGCGAGGCTTCGACGGAGCTGGTTTTTCCACTCCCTCCCCCGACAATCTGATGGATGTCATCCACAAACAAAATACAATTGAGGCGTTTAATCTCTTTGATCAACTGCATCAACCGTTCTTCGAACTGACCTCGAAACTTTGCGCCCGCCAGCAAAGTGCCCATATTAATCCGCAGGATTTTCTTGTTTCTCAGTCGCGGACTTACCTTTCCAGAGACGATCCGGTAGGCGAGCTCATGCACAACTGCTGTTTTCCCAACCCCCGGATCTCCCAGAACAAGAGCGTTTCTTTTGCTCTTGCAGGCGAGCACTTCTTCCATCTGCAGCAGTTCTTTTTCGCGACCAAGCACCGGTTGAAAACGACCGAGCTCCGCTTCAAGTGTTATGTCCTGAAGACAGGATTGAAGTGAAAATTTTTCTTCCTTCTCTTCGTCTTTCTTGCCTTCGATTTGTTTGGGCTTTGGCAGACGATCTTCAACCTTCTTGATTTTCGCCGGGACGATCGTCCTGTCATCTGCGAACTCGACCGCCCTTTCATAAAGACTCAAGGCCCGGTCCCATTCACTGAGCTGGTAGTAAAAATCTCCGAGGAGCTCGTACGTTCTCGATTGATCTGGCCGGATCCGGTTGAGCTGATTCAATAGATGAATGGAAGTGCGGAAAGATTTCAACCGGGCATGACTGAGAGCCAAATTGTAATAGAGTTGCGGCATCGTGCTCTTAATCTGCAAAGCCTTTTCGAATTCGAGAATCGCTTCCTGGTATTGTCTGGCTTTGTAGCGATCACATGCGAGAAAACAATGAGCTGAATACAGCCGGTTCTCATAGAATTTTCGGCGATGGTCCGGGATCTCTTCGAGTATTCTCAGCACTGCAGTGTAGTGGCCTGAGTCCATCAAAGCGTCAACAAGATTTAAGAAACCTGTGTGAGCGCTGTCGGTGTTGTGCAGGGCGCCCGAATGGTCCGAGTAGACGACGAGACCGGGCCGGCAACGAACCATCCATGCGGGTCCGTTGCTGCGTTGCGTGATGAGAGGGAAGAGATCTACGGTCCGTTTCGGAGACTGAAAACAGATGTGCTGGGAAGAGTCGATGATGAACCGAAACTGATTTCCCAGGGTGCTGAGTATGAATTCCGACATCATTTGCGACGTATTGATGTCGGGACTTCCCGCTCTATTCATTTTCAATAAATGAAAATAGGCCGCCAGAAACTCCTCTTCTTCTCCCAGTTGTTCGTCGAGAAGGCTGTATCTGGAATCTTTCAATCCGGCAAGGATCAGACCATGGATTCGCCCCACGGTTTCCAGTTGCCTGGCTGATGTGGATGGAATCTGAAAAAACGTTAGAAAGGGAACAAAGTCTGCGGAAAGACCGTTCATAGAAGTCGAGGAGTTCATCTTAACATACCGCCTAAATTGCAGCAATCAAAGGAAAGGCGTATGATTTGAAACTTATGTCGAAAAACATCAGGAGGAACCAGTATGATCCGTAGTTTTTATGTGTTCGTTCTAAGTATCGCACTGTTGGCTTGCGCGCCGGTTTTTGCGCAAACAGTGGATGAATTAGTCAATAAGAATATTCAGGCTCGTGGCGGAATGGAAAAGCTGAAGGCTCTCAAATCCGTAAAAATGACCGGCAAGATGTCGATGGGCCAGGGTGTGGAAGCTCCGTTCATAATGCAAATGAAGCGTCCAAACAAGCTCAGAATTGAGTTTATCATTCAGGGACTCACCGGAATTCAGGCTTACGACGGGACCTCAGGTTGGACGCTGATGCCTTTTATGGGCTCGAAGGATCCTCAAAAGTCTCCCGAAGAAGATACGAAAGATCTGGCCGAACAGGCGGATTTCGATGGGCCTCTTGTGGATTATAAAGATAAGGGCCACACGATTGAATACATCGGCAAGGAAGACGTAGAAGGAACACAGGCCGAAAAGCTGAAAATCACCCTTAAGAGCGGTAAAGTCCGTTACATTTATATGGATCCGGAATGGGGTCTTGATCTGAAAGTAACTGCAATCGTGAAAAGGGAAGGCATCGAAGCTTCCGTAGATACGCTCTTTGGCGATTACAAAGAAGTTGGCGGATTAACATTTCCGCATGCACTCGAACAGAAGATGGCGGGCCGTCCGGGTCAGCAGTCCTTCACCATAGAAAAAATAGAGCTTGATACAGAAATGGACGATGCGATTTTTGTAATGCCTGAGGTATCCCCTCAGACACAGTCACAACCATCACAGCAGGAGTAGCGGCATGAAAAGGGGACTCATTGTAACTGTTGCCATTCTGTGGTGTGGATTTGTTGCGGCCGCAGTCAAGATTGATTCGGGGATTTTCGGCGCCATTGAAGCCAGGTCGATCGGACCTGCGAACATGTCCGGCCGAATCGAAGCGATTGACGCAGTAAACAGTGATCCGCGAATTGTTTACGTTGGCGCTGCCGGCGGCGGTGTATGGAAGTCGATTAACGGCGGCACGACCTTTAAATCGGTTTTCGATAAGTATTCTCAATCGATCGGCGCGATCGCCATTGATCAGGCCCATCCTGAAACCGTCTGGGTAGGAACGGGAGAATCGGATACAAGGAACAGTTCTTCGGTTGGAACAGGTATTTACCGGACAACAGATGGTGGTCAAAACTGGCAATTAATGGGGCTTGAAAAATCCGAACGAATTGCCCGCATCGCAATTGATCCAGGGAAGTCCGATACCGTTTACGTGGCGGTATCCGGTCACCTCTGGAATTCGAACGAAGATCGTGGACTCTACAAAACCACTGACGGCGGTAAGACATGGCAAAAGATTCTGTACGTAAATCCTGAAACCGGTTGTTCGGATGTGGTCCTGGATCCGCAGGATCCGAAGATCATTTACGCCGCAACATGGCAATTCCGGCGAAGTGCCGATTTCTTTACATCCGGTGGTCCGGGAAGCGGCATTCACAGAAGCATCGATAGCGGAAAAACGTGGGTCCGGCTCACAAACGGCCTTCCAACAGGGGATCTGGGGCGAATCGCAATTGCCGTCGCGCCTTCCCGAACGAGCGTTGTGTACGCTACCGTTGAAGCAAAAAAAACCGCCCTCTATCGTTCAGAAGACATGGGCTCCACCTGGACAAGAGTAAGCACTGATATCAACGTCCAGATGCGACCCTTCTATTTCAGCCATCTTTATGTGGATTCAAAAGACTACCGTCGTGTCTACAAACCTGGCTTCTATTTCACGATGAGCGCAGACGGCGGCGAAACGTTTACGGCCCTGGGGAACAGTACGCACTCGGACCATCACGCCCTCTATATCAATCCGACTGATTCCACTCATTTGATTCTGGGTACGGATGGCGGCGTCTATGTGTCGTGGGACCGTGGGTATAACTGGCGACATATGAAAAACCTGCCGGTTTCGCAGTTCTACCATATTAGTTATGACATGCAGATGCCATACAACGTTTACGGCGGCCTGCAGGACAATGGTTCCTGGATGGGGCCATCACAGAGCATCAACGGAATCGAAAACAAAGACTGGAAGAACGTTGGTTTCGGAGACGGTTTTCATGTGTGGGCTGATCCATTGGATCCGGACGTTGTGTATTCGGAGTTCCAGGGCGGCAAAATCCTGAAATATCGCAGGTCCACCGGTGATCTGAAAGCAATTCAACCGTTTCCAAAGGAAGGTGAGCCTGAATTCCGGTTCAACTGGAACACTCCAATTGAAATCAGCGAAAAAAATCCTAAAGCAATTTATGCAGGCGCTCAATTCGTTTTTCGTTCGGTGAATCAGGGTGATTCGTGGGAACGCATATCGCCGGACCTGACAACCAACGATCCGAAAAAACAAAGACAGGCGGATTCCGGTGGAATCACTATTGATAACTCAACCGCCGAAAATCATTGCACTGTGTTTACGATCAGCGTTTCGCCTCTGGATGAAAACCTGATCTGGGCCGGGACCGATGACGGCAATCTTCAAGTGACTCGCGACGCCGGCAAGTCATGGACGAATGTCGTCGCCAACGTGCCCGGTTTGCCTGCGAACACATGGGTTTCGACAGTTGAAGCAAGTCGCCATGATGCCGGCACAGCCTATGCTACGTTTGATGGTCATTGGTCCGGGGACATGAATACCTACCTTTACAAAACCACAGATTACGGCAAGAACTGGAAATCAATTGTCACCGATGCGCTCAAAAGCTACGCGCACGTGGTTCGCGAGGATGTGGTGAATCCGAATCTGTTGTTTGCCGGAACCGAGCTGGGACTGTTCCTGACAGTGGATGGCGGACAACAGTGGGCGCAATTCACAGGAAATTTTCCCGCCGTATCGGTCCGTGATCTGGCCATCCATCCGCGCGATCATGATTTGATCGTGGGCACGCATGGACGTGGAGTGTATATCGTGGACGACATCACTCCGCTGCGACAGATCAATGAAACGATTCTTGAATCCAAATTCGCTTTTCTCGAAACAAGACCGGCCCAAATTCGTTCGATCCGCTTCGCTCAGGATTTCCCGGGAGACGACGAATTCGTCGGATCCAACACGGATGAAGCGGCTTTGATTACGTACTACCTGAAAGACCGGCACATGATGGGCGATATGAAGGTGGAGGTCTACGATGAAAGCGGAAAGCTCATCAGCACTCTGCCGGGTGGAAAACGGAAAGGAATCAATCGGGTTCCCTGGTTCATGAGATTCAAGCCACCTAAAGTCGCTCCTTCACCTCAGCTTGGTTTCGGAATTGCCATTGGTCCTACCGTTCCCGTCGGCACATACACAGTGAAGGTGATCAAAGGAAAAGAAACGTTTGAGAATAAAATTAAGCTGACTTTTGATCCCGCGATTCCTTATGCGGTTGAGGACCGAAATCTCCAATTCGATACCAGCATGAAACTTTATCAGATGCAGGAGCGCCTTGCCTTTCTGGCAGATCAACTTACCGGCAGTCGTGATCAGGCAAGAGAACGCGCAGGCAAGATGAAAAAAGGTGAGGACCTGGCGAAATCACTCAACGCTTTTGCTGATCGCCTTGATTCGCTGCATAAAAGCATCGTTGCCACAAAAGAGGGCATGCTGACCGGAGAAGAGCAACTGCGTGAAAGAGTTGTCGAGCTCTACCTGTTCGTGATACTGCATCCCGGCAGGCCGACCGATTCGCAGCTAACCCGTATGGCGGCCCTTGATAAGAATCTGGAGCAGGCCGATTCAAAGTACAGGGCAATCATCGGCAAAGATCTGGACGCGCTGAATACCAGATTGAAGAGCCGAAAGATGGAACCCATTCAGCCGGCTACCAGAGAGGAGTGGGAGAAAAAGCAATCGTGAGTTTTTCAGGATTTGATGCGCCGGAAAATTTTAATCTGGCGGCGCATCTTCTCGATCAACGCCTTTATGAGGGAAGGGGCCGGAGCATTGCAATTCATACGGATGCAGGGCCCCTTACCTATCAGCAAGTTCAGGAACTTGCGAACTGTTTCGGCAACATCTTAAGAGAGATCGGCGTCGAGCAGGAAGAAAGAGTCATCATTTCGTTGCCGGATATTCCGGAATTTGCGGGCGCTCTTTTCGGTATTCTCAAAATCGGGGCCGTCGTAGTCATGGTGAATCCCGGTTTGAAGGGCGATGATATTTCGTACTTTCTGGATTACACAAGGGCCCGTTTTGCGATCATTTCTCAGGAAAGCTTTCTTGCGTTTGCCACAGCCTCACGCCACGCCGGACATTTAAGAGGACTGCTGACCGTCGGTCCGGTGCAGGAAGAGATCGTGACATCGGTTCCTGTTTATGCCTTTGAAGATATGGCTGCGACCGTTTCTTTATCGCTCGCGAACGCCGGCACACATCGTGACGATCCGGCGATCTGGCTGTTTTCCGGCGGCACCACCGGCAAGCCAAAAGCTGTCGTGCAGACTCATTTGTCGTTCGCGAATACAACAGAGTGCTACGCAAAGAAACATCTGGGATACAGCGAATCGGATATCACACTATCTGTTCCGAAACTCTTCTTTGGCTACGCTACGGGAAGCAATCTGTTCTTTCCATTATCAGTCGGCGGCTCCTGTACGCTCTTTCCTGAAAAATGTACTGCTGAAGCCCTGTTCGAAAAAATCCAAAAGTTCCGTCCCACCATTTTGATCAATGTACCTACAATGGTGAATCAGATGGTGAGCCATCCGGAAGCTTCCGCGCAGGATCTATCCTCATTGCGGTTTGCTACTTCGGCAGGTGAAGCGTTGCCTGTTGAGTTGTACGATCGCTGGAAACGCATCTTCGGAGTTGAACTTCTGGATGGTCTAGGCACCGCTGAAATGTGGCACATATTCATCTCGAATCGTTCCGGAGCGGTAAAACCTGGAACCGTCGGAGTTGTTGTTCCCGGTTTTGAAGTGAAGGCCGCCGATGAAGACGGAAAAGAAGTGGAGGCGGGTGAGGTCGGAATGTGCTGGGTTCGCGGACGCTCTCGCGCGATCGGTTACTGGCAAATGATGGAGAAAACAACTTCTGCTTTTCGCGGCGAGTGGTATATCACGGGTGATCTGATCAGAAAAGACCTTGATGGATTCTACACTCACTGTGGCCGCGGTGACGACATGATGAAGGTTTCCGGCAAATGGGTTTCACCGCTGGAAGTGGAAAACTGCCTGCTGAAACATTCTTCCGTTCGTGAATGCGCCGTCGTTCCTTTTACGGATGCCGCCGGCCTGACTAAACCCTGCGCCTTTGTGGCTGCCGTTGAAAAGCGTGATGGCCTGGATGAGGAGTTGAAGAACTTTGTGAAGCAAAATCTGGAACCCTACAAATATCCACGCACCGTTGTATTCGTGGATGCGCTTCCGCGAACCCATCTGGGAAAAATCGATCGCGCTGCCCTCAAAAAAAGTTTGACGTAATCCTCTTTGCTGAGTACCTCCGAGAGACCTGCACGATATCCTCGCGCTGCAAAACGAAGCGAAGTGGCGCTTTCCATTGCACAGGATTCTCCCTGCGGCTTTTTGCTCTGTTTCAGGGTTGACCATAGCATGGATGTATCGTATACTTATGACGTTAGGATCCGTTAGGAAACAATGCTTACAAAAACGATTTCAGCAGCTGACACTGAAAAACTCACCAAGACTGTTACCGAGGAGCTTCGGAAGGGCCATGGGCTGGTAATTCTTCCCAAAGGAAGCACAGCCGTTGCCACTGCCTTTCAGGTTTCCAGCCTTTCCGGGCCTGATCTGTTCACCGAGACAGAACGAGCGCTCTTAGGCAAACGAACGGCCCGCAGAAAGGCCGCGGGACGGAAAGAATCGGCAATTGAGCAGTCCGCGCGGGAATTCACCCAATTGGTTCGGGAAAGTCTTACGGTGGCCGAAGCAGCCAAACTTCTGGGAGTTAACCCCAGTCGTATCCGTCAACGCCTTGGAGGAGATCCCCGCAGTCTGTATGGCTTCAAGATTGATGAGGAATGGTTGGTGCCGCAATTTCAATTTGAGAACGGAAAGCTCATTTCAAGAATCGAGATTGTGATTAGAGTACTTGATCCGAATCTGCACGCTCTTGCTGTGATACGCTGGTTCACGACTCCAAATCCGGATCTCACTACTGGAGAGGATGAAACGATCCTGACTCCCCTTGATTGGTTAAGAACCGGAAACTCTTCCGGCGCTGTCGCACGAATAGCGTCTGACCTGTAGCGTTGTGGCTAAACTCCCAGACCCTCCACCGGGTCTTACGCTCCCACCGGACCTGAAAACACTCCCTGTGTCAACTCTGCTGTGGCGAATCTACTTTCGCGCGGGGAAATTTCCGGTGCGGTGGAAGGATTTTCGTTTCAATGGACCGCGATCAACCAGTCGCTTTGATCATCACCTTGAACCGACACGCTTTCAAAAACGGGGGATTCTCTATGCGGCAGCCGCATATCAAACCTGTTTTGCAGAAGTGTTCCAGGACACTCGGGTGATCGATGTTAAGAGGAATGAACCATGGTTGGTGGCGTTCGTATTATCCAGCGATATCGTTCTTTTAGATTTGACTGGCTCCTGGCCAACAAAAGCGGGAGCATCCATGGCGATCAATTCAGGCCCCCGACCGCGAGCGCGAAGCTGGTCTCGGAGAATCTACGAGGATTACTCAATGGTAGAAGGTCTCTTCTATTCCTCTTCCATGAATGCTAACCGCCCCGCTGTTGCACTCTATGAGCGAGCTAAATCGGCAGTTCCTCGTGCTCCATCATTTCATCGATCTATCGCAGATCCGGTGCTTGGAACGATTGTCGAAAGCTGTGCTCAGAATTTAGGATACCGAGTTGTCTAATCTAAATCTGCTTGACCTGCAGGAGCCTCATCATTCAGAATAGCAAGAGACTCAATGCTCGAACCGGGACAATCGATTCTCCACTACCGCATTTTCGAAAAGCTTAGAGAGGGAGGTTTGGGGCATACTCTTCAGCAAGAGTTTCCGGAGAAAATTGCCAAATTATTGAAAGATGCAATTGCGGCTTCAGAAAAGGCAGATCTGGCTGCTTCCAGAAAAGCTCTTGGATCATGTCTACCGTTCGCCCGCCCATTCGGGTGTCCTTAGATGGTGCTGGATTCCGGAGCCCGACTTGGCCCGTACAAGATTCTCGCGCCGCTCGGAAAAGGCGGAATGGGGGAAGTGTATTGTGCGAAAGATACACGGCTGGATCGCGAAGTTGCCATCAAAGTCTTGCCCGAGCATCTGGCTCAAGATGCAGATGCTTTGAAGCGTTTTGAGCGCGAGGCTAAAGCGGTTGCCGCGCTTTCCCATCCAAACATTCTCACGATTCATGATGTCGGTTCCGAGCAAGGAGTTTCTTTTGCGGTGATGGAACTGCTGGAAGGAGAAACACTGCGCACTGTAATCGCTGGGAAGCCTGTTCCGTGGCGCAAGGCCGTTGAAGTTGCGTCGGCAGTCGCAGAAGGACTTGCCGCGGCACATTCGAAAGGCGTCATCCATCGCGATCTAAAACCGGAAAACATTTTTCTTACTTCCGATGATCGCGTAAAAATTCTGGATTTCGGATTGGCACGCTACAAGCCGCAACTTTCACAGCAAGAATTAACGGAGGCGCCGACAGAGTCGAAGCTTACGGAATCAGGAATCGTGATGGGAACTGTGCCCTACATGTCTCCCGAGCAAGTACGCGGCGAATCAGTGGACGCGAGCAGCGACATTTTCTCCCTCGGTTGTGTATTGCACGAAATGATCACCGGAAAGCGTGCCTTCCATCGAGACACGTCTGCCGAGACCATATCGGCTATCCTGCGGGATGAGCCTCCGGAGCTTCCCGACAATATCCCGCCGGAGTTATCTCAGATCATTTCGCATTGTCTGGAGAAGAATTCGGCGAAGCGATTCCATTCGGCGTATGATCTGGTGTTTGCGTTGACCAGTGTACTTTCTGTGGGGCGGGTCTCCGTACCCGCCAGCCAGGTCGCGAGCGGAGACGTCCGCCCAACGATCCAAAGGCGTATTGTAGTCACCGCGATCATCGCAATGGCACTGCTCGTTGCCGGCTACGTGATCCTGAGCCGTCGGAAGCAGGCAGCAGATGAGCCTGGCCAGATTCGTTCGATCGCGGTACTGCCTCTAAAGAATCTTTCCGGCGATCCGAAACAGGAATATTTTTCGGACGGCATGACCGAAGAGCTGATTACTACTCTTGCACGGATTGAGTTGCTACGTGTGACTTCACGAACATCTGTGATGAAGTACAAGAACACAGGGAAGACCGTACCGGAAATTGCGAGGGAGCTTCGGGTTGATGGAGTGCTGGAAGGCTCCGTGTTACAAGCAGGCGATCGTGTGCGAATCACGGTGCAACTGATACACGCAGCAACGGACAAACATCTATGGGCAGAAAGCTACGAGAAAGATCTGCGCAATATTCTTGCCTTGCAGAATGAAGTGGCGCGTTCCATTGCAGGGCAAATTCAAATAAACTTGACGGCTGATGAGAAATCCATCCTGCACCGAAGTCGGCCGGTCAGTCCTGAGGCGTATCAACTCTATCTCAAGGGTCGTTACTTCTGGAACCTGAGGACGGAAGAAGGGCTCAGGCACGGGCTTGAGCACTTCAATCAGGCGATTGAAGAAGATCACAACTACGCTCTTGCACACGCGGGCGTAGCTTTAACCTATGCTCTTCTTGGCCATGAGCTTTATTGCATCATGGACCCGCGGGAGTCCGACCCTAAGGCGAAGGCGGCTGCACTGAGAGCCTTAGAACTGGACGAAACATGCGCCGAGGCTCATGCGGTGCTGGCATGGTCCAATGCTCGCTATGATTGGAACTGGGCGGCTGTCGAGCGGGAGTACAAGCGGGCCATTGAGCTCAACCCCAGTTCCGCGACGGCACGTCAATGGTACTCGCATTATTTGCTGCCAATGGGTCGTGTGGAAGAATCCCTTGCAGAGAGCAGGCGTGCGCTGGAACTCGACCCGCTCAACCGGGTTATCAATATGCACCTGGGGTGGCATTACTTGTATGTCCGTGATTATGGCCAGGCGGTAAGGCAATTGCGGCTGACGCTTGAGCTTGCGCCGGACTTCGCTCTTGCGAACATGTTTCTGGGCCAGGCCTACGAACAGATGGGGCGATTTGAAGAAGCTATCATGGAATTTCAAAAAGGCGTGCGCCTTTCGGCGAGAAAACCGGTACATCTCGCAGCGCTGGCTCATGCCTATGCTGTTTCCGGACGGCAAGCCGAGGCCCAAAAGCTGCTTGAGGAATTGAAGGAACTTTCGAAGCTGAATTACGTTCCATCGTACGAAGTGGCCGTGATCTATGCAGGACTTAACCAGAAGGAGCAGGCACTTAAGTGGTTGGAACGAGCACACGAGCTACGCGACAGCAGTTGGTTGCCTTGCGTGGGTTTGGATCCTCGATTTGAGAACTTACGCGGCGAGCCTCGCTTTCGAGATCTGATGCGAAGGCTTGGACTACCTTTATACGATGGTAGGTGAATTGGATTCCGCATTCGACCAGATTGAATATCTTCTTTCCATCCCTACCTACTTTT
>Ga0247727_10013885_pt1 | contig 13486 bp, 9 predicted proteins | sample WisWelCaveWW1625_FD_202498 | JGI IMG/M metagenome (GOLD analysis project Ga0247727, IMG submission 202498) | Biofilm microbial communities from Wishing Well Cave, Virginia, United States - WW16-25 | ecosystem: Environmental > Aquatic > Deep subsurface > Groundwater > Cave microbial mat | place... | reverse complement strand
TACGTGGGAATGGGAGGGAATTTCAAGAAAGGCACGAAAGACGAGATTGCAATTCAAGAAGATGTGAACACGTGGAAGGGAGTGGAGCGGATTTTGAGGTATGCGTTTGAGTATGCAAGGGCGCACGGAATGAAGCGCGTGTGCATGTGTGATAAGTCGAACGCGCTGGCCTACGGGCACGGGCTGTGGCAAAGGGTGTGGGCGGAAGTGCGGATGGAGTACCCGGATACGGAGTCGAGCCACTTGTACGTGGATACGCTGGCAATGGAGATGGTGAGGAACCCAAGCCAGTTTGACGTGATTGTAACGTGCAATCTGTTTGGAGACATCTTGAGCGATTTGGGTGCGCAACTCGCGGGTGGGCTGGGGCTGGCGCCGTCGGGAAACATTCACCCGGGGCAGGTGTCCATGTTCGAGCCGGTCCACGGGTCGGCTCCCAAGATTGCGGGCCGGGGTATCGCCAACCCGCTGGGAGCAATCCTGGCCGGGGCGATGATGTTTGAGTTTTTGGGATGGACGGACGAAGCGAATCGAATCGAGATGGCCGTGGGAGCGGCGGTGAAAGAAGGTCGAGTGACCCAGGAGCTGGGAGGAAAGATGGGAACGATCGAGTGCGGGGAGGGGATTCTGAAAAGAATCGTGTGATTGAGCCATTTGAGCATTGGGACATTGCAGATTAATTGGGGAAGTTGAAGTTTGCTGAATTCGAGAGGGCGGGGCGATGGTGATGCGAGCATCAGAGCGGGGAGCAGGGGATAGGGCGTGCTCAGGAATTGTTCCATTGGGTCATTGATTCATTGACGATTGAAGATTAGGAAGTACTCGAAGATTGGGAGCGGGAGAGGAGGCCGATGGCGAGGCCGAGGACGAACCCGCCGATGTGAGCCCACCAAGCGACGCCACCCGAGGAATCCTGTCCGATGATCGCGACCCCGCTCACGAACTGAACGAGAAACCACAAACCTAACATGACGACCGCCGGCAAGCGAACGGTGAAGAAGAGAAATCCGAGAGGGATGAGCGTGAGGATGCGCGCGCCCGGAAAGAGGGCGAGGTAGGCGCCGAGAACGCCGGAGATGGCGCCACTGGCTCCGACGGCTGGAATGGTGGAGCCTGTGTTCGCGAGGGTGTGGATGACCCCCGCGCCGACGCCGCAAAACAGGTAAAAGAGCAGGTAGTTGAGATGACCGAAGCGGTCTTCGATGTTGTCGCCAAAGACCCAGAGGAACCACATGTTACCGATCAGGTGCAACCAGCCGGCATGAAGAAAGATGCTGGTGAGAAGCGGGGCGAAGGCCTGACGCACGGTGACGGCGCCGGTGTCGAAGAGAAGTTCAACGCGGGCGGGAACCATGCCGTAGCGGAAGAGGAATTGTTCCGTGGCCGCGGCGGGGAGTGAAAGCTCGTAGAGAAAGAGGAGGAGGTTGGCAAGGATGAGGAGGACAGTGAAAAAGGGGAAGGTGGCGCGGGGGTTGTGGTCGCGGAGAGGGATCATCGGGGAATTGGGGGTTGAGCGATTGGGCCATTGAAGATTGTAACGCAGATGGGCGGGCGAAGGATTTAGCCATTGAGTCATTTGGCCATCGGGCGATTGCAAAAGGGACTGGATGGAGGCCGGAAAAAATCGTTGGCGCGCGGCGAAGGTTTAGAGGGCGACGTTCAGCGTGGCTGGGTCGAAGGCAGCGGGGTGGCGGGGGCCAGTACGCATCAGGGCTTCGATTTCAGCGAGGGGGCGAATCCCGCCGCGGGCGCCGAGGGCCGTGCAATTCAGTGCGGCGGCGGCGCAGGAGAAATCCAACATGCGGGACAGGGGCCAGCCTTGAAGCGCCGCGTAGACAAAGGCGCCGTGGAAAATGTCGCCGGCGCCGGTGGTGTCGAGCGTGTCAACGCGGAAGGCAGGAGAGTAATGGAAGCGCGAGCCGTCAAATGCAAGAACTCCTTGAACTCCAAGTGTTGACGCGACGACACGACAGCCGAAGCGAAGATGGATCTCCTGAAGCGATTCTTTCAGGTTTTGCTTGCTGGTGAGGCGAGTGGGGAAGTCACGAGAGGCCACAAGGTAGTCCACATTTTCAAGTAAGGCTTCAACACGCGGGTAAAGATTGTCGAGATCAGCCACAACCGGTAGGGCAACCTCGCGGGCCCAGCGAGCGGCAAGAGTGGCGGCAGCGGTATCGTGTCCATCGAGGAGCAGGATGCGGGAGCGAGTAATCCAATCGCGGTGGAGTTCCTCGGGAAGAACGGTGAGGCGAGGGTCGCGCTGCCAAAGAATGGTGCGCTCGCCGGATGGTTCGTCCACGAGGATATAGGCGAGCTGACTGGAGCAATCCGGGACAGCCAGAAGATGGGCTTCGACGCCAGCACGGGCAAACTCGGAGCGTTGGAGAGTGGCGGCAGAGTCCGACCCGACTTTGCCAATGTAGCGAGTTGCAAGTCCCCAGAACTGGCAGGCAACCAGCGCACTGGCGACCTGGCCACCGGGCATAACGGCGCTGGAGAGAATCTCCACCTTGGAGTCAAGGGAAGGGATGCGAGGGAGGCAGATGATGGTGTCTGTGGCGTTGAGACCGAGGCCGGATACGTCCACGCGGGGGAGTGGGTCGGGCATGGAAGGAATGTAAAGGAGTAAGCGAGAAATGCAAGCGGGATGAAGAGAGTTTTAATTGGCAGGTCTGGCATCGTTCGACGAGGATAGCGACGAGGGAATTGGAGCATAGCGGGCGAGTCTGATAATGGCGGTGAGAGGGAGTAGGAGTTAACATAATCCATTTGTGTCTGGCGGAAGTTGAAAGCACGAAGGTTCTCACTTTGGAGGAGGCCACGAGATGTTCGCGCGGCGGGGACAAAAGGCGCTAGACGAATGCCGAGACGCGGAGCGCCAGGCGGAATCCACGCAGGCAGGGAATGAGGTGCTTTGCGAATGAGTGTTTAGGAATTGCGGGAAGTGCGGCGGTGTGGTAAGAGACTTCGTTTGAGTTAGGGAAAGGGAAGAGTGAGTGGATGCGCCTTGAGAGCGAAGGGTGAGAGTACGGAGAAGGCATGTGAGGCGGCGAACGGCGATAGCGCTCAAGCGGCGGTCGGCGCGCCGACAAGCGAATGCCGCTAAAAGAGACGGAAGCGATTGTGCTTCGCAGCTTTCCGCTGGGCGAGGCCGACCGGCTGGTAAGCTTCCTGGGGCGAACGACGGGGCGGTTGCGGGGTGTGGCGCGGGGGGCGCGAAGGACGAAAAGCCGGTTTGGGTCCACGCTGGAGACGCTCTCCCACATCCGCATCTGGTTCTACGAGCGAGAAACGCGGGAGCTGGTGCGGATCAATCAGTGCGAGCTGCTGGAATCGTTTCTCGAGACGCAGCGAGACTACGAGGCTGGGCTGGCGTTGGCGCTAGTAAGTGAGATCACCGAGGCGGTGCTGCCGGAGCGTGAAGCGTCGGATGCGATGTTTCGGTTGGTGCTGCTGACGGCCCACTCGATTGCAGAGAGGAAGAGCGGAGATTTTCCGCTGGCTTACTTTAGCTTGTGGACCGTTCGGCTGGGAGGATGGCTGCCAGGGCTCGAGCGCTGCATGATGTGTGGAAGGGAAGTGAAGGGGGAGGCAGTTTATCTCCGTGTAGATCGGCCGGCGCTGCGATGCGCGAACTGCAAAAAGCCAGGGTGGCGTGCGCTCTCGGCGAAGGCACTGGAGCTGGCACTGACAATGCTTCGAGTAAAGCTTGAGGCGCTGGACGAACAGGAGTGGCCAAAGAGGGCGGCCAGAGAGTTAAACCAATACTTTATGGATGTGATCGAGCGACAGGTGGAGAGGAAATTGACGACCCGACAGCTCAGAGATGAGGCAGAGTGAAAGTTAAAGATAAACTCGAACCACGAGCAAGGAGTCGCAAGTTTCACGGGCCAACCTTCCAAGACCTCATCTTCAAACTCATACAATTCTGGGCAGACCGGGGTTGCTTGATCCAGCAGCCAATGGATGTGGAAGTAGGCGCAGGAACGATGCACCCGGAGACGTTTCTGCGAGTGCTGGGGAAGGGTGCATACCGGGTGGCGTATATCCAGCCGTCACGTCGGCCCGCCGACGGTCGCTACGGCGAGAATCCGAACCGCCTCTACAAGCACACCCAATTGCAGGTGATCCTGAAGCCCGCGCCAGTGGACGTTCAGGACGTGTATTTGGACAGCCTGCGCGCGATCGGGATTGATTTGCGCGAGCATGATGTCCGGTTTGAGGAAGACAACTGGGAGTCGCCTACGCTTGGGGCGTGGGGGATTGGTTGGCAGGTGTTGCTCGATGGGCTGGAGATCACCCAGTTCACTTACTTCCAGCAGTGCGGGGGAATGGACTTGGACCCGGTGTCGGCTGAACTGACTTACGGGATGGAGAGAATTGCCGCGTTTCTGCAAGGTGTGGACAGCGTGTTTGATTTGCGTTGGAGCCAGGATCGCACGTATGGGCAAGTACGTCTCGCGGAGGAACGGCAGCTATCGGCCTACAGCTTTGCGTTGGCGGATCCAGCAAGTTTGAGAAAGCAGTTTGAATTGGCAGAAAAGGAGGCAGAACGACTGCTGACCGGGTACAAGGGAAAGAAGGGGTTGGAGAGAGAGCGTTATCCGTTGCTGGCGGCGTATGAGCTGTGCCTAAAGTGTTCGCACCTGTTCAACCTGATGGATGCGCGCGGGGTGATCTCGGTCACGGAGCGCGCGGCATTGATTGGGCGCGTGCGACAGGTGGCCTGCAAGACAGCTCAACTCTATCTTGAACAGCAGGAACCGCAGCAGGAGCCGCGCGAGAAGGAGTCCGCATGAAGGAAAGAGCGGACTTTTTACTTGAGGTGGGATGTGAAGAAGTCCCTGCGGGAATGATTGCGCGGGCGGCGGAGGAACTTCAAGTAACGCTTGATAAGTTTTTGACGACGGAGAATCTGGCTGAGGTCGGGAGTGTGGAAGCGCTTGGCGCGCCACGACGATTGGTGGCGATCGCGCGGAACGTGCGACTGAGGCAGGAGGATGTGACACGCGAAGTGACCGGGCCTCCGAAGTCAGTGGCTTTCGACAATGTCGGCCAGCCGACCCGAGCCGCAGAGAGTTTTGCGCAGAAGCAGGGCGTGCCGGTAGGGAAGGTCTACATGGTAACGACGGCGAAGGGGGAATACATCGCCGCAAGCAAAGTGGTGAAGGGAAGAAGCGCAGAAGAGATTCTGGCGGAGGTGGTGCCGAGAGCCGTGCAGTCGATTCCGTGGCCGAGGAGCATGTACTGGACCGGGATCGACGGGATGAGGTTTATCCGGCCGATCCGCTGGGTCGTGGCGCTGCTGGGCGGACAAGTTGTACGGTTCGAAATGGGCGGCGTGAAGACGAACCGGTTCACGTCGGGGCATCGGTTCTTGGGAAGTGCGAAGGTTCGAGTGTCAGACCCGCGGGAGTTCGAGCAGAAGTTAAAAAAGAACTTTGTGCTTGTGCGACCGGAAGAACGGCGGAAAAAGATTGAGAAAGAGTTGAAGAGCTTGGCGGGAAAAAAGGGCTTGCGTGTCCATGAGGACGCGGAACTGGCCAACCTGGTGGTTTACTTGAATGAATTCCCGACTGTGATTGCAGGAGATTTTGACGGGGGGTTCCTCGAGTTGCCGCAAGAGATTCTGATTACGGTGATGCGGGATCATCAGAAGTACTTTGCACTGGAGAGAAAGGATGGCGGGTTGGCGCCGCATTTTTTGGCGGTGATCAACCTCGACCGGGACCGCAAGGGATTGGTGAAGGCGGGGCACGAGCGCGTGCTGCGGGCGCGGTTTGCGGATGCGAAATTTTTCTGGGAGACGGATCAGAAATGTCGGCTGGCCGACTATCTGCCGAAGCTGGCACATGTGACCTACGAGTCGCGGCTGGGGAGTTACGGCGACAAAGTCGAGCGAATCCGGTGGCTCGGTCGGTGGCTGGCCGAGCAGTGGTTTGCGCGAGGGATGACACAGGCGCACGTGAGCGAGGTGGATCGCGCAGCGGAGCTCTCAAAATGCGACCTGGTAACGGAGATGGTCAAGGAGTTCACCGAGCTGCAGGGAGTTGTGGGTGGGCTGTACGCAAAAGCTCAAGAAGAACCTGAAGAAGTTGCGTGGGCGGTTTATGACCATTACCGGCCGGTGGGGTTGGAGGATCCGGTCCCACGAAACCTGACAGGCTGCGCGGTGGCGCTGGCGGACAAGCTGGATGCACTGCTGGGATGCTTTGCCGTGGGGATGGTACCGACCGGGTCGAGCGATCCTTTTGCATTGCGTCGCGCAGCGCTGGGAGTCGTGAAGATTATTTTGGAGAGAAAACTTCCGGTGTCGCTCGGAGCGACGGTGGCGGCGGCAGGGAAAGCACTCGGACAGCACCCGCCAAAAATCCAAGTGACGGGGAAGACGGAGAGTCAGGTTCTGGAGTTTCTGGTGGACCGGGCGAAGTTTGTGCTACGGGAGAAAATGGGATTTGCGTACGACGAAGTGAACGCGGCACTGGCAGCAGGTGCGGACGACCTCGTGGATGCAGTGAAGCGGATTGAGGCGCTCCGGGCGATCCGCAGGTCGAAGAACTTTGAGCCGCTGGCAGTTTCGTTTAAGAGGATTCGGAAGATCCTGGAGAAGGCCGGGAGAGAGTCGGAGTGGAGGCTGAAGGCAGTGCAGCCGGAGATGTTTGTGGTGGAAGCGGAGAAGACGCTGCACCAGTTGGCAAGGAGAGTGGCCGAGCAGTCGGAAGGACTCAAGCGAGCAGGGAAGTATAGAGAGGCGCTGGAAGCAATTGCCGATCTGCGCCCGGTGGTGGACCGGTTTTTTGTGGATGTGATGGTGATGGCCGAGGATGAAAGCGTGAGGAAGAACCGGCTGACGCTGCTGGCGGAACTATTGAAGGAGTTTTCGACGATTGCGGATTTTTCGGAGATTGCGACGGAGGAGAGAAAGAATTGAGCGATTGGGGCATTGAGTCATTTGGGAATGAAGGTAGATATAAAGTAACACTTGAGGTATAAAAATCGATTGTGAGCAGGTAAGGATCATAAATTATTAACAAAAAGGGATGTCGGCGGGCCGACAGAGAGCGGAGGTTGGAAGTTTGAAGTCGGTGGTAAAAAGGAGACTGGGGAGAGGTTTGCGGGGTTTGGAAGCGCTATGCAGAAGCGTCGGCTGGTGCGTCGAGTGGCGAATCGCATGCGTGGAAAATTACGGAGGAGAGAGGCGTGAAGAATTACGTGTATTTTTTTGGGGCGGGGCGGGCGGAAGGCAAGGGAGACATGAAAGACCTGCTGGGAGGGAAGGGTGCGGGTCTAGCGGAGATGATGCGGATCGGGTTGCCGGTGCCGGCGGGATTTACGATTACCACGGAGGCTTGCGACCACTACTTCAAAAACGGACGGAAGTATCCGAAAGAATTGCCGGCGCAGGTGGAGAAGAGCCTGGCGCGGTTGGAGCGAATGACGAAGAAGAAGCTGGGAGATGTGAGGAATCCCTTGCTGGTTAGCGTGAGGAGCGGATCGGCACGTTCCATGCCCGGGATGATGGAGACGATCCTGAACCTGGGGCTGAATGAGAAGTCGGTGGAAGGATTGGCGCGAGCGACGAGGAACGAGCGGTTTGCGTGGGACGCGTACCGGCGGTTTGTGCAGATGTATGGGAGCGTGGTGATTGGCCTGCCGAAGGAGGAACTCGAGCACAAGCTGCGGGCCATGAAGGCGACGCGCGGCGTCAAAGAAGACACCGCGGTCGATGCGGCGGGCTGGAGGGAACTGGTTGGGGAGTACAAGTCTTACTTTAAGGAAAAGACGCGGAGGAGTTTTCCGGAGGATCCGCAGGAGCAATTGTGGGGAGCAATCGGCGCGGTGTTTGAGTCGTGGATGGCGGAGAAGGCGGTGACGTACCGGCGGGTGGAAAAGATTACCGGGCTCCTGGGGACGGCGGTGAACGTGGTGCAAATGGTGTTTGGAAATAGGGGGGAGAACTCGGGGACGGGAGTGTGCTTCACGCGCGACCCTTCGACGGGTGAGAAGAGTTTTTACGGCGACTTCCTGATCAATGCACAGGGAGAGGACGTGGTTGCGGGAATTCGGACGCCGATGCATCTGGACGAGATGGCGCGGCGGATGCCGAAAGTTTACAAGCAACTTGAGCGAGTGCGACGGCTGCTCGAGACACACTACCGCGACATGCAGGACATGGAGTTCACGGTGGAGGAAGGGAAGCTGTACATGCTGCAAACGCGGGTGGGGAAGCGCACACCGGCGGCGGCGTTCCGCATGGCCGTGGATATGGCGAATGAGAAGTTGATCTCAAAGGATGAGGCCATCGAGAGGATCAAAGCGGAAGATATCGAGCGACTGTTCTATCCGGTCGTGGACCCGAACGTTGCCAAAGGAGATTTGGACAAGCGAAGGTTGGCGCGCGGAATCAATGCGGTACCAGGGGCGGCGGTGGGGAAGGCGGTGTTCACGGCGCACGAGGCCGAAGATTGGGCGCGCGATGGGCAGAAGGTGATCCTGGTACGAAGAGAGACGAGCCCGGAAGATGTGGGTGGGATGTTTGTGGCGCAGGGAATTTTGACGGCCACGGGAGGGAAGACGTCGCATGCGGCGGTGGTGGCGCGGGGCTGGGGGAAGTGCTGCGTGGTCGGCGCCGAGAAGCTGGACATTGATTATGAGAAGCAGTTGATGCGCGCGAACGGGCGCGTGGTGCGGCAGGGCGACTGGATCACACTCGATGGAAGCGAAGGCGCGGTTTATGAAGGCGAGATGGGGCTGGTGAAGCCGGAGCTGCCGCCGTCGTACGAAACGCTGATGCAATGGGCGGATGAAGTGCGGCGGCTGGGAGTGCGTACGAACGCGGATACGCCGCACGACGCGCAAAAGGCACGCGATATGGGCGCGGAGGGGATTGGACTGTGCCGCACGGAACATATGTTTTTCAAGGATTTTGAGCAGCCGGAGAGGAGCGTGGAGAGGCAACTGGCCATCCAAGAAATGATTGTCGCTGAGAGCAGGGAAGCGAGGGAGAAGGCGCTGGCAAAGCTGCTCCCGTTTCAGCGACGGGATTTTGTGGGGATTTTCAAAGCAATGGACGGGTACCCGGTGACCATTCGGTTGATTGATCCACCGCTGCATGAGTTTGTGCCGCACGATAGGGAACAGCAAGAAGAACTGGCGAGGAAGATTGGAGTCGATGTGGGGGTCGTCGCGCGTCGCGTAGAGCAGTTGCGCGAGGCCAATCCGATGCTCGGACATCGCGGGTGTCGGCTGGCGATCACCTATCCGGAAATCTTAGAGATGCAGGTGCGAGCGATACTTGAGGCGGCGATCGAATGTCAGGTGCAGAAATTTAAAGTATTACCTGAGATAATGATTCCGCTGGTTTTGGACAGGAAAGAGCTGAAGATCTTGGCGGACAGTACCAGGCGGGTGGCGGAGGAAGTGATTCGCGCGGCGGGTGTGAAGCTGGAGTACCTGGTGGGGACGATGATTGAGTTGCCGCGGGCGGCGCTGCTGGCGGACCAGGTGGCGGAGGTGGCGGAGTTTTTCAGCTTTGGGACGAACGATTTGACGCAGACGGTGATGGGGTTGTCGAGAGACGATGCGGGGCGGTTCCTGCCAGATTATGTGGACGAAAAGAAGGCGGGGATATTCAAGGAGGACCCGTTCCAGACGCTGGACGTGGCCGGAGTCGGTCTGCTGATGAAATGGGCGATTGAGCGGGGGAGAAAGACGCGTCCGAAGCTGAAGATCGGGATTTGCGGGGAGCATGGCGGGGACGCGGAAAGCGTGAAGTTCTGCCACCAGGTGGGGATGAACTACGTGAGCGCGTCGCCCTTTCGCGTGCCCATCGCCAGGCTGGCGGCGGCACAGGCGGTGATTGAGGAGAAAAGAAAAAACAAGTAGATCGGGGCACCCTGCGCATTAGGAAGATGTTTGTGGATTCTAATTGAGAGAAACAAATCGTTGAGATCCTTCGGACATCCTCGCCGGATGTCCTCAGGATGACGACGCCTCAAAAGGGTCAGGATGCGGGCGCTGGTGATCGGGATCTGCGGGGGGACAGGGTCGGGAAAGACGACGATCACAGAGCGAATCATTTGCGCGCTCTCCGAAGAGAGCGTGGTGGTGCTGCAGCAGGACCACTACTACAAGGATTTGCCGCAGATGCCACTCGATGAGCGGGCGAAGCAGAACTTCGACCACCCAGATTCGATTGATACGCCGCTGCTGGTGGAACACATGGGGGCGCTGCGAGAAGGGCGGGCAATCGAGCGGCCGGTGTACGACTTTACGGTGCACCGGAGGAGTGAGAAAACGACGAGGCTGGAGCCGCGACCGGCAGTGATCCTGGAAGGGATCCTGATTTTCGAGAACAAAGCGCTGCGCGAGTTGATGGACATCAAGATTTTTGTGGATACGGATGCGGATTTGCGGTTTATCCGACGGCTGCGCCGGGACATCACCGAGCGAGGGCGGACGGTGGAGTCGGTGATGGAACAGTACGTTTCGACGGTCCGGCCGATGCACATGGAGTTTATCGAGCCGTCGAAGCGATGCGCGGACGTGATCATTCCCGAGGGCGGATACAATGAGGTGGGGATTGACTTGGTGATTCAAAAAATCAGGTCACTGGTGGCGGTGGGGAAAAGGGAAGTAAGGAAGTAGACCCTCCAGACAGGAAAATCCCGAATTAAGGAGTGGACCGGTTACCGGCGTTGAGCGTGGAGGGGCGGTCTAAAGACACGCCCCTGCAGATGCGTCTTGGTGGCCGAGTGCGGGGGCTACAGATGGATGCGCGGTGGCGCGATAGACCTCGGCGGGGAGATTTAAGTAACGCTCGAGATCCTCAATCGAGCGGGTCGCTTTAACTTCCATTGGCACCTCACCGGGGAGCTGATGACGACATTAGTTTTTGCGAGAAGCGTTTTCGATGAGCTTGAGGAATTCGGGGTCATTGTGGAGGCAGGTGAGGTCAGGGTCGCGGGTGGCCCAGTCGATATTGGAGTAGCCGCTTAGTTCAGCGCGTTTGAGCAGGTCCAGAGCCTCGGCCTTCTTGCCCATAACGCCAAAGGTGCAGGCGGCGTTGTAGAGAATGTTGGAATCGTTGGGGCGCAGTGCGACCGCCTTCTCGAGTTCGCGAATGGCGTCTTCCTTGCGGCCGTAGGAAGCGTAGTCAGCGGCAAGGAGGATGCGGGCGCGAACGTCCTCGGGAACCTGCTCGAGCTGCTGTTCGAGAACCTTCATTTCGAGTTCGCGATAGCGGCGGGCTTCCTCCGTACGGCCGATGGCCTCGAGCGAATTCACAAAGGCGATGTACATGTTGTAGTCGTTGGCGTTGGCTTCGACGGCGCGCGGGGCGAGAGCGGCTGCCTCCTCGTAGCGGTCGGAACTGAAATAACAGCGACCGAGGACGTTATAGGCACCTTCGCAATCGGGCTTGCGCTCGAGGGCGCGCTGCACGTCGTTGATGGACTCCTCAAAGTTCCTGAGCTCATAGCGGATGCGGGCGCGTGCGACCAGGGCTTCGGGAAGGTTGGACTCCAGCGCCAGCGCGCGCTCGCAAGCCGCCAGGCCGCGCTCGATCCAGTGGTTGTCGTGGTCGTGCCATTCGAACATGACTCCACAGGCGTTGGCGATGCCGGCGTGGGCCAGCGCGAAGCGGGAGTCGAGCAAGATGGCCTGCTCGTACATCTGGATGGCAAAGGAGAGATCGGGCTTGGTCTCACGGCGAGCGAAGCTGCGGGCGCGGAGATACATGTCGTAAGCCTGGGGATTCTCGGTCGGCTTGCGGGCCAGGGCCTTTTCTTCCTGCGGGGAAAGAGTGATGCGCAGAGCCTGGGTGATGCTGCGGGCGATTTCGTCCTGCACCTCGAACACATCGCGAAGCTCGCGGTCGTAGCGCTCGGCCCAGACGGAGTGGCCGGTGCGAGTCTCGACCAGTTGGGCGGTAATGCGGAGACGGTTGCCGGCGCGACGCAGGCTGCCGGTAAGAACGTAAAGCGCGTTTAACTCCTGGCCGACCTGGGGGCCGGTGACGGGATGGTCGCGGAAGGCCAACACGGCAGCGCGGGGAAAGACGCGCAGCTCTTTAATTTTGGAGAGCTCGGTGATGACGTCCTCGGTCATGCCATCGCGGAAGTATTCGTCTTCCTTGGCGCCGGAGAGATTCTCAAAGTAGAGGACGGCGACGGACTTGAGCTGTTGAGCACCAGAAGAACTGCGGCCCGCGTCGGAATCGCGCTTGAGGCGCTGAAGATCAGCGCGGAGTTTGGCGGCAGCGGGGTAGCGCGAGTTGCGGTCCTTTTCGAGGGTGCGGGAGATGATGTTTTGCAATTCTTCCGGGATATTGCGATTGAGAAGCATGGCCGGGGTGGGGCTGCGGTTGAGAATTGAGTCGAAGATCACGGCCGAGGTGTTGCCGGCAAAGGCTTGGCGTCCAGTGGCCATCTCGTAGAGGACAACTCCCAGGGAAAAGATGTCGGTGCGGGCGTCGACGTCTTCGCCGCGGGCCTGTTCGGGAGACATGTAGGAAGCGGTGCCAAGGGCGACGCCAGAGCCGGTGAGTTGGTCTGCGACCGTGGCAAAGGTGTGCGCCTCGCTGACGCCGACGGCTTCGCCGACTTTTTGGCGCTGGGCGAGCTTGGCGAGGCCGAAGTCGAGGATTTTGGCCTGTCCGCGCGGGGTGACGAAGAGGTTGGCGGGTTTGATGTCGCGATGGGTGATGCCGCGAGCGTGGGCGGCGTCGAGAGCGTCGGCAATCTGGATGGTGAGGTCGAGGATCTCGTCGGTTTCGAGCGGCCGACCGGCGATGCGATGCTTGAGGGTCTGACCTTCGAGGAGCTCCATGGCGATGAAGGGCTTGCCCTCGTGCTCGTCAATCTCGTAGATGGTGCAAATGTTGGGATGATTGAGAGCGGAGGCGGCGCGGGCTTCGCGCTGGAAGCGCTCGAGGGCAGAGCGATCCTGAGCAAGCTCGTCGGGGAGGAATTTCAGGGCAACGTTGCGATGGAGGCGAACGTCCTCGGCACGAAATACAATTCCCATACCGCCACCGCCGAGTTTTTCAAGAATGCGATAGTGAGAGACGGTTTGGCCGATCATGGAGTCGTGGCGCGAGGAAAGATGGTAAGACGTGGGGGGAGTGTAAGTCAATGAGGGCGGAAGAAAAATCAGAAATTAGAAATTGGAAAATAGAAATTAGATGCGCGGAGATTGAAAGACGTAATTGGGAAACGCATAGACCAGCCGTAGCACTGAGATCCTTCGACGACCCTCCTCGGGTCGTCTCAGGATGACGGAGGGTGGCAAAGAGGCAAAATGCAACGTGCCAGGGCTCGGCGCTGCGCAGAGTCTATAGTCGAGACAGGCAACACGGCGCTCAAGCGGGGCTCTGCCCCGGCCGGCAAGATGCCGGCGCTACCGGAGGGCGGAGTCAGGTGGGCATTTTGAGGTAGAAGTGGACGCCGAGGAAGGCGAAGATGGCGTCGGGAGCCCAGCCGGCCAT
>Ga0247727_10013884_pt1 | contig 13486 bp, 7 predicted proteins | sample WisWelCaveWW1625_FD_202498 | JGI IMG/M metagenome (GOLD analysis project Ga0247727, IMG submission 202498) | Biofilm microbial communities from Wishing Well Cave, Virginia, United States - WW16-25 | ecosystem: Environmental > Aquatic > Deep subsurface > Groundwater > Cave microbial mat | place... | reverse complement strand
CGGTGAAATTGTAGGGACCGTTGACGACCGCGTCACCGGTGCAGACGATCTTCTCCTTCGGCAGGTAAACGAAGCCGTCCCCGCGGGTGTGGGCCCAGCCGAAGAAGTGGAATTCGACGCGGCGCGTCGCGTCCTCGATCACGTGCGGGCTCTTGCTGAAGGTCTGCTTGGGCGGCTCGGCGGTGGCCAGATTCAGCTCGGCGACATCCTTGCGCTGCTTCGCCGCCTGCCGCCAGCGCTCCGGCTCGAACCGCTTCATCTCCTCGGCGACGCCGGCGTGCGCCAGCGTGATCGCGCCGAGCTTCGTCCACACCGGGTTGCCATAGGCGTGGTCGCCGTGATGATGCGTGTCGAACACGTACTTCACCGGTTTGGCGGACACTTTCTTGGCGTCGGCCAGCGCGGCTCGCGCGCCGCTCGGGAAATTGGCGTCGACGACGATCAGGTGGTCGTTCATCTCGACGATGACGTTGTTGCAATGCCCCTCGTTCCGCAGATCGCCTTCGCGGAACCATACTCCGGAGGCGATCTGCTTGACCGTGTTTGGTTGTGCTTCCCCAGGCGGCAGAAACACGGCGCCGGCGGCCAGCAGCACAAAGATCGCTACGACCCAGACTCGATGGATGAACATAGGCATTCAGTGTACCTCACCGGCAAAGGCTCACCGTGTGGCTCACCTGTCTCCGGCAAGCTGAAGCTTGCGCTACGACGGCAAGTCCCGGCACCGCACTGCGCCCCCGCGGTACGTTGGAAGACATGCCACCACGCAGAGATCTCCTGAAGCTCCTCGGATGCGCTCCGTTCGCCGCCCTGCCCGCCGCCGCCGCCGAGATCCCGAACGCCGTCTTGAGCGAGAAAAACCCCAGACTCACCCGGGAGCCGTTCGGCGACCTGTCCACTGCTGTTCTATTTCTACAAGTGGAAGGTGTAGCCCAACGGTGATCCCGAAGATCCTCGTTTCCGCCGGGGAAGCGTCGGGCGATCTCTACACCGCCCACCTGGTGACAGCGCTGAGAAAGCGCATGCCGGGCGCCGAGTTCTTCGGCTGCGCCGGCCCCCGCATGAGACAAGCCGGCGTGCGCGGCGTCGTGGATGCCGCCAGCCTGTCGGTGGTCGGCCTGGTCGAGGTCGTACGCCACATCCCGCGAATCTATGGCGAATACCGGCGCATGCGGGAAGCCGCCCGGAGCGAGCGGCCCGACCTGGCGATTCTCACCGACAGCCCCGACTTCCACCTTCCCCTGTCGAACCGGCTCAGGCGGATGGGCGTCCCGGTCGTCTATCTTGTCGCCCCACAGGCATGGGCGTGGCGGCCAGGCAGATTGCGCCACCTCCGGCGCGTTTCCCGGCTGCTGTGCCTGTTCCCGTTTGAGGAGGATTTCTTCCGCCGGCATCAGGTGCCGGCTGTCTACATCGGCCATCCGCTGACCCGGCTGGTGCGCCCCTCGCTCCAGCGTCAGGAGTTCTTCGGCAAGCACCGGTTGCCGCCCGACCGCCCGCTGATCGTGCTGCTGCCAGGCAGTCGCGAGGGCGAGATCGAGCGTCATTTGGGACCGCTCGTCGAGGCGGTTGGGATCCTGTATCGGCGGCAGGCGCTAACTTTTATTCTGGCGACGCCGGCCGGAGGGCCCGGCGCGGCATTTTTTCGGCAACGGATTTCCGGCTCGCCCATCCAAGTAATTGAGGGCGAAACCTGGGATGCCATTGCGCATGCCGGCCTGGCGTTGGCCGCCAGTGGTACTGTGACAATAGAGGCCGCCATTCTGGGAACACCCATGGTGACTTACTACCGAGTGGCCCCCCTAAGCTGGCGGCTGGGCCGGCGGCTGGTTTGGGCGCCTTACCTGACCATGGTTAACCTGGTGGCCGGGCGAGCCATTGTTACGGAATTGATGCAAAACGATATGACGGGGCCGCGGCTGGCCGAGGAGGCGACCCGGCTACTGGCCGACTCGGAGGTTCGGAGCCGCATGCGCCGGGAGCTCGAGCAGGTGAAGAACCTCCTGGCCACCAGTGTCGACCCGATCGAGCGGGCAGCCGACCTGGTGATCGAGTCGTTCGAAAAGGAATTACTGAATGTTAGTAGGTAGATACTGGATCTGGGCGGCGGCGTCGGCCGCGGCGATGATTTCGGCGCAGGAGCGCCGGCTGCCGCGCATCGACGTCGAGCATTACGTCGTCGAAGGAGAGATCAACCCGGGTACGCAGTCGCTGAAGGCCAACGTTTCGGTGCGATTTGTGCCGCTCGAGGAGAACACCACCACGGTGGCGTTCGAGCTGAACAACGCCCTCAGCCTGAGCCGGGTGGCCGACCTCGAGGGCCGTCAGATACCGGCCTCGCGCTCTCATTCCGATTTCACCGTGCGCGTGATCTTTCCCGAGCCTTTGGCGAAGGGCAAACCGGCGACGCTCCTGTTCAGCTACGAGGGCCGCCTCCAGGGCAACGAGGAATCGCCGGTCCAGGGCATCCGGTTCGCCGCCATCAAGCCCCATTACTCCTTCCTGATGTATCCGGCGCGGTGGTTTCCGGTCAACGAGTACACCGCCGACCGCTTCACGGCCGAGCTGAAAATCACGGTTCCCTCCGGCTTCCGCGTGATCGCGAGCGGACTGGAGAGCAAGGACGCCGCCAGCGACGGCCGCATGACCTGGCTGTTCAGCTTCAACCAGGCCTCGTTCCCCGGCACTCTGGCGGTGGTCGAAGGCGAGCCGGCGCGGATCAGCTCGGCGGGCGTGACCACGTTCCTGTATTTCCGCGGCGAATCGCGCGAGATGGCCGCCGCCTACGGCGAAGAAACCGGGAAAGTCATGGTCCACTCGACGGGACTATTTGGGCTGGCGCCACAGGCCAATCTCACCGTCGTCGAGACCGAAGACGGCGCGCCGAACGGCTACTCGGCCCCGGGGCTGATTCTTCTTTCCTCCAAGGCCATCGGAAAGCAGGTGAATTCACGGCTGCTGGTGAATCAGATCGCCAGGCAGTGGTGGGGCAACCTGACCGCGCCCGCCAGCCGGAATCACCTGTGGATCATGAACGGCATGGCGCGCTACGCCGAGCTGATGTGGGTGGAGGCGACCGCCGGGCCCGGAGCGCTCGAGGCCGAGATGCGCGACACCGACGTCGAGGCGCTGACCATCGATAACCCGCCGGTGATCCAGACAGTGCGCCTGGAAGACTACTCGCCGGAGTACTGGGCCGTCACCGGAGCCAAAGGCGCGGCCGTGCTCCACATGCTGCGCGCGATCACCGGCGAGGAGCCGTTCCGCAAAATGCTCAAAGAGATCCCCGAGCAGTTCGCCTGGAAGGCCGTCAACACCGACGATTTCCGCAAGGCCGCCGAAGCCGCCGCCGGCCGTGACCTCCGCTTCTTCTTCATCCAGTGGATAGAGTCGAGCGGCGCTCCCGAGTTCAAGCTCGAATACACCGTCTTCCGCACCGCGAAAGGGTTCCGCGTCATGGGCAAGATCAGCCAGGACCTGGATACTTTCCGCATGCCGCTCGAGATGAAGATCGAGACCGAGGGCAACCCCGAGTTCAAGCAGACCGAAGTGGTCGGCACTTCCTCGGAGTTCATCGTCGAGACGTTCGGCAAGCCCAAGTCGGTCCTGCTCGATCCGAACAACCGCGTCCTGCGGTTCAGCAACCCGATGCGGATCGCCGTCGCCATCCGCCGCGGCGAGATGTTCGCCGAGATCAGCGAATTCATCGAGGCGCTCAAGGAGTACCAGAAAGCGCTCGACGTGAACCGGAACAGCTCGCTCGCGCACTATCGCGTCGCCGAGGTGTTCTTCCTCCAGCGCAACTATCAGTCGGCCGCCAACGAATTCCGTGAATCGCTCAACGGCGACCTCGAGCCCAAGTGGATCGAGGTATGGGCGCACCTCAATCTCGGCAAGATCTTCGACATCACCGGCCAGCGCGACCGCGCGACCAACGAGTACAACCTCGCGATCCGCACCAAGGACAACACGCAGGGCGCCCAGGAGGAGGCGGCGAAATACCTGAAGCAGCCCTACGAGCGCGCGGCCGTGCAGAACTGAGGTGGGACAGGGCTGCTGGCCTGTCATTCCGATGGTCGAAGGGCATTTGAAACACGAAGATGCCTGAATGAACAGTCGCGGTTAGACCGGTCCCAGTCCTCGCGCCGCGATCTGGGCAATATCGAGCAGCTTGGGCGGCGCCGGCGATACCGTCGCCAGCGCGTCGCGGAACATCGTGTTGCAGAACGGGCAAGCGGTCGCGACCGTCTCCGCCCCGGTCGCCGCCAGCTCCCCGGCCCGCTCGAAGCTGACCCGTTTGCCCTTCTCCTCGCCGAGGAACACCAGCCCGCCCCCGGCGCCGCAGCAGAACGACCGGCCGCGCGCGCGCGGCGGATCGATCACGGCGGCCGATTGCGCGATCACGGCCCGCGGCTCCTCGAAGATCCCCTGATAGCGGCCGAGGTAACAGGGGTCGTGGAACACCACCGTCCCGTCATTCCCCGCCGGCAGGCGGTCGCGGTGTCTCGCCAGAAACGTGCTGTGATGCTCGATCGGCGGGGCTTCGCCGTGCTCGCGCCAGTCCTGGGCGATCGTTCGTACGCAATGCGGGCAGATCGAAAGCAGCTTCTTCACCTTCTGCGATCGCAGCGTTTCGAGGTTCTGCCCGGCGAGTTGTCCGAAGGCGAGATCGTTGCCCAGACGGCGGGCGCTGTCGCCGGTGCAGCGCTCCTTGCGCAGCACCCCGAAGGTCAGGCCGAGATGCTCGAGGATGCGCGCCATCGACAGAATGATCTCGCGTCCCTGCGGATCGTACGCGCCCATGCAGCCGAGCCACAGGCAGTACTCCTGCGAGCCGTCCCAAACCGGCAGCCGGCTCTTCTCGAGGAACTTGTCGCGCTCCGACGACGGAAACCCGAGCGGATTCCCGAGCCGCTCGAGATTCAGGAACAGCTTGGTGCCGTAGTCGTCCTCCCAGCGGCCGGTGTTGACCGCGCCGCGCCGCAGTCCGACAATCAGCGGGAGATGCTGGATGCCGACCGGACACTGGTACTCGCAGGCGCCGCAGGTCGTGCACTGGAAGGCGGCCTCCTGGGAAATGTGCTTGCCGAGCAGAGCTTCATCGCCCGCGGGGCCGAATTCGTTCAGATACGAGCGCACGCCCAGGATGATTTCCTTCGGATCGAGCACCTTGCCGGTGTGGTTGACCGGGCAGTGCTCGGTGCAGCGGCCGCATTCGACGCAGGAATACGCTTGCAGCGCCGCCACCCGCGTCACGTCCTTGCCGGTGTCGAGGCCGAAATCCTCGTCGCCGTCGAGCGGCGGGATATGGCTGAACCCGTTCCTTCGCAGGAAGATGGCGAGCGGGCTCAGTACCAGGTGAAGGTGCTTGGTGCGCGGGATGAGCGGCAGGAACACGGCCAGCGACAGCGTGTGCAGCCACCAGATCAGCCGGCTCGAGCCGTCGAGCGCGTAGTCGGCCAGGTACGTCCACATCAGCGTGAAGATCAGCAGCGCTATGAGCCCGGATTCGGGCGAGACTTCGCCCAGCCACTTCGGGCGCGCCAGAAAACGGCGGGCCGCCAGGCCGGCGATCGAAATCCCGACGGCCCCGGCAAACAGCGCCGCCAGGGGAAAATACAGCCGGCCAAAGACGCCATTGGCCTCGATCAGGTCCAGCCCGAAGCCGGCGGCCAGGTGATCGAGCGTCACCAGCGCGAACGCGCAGAACCCCCAAAAAACGAGAGCATGGGCGAGGCCCGCGAGCGGCCGCTCCCGAATGACTTTCCCTTGCAGCAGCACTTCCCAGGCGAAGTCCCGCACGCGCCAGCCGAGCGGGGCGAGGCGAAAGTCGCCGTCCGGCTTGGCCGCGCGAATCATACCGGCCACGCGCCGGAAGCGCATCCAGAAAGCCACCGCCGAGGCCGACAGCAGGAGTGACAGCAGAAGCGTCTCCGGCCAGGAGGGCTGATGCATACGCTCGAATGTACCACGGGGTCGCCGGCGCCCCGCCGCGGCGGGACAAGCTGCGTAACGCAAGCTTCAGCTTGCGACCACCGGGAAACGACAAGCTGAAGCTTGTCCCACACTGCGCCGATTCGCATATCGTTAAGAAGGTGCGCGAAGACCTCCGCTACGGCGCGCGCATGCTCGCGCGCAATCCCGTGTTCACTCTGGTCGCCGTGCTGACGCTGGCGCTCGCGATCGGCGCCAATACCGCGATCTTCAGCGTGCTGAACACGGTCCTGTTGCGGCCGCTGCCGTACGACGGGGATTCAGGCGAAGCTCGGCCGGGTTTTTTCCTCCGCCGAGGAGCAAGCCGGCCGCGACGGCGTAGTCGTGCTGAGCCATGGGTTGTGGCAGCGGCGCTTTGGCGGAGAAAGCGGCGTGGTCGGGCGCAAGCTGCTGGTCAACGGGCGGGGTTCGACCATCCTCGGCGTCATGCCGCCCGGCTTCCAGTATCCGGGCGAGTCCGAGATGTGGGTGCCGCTGGTGTTCTCGCCGCAGGACCTGACCGCCCGCGGCAGTCATGGACTGGAGGTGCTGGCACGAATCCGGAAGGACCTATCACTCGAGCAGGCGCGCGCCGACCTGGGAGCGGTGGCGCGGGGCATGATCGAGGAAGTCACCAGTTACCACTACGCCCAGGTCAACTTCGCCTGGATCTCGATTCCCCTGCTCGAGGAAATGGTCGCCGGCGTCAGCCGGGCGTTGTGGGTGCTGATGGGCGCTGTCGGCCTCGTGCTGCTGATCGCCTGCGTCAACGTGGCCAACCTGCTGCTGGCGCGCGCGTCGGCTCGCGAGCGGGAGCTCGCCGTGCGCACGGCGCTCGGAGCGGGCCGGGCGCGATTGGTCCGCCAGATGCTCACCGAGAGCGTGCTGCTGGCGATGGCCGGCGGCCTGACGGGTCTGCTGCTGGCGCGGTGGGGTGTCCGGGGGCTGGTGGCGATGGCGGCCGCGAGCTTCCCCCGTGTCGCCGAAACGGAAATCGATCCCTGGATGCTTGCCTTCACGCTGGCCGTATCGTTGGGCACGGGCCTGCTGTTCGGGCTTGCTCCCGCCTTCAGGGCCTCCGGCGCGGTCACCGGAGAGTCGCTCAAAGAAGGCGGCCGGGGCGCCAGCGCGGGAATGAGCTCGGAGCGGCTGCGGCGCGCCCTGGTGGCGGTGGAAGTCGCGCTTTCGCTGATCCTGCTGGCCGGTGCGGGCTTGCTGATGAAAAGCTTTCTCCGTCTCATGAACGTCGACGGAGGATTCCGAGCCGACCGCGTGCTGACGATGCATGTCTCGCTCCCGCTGGCCAAATACCCGCAGCCCGCCCAGTGGCGCGCCTTCTATCGCGACCTGCTCGATCGCTTCCGCAAGCTGCCAGGAGTCGAGGCGGCCGGCGCGGTGAGCGCGCTGCCTTTGACGGCGCTCGGCGGCAGCGGTACGACCACCGTCGACAGCCCGGCCGTACCGGCGGACAAGGCTTCCTTCGAGGCCGACTGGCGTCCGGCCACCCCGGGCTTCTTTCAGGCGCTCGGCATCCCCTTGCTGCGCGGACGCTACCTCGACGAGCGCGACACGGATACCGCTGCGCCGGTGGCCGTGATCGACGAAACCATGGCGTCGACCTACTGGCCCAACGACAACCCGATCGGTCAGCGGTTGAAGCTCGGCGGGGCGCAGTCGCGGAACCCGTGGATGACCGTAGTCGGCGTGGTGCGTCACGTGCGCAACCGCACTCTCGAGGAGCCGTCGCGCGCGACCGTCTCCTGGGCCTATGACCAGAGGCCGTTCCCATCGCTCGCTGTCGCGATCCGGTCGGCACGGGATCCGCGGGCGCTGGCCGGCACCGTCCAGCGGCTGGTGCTCGAGCTCGATCCCGACCAGCCTGTGTATCGCATCCGCACCATGGATGACATCGTGGCCGAGTCGGTCGCGCGGCGCAAGCTGGCGATCACGCTGCTGACGATCTTCGCCGGCGTCGCCCTGGCGCTCGCGGCCGTCGGGATTTACGGGGTGATGTCGTACTTCGTCCAGCAGCGTGTGCACGAGCTCGGAATCCGGATGGCGCTCGGCGCGGGCCGCGCGCAACTGATGCGGCTGGTGATCGGCCAGGGCGTCGCGATCACGCTGGCCGGGATCGTGGCCGGGCTGGCGGGCTCGATCGCGTTGACGCGCTTCATCCGCGGCATGCTGTTCAGCGTTCCGCCATCCGATGCCCCGACCTTCACGATGGTCGCCGGTGCGCTCGCCCTGGTGGCAGTGGCCGCCAGTTACATTCCCGCACGGCGGGCGGCGAGTCTCGATCCAATGGCGGCGTTGCGGCAGGAATAGGGACGCGACGGGCTACGATGGTCTCTGATGAGACCCCTGCTCGCCCTCGTTTCGATTCTGACGCTGGCCCGCCCGGCGCTCCCCGACGACCGGCTGAACTCGGTCGCCTGGATGCAAACCTCGGTCGAATACCGCGCCGCCTCGCTCGGCGCGTTTCGCCTGGCGGCGCGCATGCTCGAGATCGCCGTCAAAGACAGGAAATGGTCGGCCGCCCTCGAGCAGACCGAGCCCTTCGGGAAGCTTCCGCCGGCGGTGATCCTCGACGCGGACGAGACCGTTCTCGATAACTCGCCGTTTCAGGCGCGCATGATCAGGAGCGGCGTCGAGTTCCAGCCTCCGATGTGGGACCAATGGGTCCGCGAAAACAAGGCCGACGCCGTCCCCGGCGCGGTCGAGTTCTGCCGCCTGGCGGCCGGCCGCGGGGTCTCGGTCTTCTTCATCACCAATCGTGAGCACACGCAGGAAGAAGCGACGCGGCGGAACCTGGAGCGACTCGGCTTCCCGCTGGCCGCCTCGCCCGTCGATGCCGTTCTCACTCGCGGCGAAAAGCCCGACTGGACCACCGACAAAGGATCGCGCCGCCGCGCCGTCGCCGAACGCTATCGCATCCTGCTGGTGGTCGGCGACGATCTCGGCGATTTCCTCTCTGGCGTTCGCGTCTCGCCCGAAGCCCGCGCCGCGCTGGCCCGCGCCCACCAGGACCGGTGGGGCTCGCGGTGGATCATGATTCCCAATCCCGCCTACGGCTCCTGGGAAGACGCACTGTTCGGCCATGACCGGTCGCTGTCGCCGGAGGAGAAAGGGAGGCGCAAACTGGCGGCTTTGCGTGAGGCACAATAACGAGCATGGATACTACACGCCGCCACCTGCTTCGCTGGGCGCTTGCCGGCTTGACCCCCGCGAGCGCCGCCGGCCCGGAGACCCATCAGGCGACCGGCGTCAAGGCCGGCGAAGTGACGCCTTCGTCGGCTCGAATCTGGACCCGGCGCACACGGGCGTCGGTTCGCCGGCCCGACGGGCTGGCGGCTCGTCGCGTGCAACCCGTGACGCTTCCCCTTCCGGTGGACACCTCGTCGCTGGAAGGCTCCTGCCCGGGCGAGGCCGGCGCGATGCGGGTCCTGCTCAGACCCGCCGGCGGGGGCGCGGCCCGCGCGACCGACTGGGCCGAGGTCGACCCGGCGGCCGACTTTTCGCACCAGTTCCCGGTCGAGGGTCTCCGGCCCGCAACCCCGTACTCCTACACCGTTGAAACCCGCGCCGCCGGCTCGCGAAAAACCGATGGCGTCCTGACCGGCGCTTTCCAAACGGCGCCCGCCGAAACGGATCCCGCGGTCGTCGACCTGGCGATGCTGAGCTGCCAGAAATACTCCGAGCGGGACGACGAGCGCGGCTTCCATCTCTACGACGCGATCTCGAGACTGCGGCCGCATTTCTACTTCTCGGTTGGCGACAACGTCTACTACGACAGCGACGACCCGCTGGTGAATCACACCAGCGTCGCGCGGCACCACTGGAACCGGATGTTCAGCCTCCCGCGCATTGTCGACTGCCTGCGCGCCCTCGCCGGATACTGGCTCAAGGACGATCACGACTGCTACTCGGATGACTGCTGGCCGGATATGGTCGCCGAGAAACTGAAACCGTTCCGCTGGGAGGAAGGACTGAAGATCTTCCCCGGGCAGGTTCCGATCGGGCCGAAGCCGTACCGCAGTTTCCGCTGGGGACGCGGGCTGGAGGTCTGGCTGCTGGAAGGACGCGATTTTCGCGCGCCGAACCCTCTGCCGGACGGCCCGTCCAAGTCGATCTGGGGCGAGACGCAGAAGAGCTGGCTCAAGCAGTCGCTCGCCGCCAGCACCGCCGACTGGAGGCTGATTGTTTCGCCCACGCCGATGGTCGGACCCGATCGTCCGACCAAGCATGACAATCATTCCAATGACAACTTCCAGGCCGAGGGTGAGGAATTCCGGCGCTGGCTGGCTCAGCACGCCGGCGACAACACGTTCGTCCTCTGCGGCGACCGGCATTGGCAGTACCACTCGATCGATCCTTCGACCGGAGTGCGGGAGTTCGGCTGCGGCGCCGCCAGCGACTCGCACGCCGGCGGAACGCCCGGGGAGAACCCGCGCTACCACCGGTTCCATCGCGTGAAGGGCGGTTTCCTGTCGATCCGCGCGCGGCCCGAGAGTCGCGCCTCGCGGCTCACCATCGAGCACCGGGACGTACACGGCAATATCGTGTACGCGCAGAGCTTCGCAAGGAAGGTGTAGCCAAGCCTACTGCACGGTAAACGTGTTCGCCGGGCTCAGCGTGAGCGTGGATTCGCCGTTGGGCGTCTCGACGCGCACCAGCCGCGCGCCCGGCGCCGTTCCCGCGGCCAGCCGGACCGTCGCGGTGAGGCGGGTTCCATCGGCGTTGACGCTGAGGTTGGTGACCGCAAAGCCGGGATCCTCTCCGCGCGACGGACCTTTGCCCTGGCCATTTCCGCTGCCCTTCCCATTCCCGCGATTGCCTCCGGGGAACAGGAATTCCAGCTCCTCCGCTGCGGAAAGATTCGTTCCGGTGACGGTCAACTGGAACGTCGTGTTGGCCCGTGCGCCGGCGGGCGCCAGCGAGGTGATGGCCGGCGCGTTGGCGGCGTCATCGCGGTCCCCATGATCGTCGTCATCGTCGTCGTCGCCGGAGCGCAGTCCGGAGAAGCGGGCGACGATCCGGAATGTGGTCAAATCCACCAGCACGATGGTTCCGCTGCCCTGGTTGGTGACCAGCAGCAGATTGTCGGTGGTGTCGACCGCCAGCGACCTTGCGCCGAGATCCACTTTCAGGTTCGTGATACCGCCGGCGAAATCGCCTTCGGGAGTGAGGCGCAGCAGGGTGACCGAACCCCCGGTCTGGCTGGCGACAAAAACCGTACGGCCGTGGACCGCTATGTCCCCCGAGCCCCCGGAACGGTCCGGATGCGCCGCGACGCTCTTGACGGCCCCGCTTTCGAGGTTCAGCAGCACCACGCTGCCGTCGGGTCCGTTGCCCGGGTCGGTGATCACCGCAACCGGCGTTCCGGGGACCAGTTGGATCGCCTGCGCGCGGACTCCCGGCCCCAGTGGAAGCGTCCTGATGACCGACGTCGATGCCAGGTCGACCACCGTCACCGTGCCGGATCCCTGGTTCACCGCATAGGCGCGGCCGGTCGCCGGATTGGCGGTCACGCCACGCGGCGCGTCTCCGGCGGCGAGCGTCTTGATCAGCGTTCGACTCGTGAGGTTGACCAGTGAAACCGTGTCCTCATCGCCGTTGGCCACAACGCCCACTTCGCCGGCGATCGCGACCGCCACCGGACCCTGCCCGACCGTCACCTCACCCAGCACCTTCCACGTCGTCAGATCGATGACCGCCACGCGCGAGCGATTCCGCAGCGCCGCCATCGCCCGCGTACCGGCTTCGTTGACCGCCAGCGCCACCGGCTCGGAATCCTCCCTCAGCGCGATCACCCGGCGTACCTGGCGCGCGGTGACGTCGATCACCCGGACGACGTCGTCGTTCTCGTCGGCCAAGAGCGCCAGGCTCGTGCGGGGGATCCACGCCAGACTCGCCAGCTCGCGGCTCCGCGAATGAGTGTCGCCACCGGACGGCTGCGGCCCCTGGCCCGCGCCCGGCAGCAGCACGATCTCGACCGCATTGCTCGTCGCATTGCCGGACCTGGCGATCACCGGCACCCGCCCGGCGCCGGACAGCGAATCCGACAATACGACGTTGATCTGTTGCAGCCCAAGGCAACAGGGTGCGTTGCCGAAAAAAGTGACCTCGACCGGCACACCGCCGAAGGTGACCAACGGCGTTATGTTCGAAGCCAGACCGGTGGCGAATATCGACAGATGAGTCGGGCCGCCCCCCGTGCGCACCGCGAACGCGCCGATGGCGAAACTCACCGCATCGAGGATCGCCCCGTCGCGCGTGCCGCTTCCCAACAGCGAGAAAAGTCCCGGCGACGCCCCGCGGTCCACCACGACCGTCGCGCTTTGAGCGCCCAGTTGCGAGGTGACGACCGCCGGCTGCCTCCCCACCGGAGTGTCGCGGGACAGCACGGCGTTGATCTGCGTGGGGCCGGCGTAGAACAGGCGGGCGGCGACTCCGCCCACCGTAACGCTCACGCCGTTCAAAGTCACCGGCGGATTGGCCGCATCCGAAGTGACGGCGACTCCGGTGGCGAAGCGGGTACCGAACAGCGTGACGATGCTTTCGGGCGCGACGCTGTCCCCCGACAGCGACGCCGCGTTCAGAATCCGAAACGACTGCGCCTCCGCGGCCGCAATCAGCGACACCAGCAGCGCGGCCCGCGCTCCCTGTCGAAGCGACCCATTCGCCGCTCCCGGTAACGATTTCACGACACCTGGTAAAAGTTTCCTGATCATTCCGCCCGCCGCACCCCCGCGGCCCCCCTTCATGCTTTGCTAGCAAGCCGGATACCAAACCGAGACCGGATGCGCGCCGCGCCGGAATGCTATTCTGGGCGCACGGAGGTCCCCATGAGGAACCGTGTGCTGATGCTCGTCGCCGCCGGCTGTGTGGCGTCATTCGCCGCGCCGGCCCGGCTGGCGGACGGGTCGTTCGAGCTGGTCCGCAACGGCCGGCTGGGCGGAGACTGGCAGGTGGTCCGGGGAAGCGCGACCGCCGATTCCATGGTCCAGCGCCAGGGTCGGAGCACGGTGCGGCTCGAAGCCGCGCGCGGCGGCGGCGTGCGGGTCGAATCGTCGCCGGTGACCCTGACGATCGGCAAGCGGTACGAGATCACCGCCTGGGCGCGCACCGAGAACCTCGAGGTCCGTGATCTTGGACGCACGCCGGTTTCGGCCGGCGCGGCGATCACCATGGCCTCGATGCCCTGGGACGTGCGCTCCCATTCGCTCGGCGCCACCCGGGACTGGACGCGGCTGAAGCTGCGGTTCACGGCCACGCGCGAGCGCGACGCCATCGTGCTTGCGGCCGGAGACGCCGGCGATGTTTCCGGTCGAGCCTGGTTCGACGGAGTCACGCTGGAAGAAGTTTCGACCGCCGGCGACTGGCCGGCCAAAGCGGCCGTCAAGACCTTTGGCCCGGCCTACCGCTATCCGGCCGGCGGCTGGATCTACCTGCACATCGAAGGCGAGCCCTACGAGCGCGGCTATCAGCACGGCTACCTGATGGCGCGCGAGAT
>Ga0247727_10013883_pt1 | contig 13487 bp, 4 predicted proteins | sample WisWelCaveWW1625_FD_202498 | JGI IMG/M metagenome (GOLD analysis project Ga0247727, IMG submission 202498) | Biofilm microbial communities from Wishing Well Cave, Virginia, United States - WW16-25 | ecosystem: Environmental > Aquatic > Deep subsurface > Groundwater > Cave microbial mat | place... | reverse complement strand
GCTCGCCGGGGGGGCCGCGGCGGAGGGGAAGTCCGCGCCCGGCGGCACCGAGGACCCGATCCTGGCGCTGCTGGAGAAGGCCTCGCGCCGGCCCGCGGGGGAGATCGCCGACGCGCACCGCCTCGGCGCCGACCTCGGCCTGGATTCGCTCGACCTCGTGGACCTCGTCTCCTCGCTGGAGGAGCGGCTCCACATGGACCTGGACGAGGGGGACGTCTCGCCGGAGACGACCGTCGGCGACCTCCGCGCCATGGTGCGGGCGCGGAGGGCGGTGGACGCGGAGAGCCTGCCCTCCTGGCCGCGGTCCCTTCCTGCTTCCTTCTTCCGTGCGATCTTCCGGCACCTCCTGCTGCTGCCGGTCTTCCGGCTCTTCGTGAAGGTCGAGGTCCGTGGACTGGAGAATCTGGACGGGATCGAGGGGCCCGTGGTCTTCACGCCGAACCATCTCAGCCACCTGGACGCCCCTGCCATCCTCGCGGTGCTCCCGAAGCGCCTGAGGCGCAGGACCGGTTTCGCCGCCTGGAAGGAGTGGTTCGAGCCGCCCGGCGCGGGGCTGCTCCGCCGCGCGGCGCTCGAGGGGCTCCGCCTCGTCCTCACCGCGGGGCTCCCCATGGTGCCCGTCTCGCAGTCCAGGGGCTTCCGCCGGTCGCTCCGCGGCATCGGCACCATGCTCGACGCGGGCTGGAGCCTCGTCTTCTTCCCCGAGGGGGAGCGCCAGGCGACCGGGGAGCGCAGGGCGTTCCAGCAGGGCATCGGCATCGTCGCCGGCCCCATGCGGGCCCGGGTCGTCCCCGTCCGCGTCGGCGGGTTCCACCTCCTGATGCCCCGGGGGCGGTTTCTCCCGAAGCGAGGGACCGGCACTGTCGTCTTCGGGAAGCCACTCGACCTCCCCGCGGACGGGGACCCGGTGCGGCTCACCCGGGAGGTGGAGAAGGCCGTGGACGCGCTGGGGTAGACCGCGGGTGGGCGGCCTCCGGCCGCCCCTACCTCCCCGGCCGCAGCGTGCCGTCCGAGGAGACGAGCCAGGGCTTCCCGTCGGTGCCCTCGAACCGGAGGCTGAAGCAGGGCCCCGGCCCCAGGCCGTTCGCCACCTCGACGAGCACGGTGTTCTCCCCGGGCTGGAGATCCACGTCGGTCCGGTCCTCGTCCGGGTTCCAGCCGCGCATGAGGAGCTTCTGGAGGACGGGCTTCTCGTTGATCCACACCCGCAGCGCGTCGTCGCTCCCGGTGATCATCCGCACCCGGGCCGCCGCGGGGCACTGCAGGATCGCCAGGAGGTAGGCCGCCCGGTTCTCCGCCTTCCCCGGGAACCGCAGCGCCAGGTCCACGAGCGGGGTCTGGGACGAGAACGGCTCCCTCCTCCGGAGGGACTTCACGATGTCGGCGACCCCTCCCAGCGGGAGGACCGGGAAGGCACGCAGCCCCCCCCAGGCCGCGGTCTCCGGGTAGAGCCGCCAGACCTGCACGGAGGCCGACGGGAACAGCAGCGAGGCGACGCACCGGAACCCGAGGTCGGGCTCGTCCCCGGAGCGGGACCATTTGCCCCCGGCGTAGCGCCAGAGGAAGCTCGCGCCGCGAGGCCTCCCCTCGGAGGAGAGCTCCGCCGCGTTGCCGGCGACGTCCAGCACGCCGTGCACCGTCATCCCGGGGAGGTACTTCCCCACCACGGCGAGCCGGCCCTCCCCGTCGTCGCTGCCCGCGAGGTTCCGGGCGGAGGGGCTGTCCGCGAACCCCCAGGGGAAGGGCCAGGCGGACCTCCCGTCCTCCAGGAGCGGCCCCTCCCAGAGGCGGTCGCACTCCCCGGTCGAGGGGAGCCTCTTCCCCGCCCAGGACGCGAAGGCCGCGGCGTCCTCGGGGAAGACGCCCACGACCGGCTGGCGGGGGAGCCCCGGGTACTTCCTCGGGAAGGGCCGCTCGAGGGCCTGCACGAAGCGGGAGAACTGGGACACCGTCACCTCGTGGCGGTCCGCGAGGAACCCGGGGAGCGTCCTCCGCTCCCCGAGCCGTCCCCGCGGGGGGATGTAGACCATCTCGGCCCGGTCCCTCTCGCACCAGATCCGCCCCCCCTCCATGCGGAAGCCGGGCGGGAGCTCCGCGGGCGACTCCGCGGGCCTCGGCGGCGCGGGGAGGCCGGACACGGCGGCGTCCTTCCACTCGGGCGCGGGCTCCCAGGGACCCGGGGCGGCCTTCGCCTCCTCGCCGGGCTTCAGGCGCATTTCCTGGACCTGGGTCCAGAAGCCGGGCTTCGCGAAGAGCACCCGGGCCCCGTCCGGGCGGACGGGGAACTTCGCCCCCGCGGCCCGGCGCCCCTCGCAGGCGGCCTGGACCTCGCCGGGGAACCCGGTGAAGTCGAGGGTCGCCCCGGGCGGGAGGGCGACGGTGCCCCGGTCGAGGGTCGCGAAGGGCTTCACCTCCACGGGAACCTCGAGTGCGGCGCGCTCCGGGTGGACGAGGTGGAGCGTCGTCCTCCCCGCCACCGCCGGGACCTCGAAGAGCGGCGTGTGCCCGAGGATCTCGCCGCACTGGTCCACCGCGGCGCCCGGGGGGTCGGTGCGCAGGGTGAGGAGAGTCCGGGGGCCGGCACCCGCCGCTTCCGCCCCCGACGCCGCGACGGGCGTCGCCAGCGCGAGGAGGTTGATCGCGGTCGAGTAGACCCTCCCGCCGTCCGAACCCCACGGGTCGAGGGGGTCCCAGGAGCCCCACCGGTCGTCCTCCTTCGCCTGGCGCTGGCCCTCGACCACCGCCTTCCCGACCGCCTCCCTCCACCTCCTCCAGGAATCCCCGCCCACCGCGTGCATCGCCCTCGTCCCGAAGAACCAGTAGTAGTAGTCGATGGTCCCCGCGGCCTCGTCCCAGAGGGGGAGCATCTTCAGGCAGAGGTCGGCCCCCTTCCCCACCATCGCGTCCGAGTCCGCGTCGGCGCCGCAGTGGAGCCGCGCGAAGAGGGCGGCGGCCGTGAGCGATTCGGACTTGTCCGGGGGGTACTTGTCCATCAGCTCCTGCGGGCGGGCCGGGCCGTTGCCCCGCGCCGTGTAGCCCGTGCGGCCGTACTCGGGCTCCGTCACCTTGTCGAGCCAGGCCTTCGCCCCCTCGAAGGCGTCCGGAGGCACCGGGATCCCCGCGTCGGCCCCGGCCCGGAGCGCCCAGACCATCCACGCGGTCACCGATGTGTCGTTGTCCTTCGGCTGGATGCCGTAGCGCCATGCGAGGTAGGGGTTCCGGCACTGGAGGACGAAATCCACCGCCTTGAAGGCCCCCGCTCCCAGGCGAGGATCCCCGGTCTGCCTCCACCCCTCGGTGATGGCCAGCGACGCGGCGGCGTGGCCGTAGACGAAGTGATCGGAGGTGCGCGGGCCGATGCAGCCCTGGGGGTCCTGGACCCCGCGGAGCCAGTCGAGCCCCTTCCAGACGACCTCCATGTGCCCCGGGTTCGCCCGGGCGGATCCGCTCTGGAGGAAGGCCAGCAGCGCCAGGCCCGTGACGCCGATGTCGTAGGTGGCGTACCCCGGGCCGCCGCACTTGTTCTTCCTGCACATCGCCTCGAAGCCGTCGCAGTCCCAGCCTCCCGCGGGGGACTGGTGGGCCGCGAGCCAGGCGAGGCCGGCGTCGAGGGCTCCTCCCCACCCCTGCGGGAGGGGCGGCGCCTTCGGCGGCCGGACCTCCCGGCGCTCCGGGACCGGGACGGCGAAGGTCTCGCCCGAGGGGACCCAGAGGCGGCAGGAGGCGGTTGGCAGGCCCGGGACGATCAGCGCAATCTCGTGGACGCCGGCCGCCAACTCGATGGTCCTCCCCTGGCCCGGGGGGAGCGCACCGTCGAGGAGCAGCGTGACGTCGGCGCCCAGCGCCGAGAGGTCGAGCCTCCCGGGGACCGGGACCCACGGCCCGGGCGGGGGCGGGACCGCGTTGCGGCCGGGGCCGAGCTGGACCTCGCGGGTCTGGAGCCGGCATCCGGGCCGGGCGTAGGAGACGAGGACGGTCGACCCGGGCTTCCCTCGGTAGTCCGCGGCGGGCCCCCCGGCCACCGTGGCGGCGACGCCATCGGGCAGCGAGGTGGCGTCGAGCGTCGCCGGCGGGAAGAGCCGGATCACCTTCAGGTCGAGCGCCTCCTCCCCTCGGATCGCCGCCTCCACCTCCTCGGGGAAGGTGTCGGGGTGGACGAGGAGGATCCGGTGCTTCCCCGCGGGCAGCGCGAGGCCCGCCAGCGGCGCCTTCCCGAGGACCCGTTGCCCCTCGCGGACCTCGGCACCCGTGGGGTCCGTGTCGAGCGAGAGCGTCCCGTCGCTCTCCGCCATCTCCACGCGGGCCGCCGGCCCCCGTGCCGCCGAGACCCGGACCTTCCCGGTCCAGGTCTTGAACCCCTTCAGCGAGACCTCCGCGTCGTAGTTCCCCGCGTCCATCACCTCGGGAGGGAGCGCCCCGTCCGCCCCCATGCGGAACTCCCGGCGGAGACCCCCCTCGCGCCCCAGGACCACCTTCGCCCCCGGCCTCCCGCCCTCCAGCGCCAGCAGACCCTTCTGCGGGACCAGCGTGATCACCACGGGCTCCCGCGGGTTCCCCTTCCGCCAGACGAGCCCCGAGACCCGCGCGGGCTCGTGGTCGGGAAGCCGCGCCTCAACGACGTGCGGGACACCCTCGGCCGCGCCCTCGAGGCGCAGCCCCTCCCTGGAGGACGCCGTCCCGGCCGGACCCCCGTCGAGGTAGACCTGCGCTCCCTCGGGTTTCGTGATGACGACGAGACCCTCGGAGAGGACCGCCTCGGGCGTCGGCTCGGACGACGCCGGGCCCGGCTCCTTCGACGGCAGCGGCGCAGGCTCCTTCCCGGCGAAGAGGAGGAGCCAGGCGCCCCCGCCAGCGGCGACCGCGGTAGCCGCGAGCCAGGGCCAGGGGGAGGACCGGCGGACGGGACGCTCCCGCCGCCGCAACTCCGCGGGCGGCGCCTGGGGGGTCGCGGCGGGGTCCTGCTCGGTCGGCGTCTGCGCGGGGGAGGGGATCGGGAGTGGCACGCCCACGGGGGGCCGCCCCGAGCCGGAATCCGGAAGGCCACGGCGCAGGTCCTCGGCGCAGATGGCCGCCCCCGCGAACCGCCGCTCCGGGTCGGGCTCCATGAGGCGGGTCACCGCCGCGGCGAAGTCCGCCGAGAGGTCCGGGCGGAACTCCCTCGGGTCCGGCGCCCGGGCGTCAGACGCGGTCTTCGCCATGGCGATCTCGGCGTAGGAGCCCCGGAAGGGCGGCGCCCCCGTCGCCAGTTCGAAGAGCATGGCGCCGAGCGCGTAGAGGTCGGCCCGGCCGTCCACGCCCCTGTGCAGGATGACCTCGGGGGCCATGTAGACCGGGGTCCCCTCGACCGGCATCTCGTTGAGGCGCCCGTATGCTCCCGGGACGATCCGCGCGAGGCCGAAGTCGGCCACCTTGGCCCGCCCGTCGATGTCCAGGAGCACGTTCCCCGGCTTGATGTCCCGGTGGAGGACGCCGAGCCCGTGGGCGAAGGCGAGCGCGTCCGCCACCTCGGCGCCGACGCGCCGGCAGCCCCGCTCGGGCAGCCGGTGGTCGTTGCGCAGCCGGTCGAAGAGCGAGCCCCCGGCCGCGTACTCCATGACGAGGAACCAGACCCCCTCGTGGTGCTCGAAGCCGTAGAGCGCGAGGATGTTCGGGCAGCGCCGGAGGCGCGCCGCCATCTTCGCCTCCTCCTCGATGCGGCGGAGCGCCTTCGTGTCGGCGGAGATCTCCGCGGGGAGCACCTTCACCGCCACGTCCACGTCCAGGCGGAGATCCCGGCAGAGCCAGACCCGCCCCATGCCGCCCCGCCCCAGCATCCGGAGCACCTGGTAGCGGTCCGGGAGTCGCGGGGCCGCGTCCTCCTGCGTCGAGGGGGCGATGCGCGGGAAGGAGGCGACCTGGGACCCGCAATGCGGGCAGGCGAGGTCCTGGGGGGTGATCGGCGAATCGCAGCGCGGGCAGCCGGCCGCCGGGTCCATGGGGATCCGCTCCTTCCAGGAGCGAGGATACCCAAGACCCGGCGGGATCGGATCGGCGGCCGGGGCGGGCCGGGCCTACCGCACCAGGAGCCCCGGGGTCTTCGGGCTCGGCGTCCAGGGGGCGTCCTCGAGGCCCGCGTCGTTGCCGCAGCGGATGGAGAGGCGCACCGTCCCGGCCGGCGCGCCGGGGAGGTCGAACCCCTTCGCCGCGAGGGAGAAGCCGCCCTTGGCGAAGTCGAGGACGACCTTCACCGCAGGGAAGGAGCCCCGGGGGCTCTTCCAGGAGAGCTTGCCGTTCTTCGCCTTCCAACCCGGGTCGCCCGCGGGGACGACGAACACGAAGGGATCCGCGGGTTCGCCGAAGGTCACCTCGATGTCGTCCTCCGCGGGGTCGAAGTCCTGGTCGGCTGCCTGGGCGTTGAAGGCGAGGGTGCCCTTGACCTTCAGCGAGTCCTTCGCCTCGTCCGCGGAGTCCCTGAGAGTCCCCTTCACGGCCGCGAGGTCCAGGGTCCCCGGGGTGGTCGCGTCCCCGGAGAGGGCGAAGTCGGAGGCGCCGACGGAGTTGGTCGCCCGGACGCGGTAGGCGTAGGTCCGCAGAGGCTCGCGGCCCGGGTCGGCGTAGGAGGTGGCGTCGGCCGCCAGGGTCGCCAGCGGGGCGAAGGCGCCTCCTGCCACGCTGCGTTCGACCTCGTAGGCCGTCTCCTCGTCGCTCCCGTCGGTCCAGGCGAGGTCCACCTGCGACGGGGAGGTCGGCGTCGCCGCGAGGCCCGAGGGCGCCGCAGGGGCGGCGAGTGGATGGATCTTCACGACGAAGCCGTTCACGCCCGGGGGCGGCGAGGCCTGGAAGGCCCCCGGCGTTCCCTGGGAGGTCGTGGACGCAGTATTCCCCGCGACCACGGCCAGCCCCGTCGCGTCCACCGCGACGGAGAATCCGATGAACGGGGAGTACTGACCGGAGGCCCCGAAGCCGAGAAGGGTCGAGTAGACGGGGGCGGTCCCGGCGGCGTTGAGCTTCACCAGGAACCCGTTCCAGGTCGACTCGAAGGCCTCGGAGATCGGGTTCACGAACGGGAAGGAGTCGGCGACAAATCCGGTGACGAAGGCGTTCCCGGCCCCGTCCACGGCGATCCCCGAGACTATCGCGTCCCCGAGATAGGTCGAGTAGAGCAGGGCCGAGCCGTCGGCCGCGATCTTGGTCACGAACCCTCCCCCGGCGGCGCCCAGGTCCGTCTCCTGGAACGCCCCGGGCGTCGTCGGGAAGCCGGACGCGAACGGGGATTGACCGGCCACGTAGGCGATCCCCGCGGCGTCCAGGGCGAGCCCGTAGCAGGAGTCGCCGGCGGCGCCGCCGAGGAAGGTGGAGTAGACGAGCGCCGAGCCCGCGGCGTTCAACCGGGCCACGAAGCCGTCGGTGTTCGAGCCCTTGACGGGCTGGAGGGCGTTGGCCGTGGGGAAGTTCGTCGAGCCCGTCACGCCGGCGACGACCGCGCTCCCGGAGGAGTCCACGGCGATGGCGTAGCCGCCGTCGGCGTTGGAGTCTCCCCCGAGGAACGTGGAGTAGACGAGTGCGGAGCCCGAGGGGTTGACCTTGGTCACGAAGACGTCGCAGTAGCCGCCGTGCGTCGTCTGGATCGCGCCCGTGGTGATCGGGAAGTTCCCGGACCAGGTCGCCCCGGTGACGTAGGCGTTCCCGCTCCCGTCCACGGCGATGGCGAAGCCAAAGTCCGCGGTGCCATAGTATGAGGGGGCCCCGAGGTAGGTGGAGTAGACGAAGGAAGCACCGTCGGGGGCCAGCTTGCAGACGAAGGCGTCCCATCCGTGGTAGTAGTATTCGGGTTCCGCGGCCTGGAAGGCGCCCGCGGTGGTCGGGAAGTCGCTGGAGGCCGTCCTGCCGGTGATGTATGCGCTCCCGGAGGCGTCCACGGCGATCCCGAAGGCGTTGTCTCCATCCGACCCGCCAACGTAGGTCGAGTAGAGGACCGAGGTGCCCGAGGGGTCGAGTTTCGTGACGAAGGCATCCCCGGAAGCGTAGTAGGTCCCGCCCCCGCCCCCGCCCCCCCCCAGGAAGGAGCCCTGGATGGGGGAGACGGTGGGGAAGTCGCTGGAGAAGGTGTCCCCGGCCACGTAGACGTTCCCGGCGGCGTCCATGGCGACGGCGTAGGGGAGGTCCCGTGAGTTCCCGCCGAGGTAGGTGGCGTAGACGAGGGTCGGGTCGATGACGAGCGGCCGGTCCGCGTCGTAGCGTCCGACCTCGAAGCCCACGGCCCCGCCGTCCCGGAGCGCGTACCGCCCCTCCACCGCGCGGCGCACCCCCGCCACTTCCTGGTAGACGCGGGGGGCGTTCTGGCGGACTTCGCCCGCGGGCGTCGCCAGGACCAGGTCCCCGGCCCCGTCGATCTCCATCGAGTCCTCGCCCTCGATGTCGAGGGCGATGCGCCCCGGGTCCGCCCCGGGTGCCAGGACGAAGTCGTACTCGAGCACCCCCTCGGTCCCGTGGTAGACGAGGTCGATGCCGGGGTAGACGCCCGCGCAGCGCACCTTTCCGAAGGCGGCGACCCCCGTCGTCCAGCCCGCGGGGTCGCTCCCGCGGAGGTAGTTCGTCCTGCCCGCCTGCTCCCCCTCGCCGGTCATCGCTGCGGCGGGTGAACCCCCGACGAGCCTCGTCCTCAGGACCGCGGGGCCATCCGCGCCCCGGAGGCTGAGGACCGTCTCGTCGGGGGTGAGGAACAGGGTGTACCCCGGGGCCCGGTGGACGAACCTGACGGAGGAATCGACCTGCCCCCGGTTGGCCTCGAACCGCAGCGGCAGGGAGGCCAGGGTCGCCCGGACGCGCCGGTCCGTCTCAGGGGAGAGCCCGCCCCGTGGGGCGACGGCTTCCGGGGGGTCTCCGGCGACCCCGTCCGCTCCCTTTGTAGCGCCGCAGTCCCCGCAATGGCAGCGACCGCCGCCGCCAGTCCCGCCAGGATTCCGTGTCCGCGCTTCATGGGCAGTCCCTCCCGAGATCGAGTCCGGGAAGGGGGTCGCGGAGGGGGGCGGGAACTTCCCCTGGATTCCGGGACCGGGCCCCCCGTGCCGGCCCCGGAGCGGAGGACGGACGAGCGTAGCGAGGCCGGCCGCAGCGCAGGGGCCGGCACGGGCGGCGCCGAGCCCACCGGTGGCAACGGAGAGGCCCGAGTCCCGGGCTCGGAGGTCTTGTCGAAGGCCCGGCGGCGCCGGTTCACGGGCGAGTACAAAGTCCGGATCCTCGCCGCGGTCGAGAAGACCCGGGGGTCGGGCGAGATCGGGGCGCTGTTGCGGCGCGAGGGGCTCTTCTCCTCGCACCTGACGAAGTGGAAGGCCCAGCGGGACGCCGGCGCCTTGGCGGGGCTGGCGCCTCGACGGCGCGGCCGCGCGGCCCGGCCGAAGAATCCCCTCTGCCGGCGCTTGGCCGAGGTGGAGCGCGAGAACCGCCGCCTCCAGCGGCGCCTGGCCCAGGCGGAGTCCACCATGGAGATCCAAGAAATAGTATCGGAGCTCCTGGGGATCCCCCTCGACCGGCCCGGGTCCGACGGGGCCCGGGAACTTGCCGCGAATTCGGGAGGGATCCGGCCCTACCGCACGAGGAGGCCGGGTCTCTTCTCCGTCCAGGCGGCGGCGTGGCGGCCGGCGTCGTCCCCGCAGCGGAGGAGGACCTGGAGCGTACCCGAGGGCGCCCCGTCGTAGTCGAAGCCCTTGACGGAGAGGGAGATGGTCCCCTTCGCGGTGTCGATCACGAGCTTCGCCTTCGGGAGCGCGCCCTTGGCGCTCTTCCAGGTGAACTTCCCGTTCTTCGCCTTCCAGCCCGGGTCTCCGGCGGGGATGGCCAGGGTGACGGGGCCGTCCTCGTCCCCGAACTCCAGGGCGACGGCGTCCTCCATCGGATCGAAGGCGCCGTCGGCGGAGTTCCCGTTGAAGGCGAGGGTCCCCTTCGCGAGGAAGCCGTCCCTCTGTTCCGTGGCGGAGTCCGCCGCCTTGCCCTTGAGGACCTCGAAGTCGAGGGTCGCGAGCGTCGTGGCCTCCGCTTCCGTCCACGCGGAGGCCCCGGCGGCGTTCGTCGCGCGGACGCGGTGGGCGTAGGTCCGGAGCGGCTCGAGCCCCAGGCTCGCGTAGGCTTCGGCGTCCGCCCCCTCCGCGGCCAGCGGGGCGAAGGCGCCCCCGTCCACGCTGCGCTCGACCTCGTAGGCCTCCTCCTCGGGACTGTTGTCGGTCCAGGAGAGGTCGATCCGCGACCCCGAGACCGGGGAGGCCAGCAGGCCCGTCGGCGCCGCGGGGGCCGAAAGGGGGAGGATCTTCAGGACGATGCCGTTCACGCCCGGGGGCGGGGAGGCCTGGTAGGCCCCGGCGGTGCCCGGGAGCGCCGACCCGGTGGGTCCCGCCGCCACGGCGAGGCCCGCCGCGTCCACCGCGATGCAGCGGCACCCCTGGCCCGAGTACGCATCGTCAGCCCACCCGTAGCCCACGAAGGTCGAGTAGAGGAGCGCGGAGCCCGGGGCGTTCAACTTCGCGACGAAGCCGTTCCAGGTCCCCTCCGGCGTGTCGAAGAGGGGATTCACGAGGGGGAAGCCGCTGTCCGCGCTGGCGTACCCCGTCACGAACGCGTTCCCCGCGCCGTCCACCGCGATCCCCGAGGCGGAGCCGCTCTCGATGAAGGTGGAGTAGACCAGGGCGCTCCCCGCGGCGTTGATCTTGGTGACGAAGGAATTATTGTAGATTTCCTTCGTCTCCCGGAACGCGCCGGGAGTCGTGGGGTAGTTCGTGGAATTCGACTCCCCCGCAAGGTAGACGTTCCCCGCTGCGTCCAGGGCGACCCCGCGGCCGATGTCTTCGGAGTCGCCGCCGAGGAAGGTCGAGTAGACCAGCGCCGTGCCCTCGGGGTTCAGCCGGGCCACGAAGACATCGGCGGATCCGGCGAGCGCGGGCTGGAGGGCGTTGGCCGTGGGGAAGCCGGTCGAGTTGGTCTGGCCCACGACGACGGCGCTCCCGGAGGAGTCCACGGCGATGGCGTTGCCGCCGTCGCCGTTGTTGCTCCCCCCGAGGAAGGTGGAGTAGACGAGCGCCGAGCCCGAGGGGTTGAGCTTGACCACGAAGGCATCCGAAGCGCCCCCGTGCGTCGTCTGGATCGCGCCCGGGGTGGTCGGGAAGAACCCGCTCCATGCACCCCCGGTGACGAAGGCGTTCCCGCTCCCGTCCACCGCGATTCCGTGGCCTTCGACGTAGGACCCGCCCGAGATGAGGGTGGAGTAGACGAGCGAGGCCCCGTCGGGAGCCAGCTTGCAGACGAAGGCCTCGTACCTGTTGTAGTACGAGTAGTCCCAGCCGGCCTGGAAGGCGCCCGGGGTGACCGGGAAATTGACGGAATGCGACCTGCCTGTGATGTAGGCGCTTCCGGAGGCGTCCACGGCGATCCCGAAGCCGACGTCGTTGCCCGTCCCGCCGAGGTAGGTGGAGTAGACGACCGAGGCGCCCGAGGGGTCGAGCTTCGTGACGAAGGCGTCCCCGGCCCCGTAGAAGGATCCGAACTGGTCCCCCTCCCCGCTGCCCTGGAAGGTGCCCTGGATGGGGGAGACGGCTGGGAAGTCGGTGGAGTAGGTGTCCCCGGTCACGTAGACGCTCCCGTCGGCGCCCAGGGCGATGCCGTAGGGGATGTCCCGGGAGTTCCCGCCGAGGTAGGTCGCGTACACCAGCGTCGGGTCGATGACCAGGGGCCGGTCCGCCTCGTAGGGGCCGACCTCGAAGCCCACGGCCCCGCCGTCCCGGAGCGCGTACCGCCCCGCCACCGCGCGGCGCACCCCCGCCACTTCCTGGTAGACGCGGGGGGCGTGCTGGCGGACCTCGCCCGCGGGCGTCGCCAGGACCAGGTCCCCGGCCCCGTCGATGGCCATCGAGTCCACGCCACGGATGTCCAGCGCGATGCGCCCCGGGTCCGCCCCGGGCGCGAGGACGAAGTCGTACTCGAGCACCCCTTCGGTCCCGTGGTAGACGAGGTCGATGCCGGGGTAGACGCCCGCGCAGCGCACCTTCGCGTAGGAGGCGATGCCCGTCGTCCAGCCCGAGGGATCGCTCCCGCGGAGGAAGTTCGTCCTCCCCCCCTGCTCCCCCTCGCCGGTCACCGCGGCGGCGGGTGCGCCCCCGACGAGCCGCGTCCTCAGGACCGTGGGGCGGTCCGCGCCCCGGAGGCTGAGGACCGTTTCGTCGGGGGTGAGGAACAGGGTGTACCCCGGGGCCCGGTGGACGAACTTGACGGTGGAGTCGACTTGACCGCGGTTAGCCTCGAACCGCAGCGGCAGCGAGGCCAGGGTTGCCCGGACGCGCCGGTCCTTCTCGGGAGAGAGGCCGTTGCGAGGGGAGGCGACAAAAGGAGGAGTCCCCGACGGCCTCGTCCGCGCCGCATCCACGGCGGCGGTCCCCGCGAGCGTCGCCGCCACGATCACTCCCGCCAGAGTCCGGTTTCCGTGCCGCATGGGAAGGCCCTCCCAGGAATGCGTCCGGGAAGGGGGTCGCGCAGGGGGGCTGGAACTTCCCCTGGATTCCGGGACCGGGTCTCATTCCCCCCAGTGGACGAAGGCCGCCCAGTGTGCGGGGTGGGAGGCGGGGCCGCCCGCTCGAAGTGCCTGGAGCTTCGCCGCGCGCAGTGCCTTTGGGGCGGAGAGGCCGTCGCGGAGCATCCCCCGGTAGAAGGCCACCATCAGCGCCCGGGTGGCCTCGTCGGAGACGGCCCAGTCCGAGGCGACGACCCGGGAGGCCCCGGCGAAGAGGAACGCCCGGGCGAGCCCCATGGCCCCCTCCCCGCGGAGGATCCGCCCCAGGCCAGTGTCGCAGGCGGACAGGACGACGAGGTCCGCGGGCACCCGCATCCGGTAGACGGCGTCCACGGTGAGGATCTCGCCCCCGGTGAGCACGAGGCCCGTGAGCCTCGGCCTCCCCGCGTCCACGGACCCGTGGCAGGCGAAATGCAACGCGGCCAAGCGCCCCGGGTGCCGGGCCAGCGCCCCGGCGAGGCCGGCTGCGGTCGCCTTCTCCCGGAGGAGGAGATGGCGATCCTCGGCCGGCAGGAGCCCGACGATGGCCTCCACCTCCGCCGAGGTCCCCGGGAGGCGACGGAGCGTCCCGCGTCCCCTCGCCCCCGATTCCGGCGCCGTCCCCTCGCCCGGGTACAGCGGGTCCCCGACCGCCAGCAGGCCCCTCCCCGCTCCCCCCTCCCGGGCCTGCCCGCCCCGGAGGAGGTGGAGGACGGTCGCCGAGGGGATGTAGGAGACCTCCCAGCGCTCGAGAACCCGCTGCGCCAGGCCCCCCTCCTCCCGCAGGAGCGCTTCGAAGGGGAGGAAGGTGAGCGGCCCGTCGGGGGAGACGAGGATTCGGCTCCGGCCCTCCGTCTCCTCCTCCAGAGGCCGGAGGAGCGACTCGTAGAGGGCCGCGGCCTTCCTCCCGTCCGCACTCCCCTCCACGGAGACGACCTCGAGGTACGCCTCCGCGGCGGCGGCGAGGTCCGCGGCG